>Ga0255342_1000247_pt1 | contig 100203 bp, 87 predicted proteins | sample wastewater_treat_3_FD_192416 | JGI IMG/M metagenome (GOLD analysis project Ga0255342, IMG submission 192416) | Wastewater microbial communities from Lulu Island WWTP, Vancouver, Canada - plant14 | ecosystem: Engineered > WWTP > Wastewater > Unclassified | place: Canada: Vancouver, British...
TAATCGACAGAGTGATAAGCGAAAACGGCGAAATACAGTTATTTTAATGACAAAAATCTCCGAGGGGACTATCCCTCGGAGATATCATAAATATTATTGTTCGTTAAGAAACGTGAGCCAAACTCCTCCCCTAAAACTTTCAGCATTTAATTTAGCCCAGACAGGGCGCTCCCAGTATTATACTGGTTTTCACATCTTGTGTGGAGCGCCCTGTCGGGGCTAAATTCAGTTATAAAGTCTTTGGAAAAGGGGTTCGGGGAAAGAACCTTTCCTCAGAAAGGTTTTTCCCCGATAATTTGCTATAACATTCTATATGAGTGTAGCCCTTACACTTCGGGGCTTTTTGCACAATATGTTATGAAATAGGCGCGAAAAGCACTATCCGGAGCATTGACATCAGGTGTGAAATACCATATAATTACGTTGTGAACGTGCACGAAATGTAATACATTTTTAGGAGGTGGAAATCCATGAAGCATAGAAAACTGTTATCAGGTCTGACAGCTCTTTTCCTGACTGCATCTGTCATTCCGTATCAGGGGACTGCTTCTCACAGCGTATCAAACAATAATACTCTGTCTGCTGAGGCAGCAGGGAACAATACTGTATTCGGTGAACGCGATCTTAATGATCTTCAGAATTACCTTCTCGGGAAAACCAACGGTGAGGCTCTTATTGAAAAACAGTATGACCTTAACAATGACGGTGTATGGGACGTTTTTGATCTGTGCCTGATGAGAAAAAAGGTCATTTCCAATCAGCAGAGCGGTACATCCGGACTGTGTATCAATGAGATTTGCTCTACAAACAAAAAATCAATAAAGGCAGCAGATGGTTCATCACCTGACTGGATCGAATTATATAATGCAGGTGACAACGTCTGTGATCTCAGCGGTGTCGGAGTTTCCGACGGTGACAAAAATCGCTTCAAGTTCACTTTCCCACAGGGAACAACGCTCGGTGCAGGCAAATATATCATTATTTTCTGTGACGATACTGATGTGACAACAGGTGAACTTCATGCAGCTTTCAAAATAAGCGCAGCAGGAGAAACTATCTATCTTACTTCGCCTGATGGGACCGAGATCGATAAGCTTGAGCTTCCTGAGCTTGATACTGATGTAACCTACGGAAGGACACCCGATGGTTCGGATAGTATGGCTTTGCTGAAGCCGACTCCTGCAGCTTCAAACAGTTCAGCTGAAGTTGTGTATCGCGTAGAAAAGCCTGCTTTCTCGACAGAGGGCGGTTTCTACGATTCTGCGTTCGATCTTGAGATCGCGGGAAGCAGCGGCTGCACGGTGCTCTATACGCTTGATGGCTCTGATCCGCGGACATCGGGTTCCGCAAAACAGTATCAGGGCAGTATCAACATACGCAACAATACCAATGATACAAATCAGCTTGCAGCAATTCGGGATATTTCTCTGAGAGGGTATAATCCTCCGAATTACAATGTTGATAAGGGAATGATCGTCAGAGCAGTTTGCAGGGACAGCGGCGGAATATACGGCGAAGTAGCAACAAACAGCTATTTCATCGGAAAAACCGCTTCATATTATAAGGATATGAAGGTATTGTCGATCTCCACTGACAGCAGTAATTTCTTTGATAAGGAAAAAGGCATATATATGATCGGCGATCAGTACTACCGCTGGAAGAATAGCGGTAGTTTTGACCCGAATCTTGATGTGGGAAGCAGTGAAAATCCGACTAATTATAATTCGGAAGGCAAGGAATGGGAGCGCCCCTGCAACATACAGGTATTTGAACAGGGTAAGCTGAAATTCACAGAGGATGTGGGAGTTCGCATAGCAGGAAACTGGACGGCAGCATTCCCTCAGAAGAGTATGACATTCTATGCGCGTCGTGATTACGGTGCCAATAAAATGCAGTATGATTTCTTTGAGGGCGGCGCTACGGACACAGACGGTGCAAAAATAAAGGAATACAAAAAGGTAACTATACGCAATGGCGGTAACGCTTATGATAACTGCCGATTCCGTGATGATCTGAACCAGTCTCTTGCAGAAGGACTTTCACTTGGTACGCAGGCAAAGCAGGATTATATCGTCTTTCTTGACGGTGAATTCTGGGGAACCTATTCGATGCAGGAAAAATTGGACGAGAACTACCTTGAATCACATTATCATGTTGATTCAGACCGTGTTACTACAATAAAGAACGGATACGAATATTCCGGACTTGAGTCTGTATATCAGGATTTCCGACAGTTCTGGAACTGGGCAATGTCCGCAGATATGTCAGATCAGTCCAATTATAAAAGAGTCTGCGACACTCTGGATATTAACGGACTTATGGATTTCATCGCTTTTGAAAGCTATATCGTAAACTGGGACTGCATGATCAACAGCAATAACTGGATGATATGGCGTTCGGATGAGAATGATGCTTCAAATCCTTATGCAGACGGGAAATGGCGTTTCCTGCTCTTTGATACGGAGTATTCTTCCGGCTATGACGGACAGTGTTCATTCCGTCGTGACTGTTTCAAGGATATGGACAGATCCGGCAAGATCACCAGTATTTCTTCTCTGTTCAATAAGCTGATGAGCAATGCAGAATTCAAACAGCAGTTTTATAGCCGCTGCAAGGAGATAATGAATGATAACTTTGATAATTCAAAGGTATCGGCAAAGATAGACTCTTACGCTTCCTCAACTACGGATGCCGTTAATGATACCTTCCGCAGATTTGGCGTAAGTGCGAAATATGACAGCTGTATAAAGATGATCCGCAATTTCTACAAGAACAGAGCAAAATATGCGGAGCATCATCTGAATCTCCTCTATGGCATTAATGATAACTGGCAGGATGATCCGAATATGATCGATCAGTTCGGCTGGAGCGTCTGGATGAATGACGGTGAGGGCTCTATCGACTATAATGATGACGGCAGTATAACTGTCAATGTCGTAAGAATAGGTCAGTATGCACAGGTAAGCAGCAGTACGGTTTCGCTTCAGGCGGGAAAGACATACCGCATGACCTATAAGATCAGTACTTCACAGAACGTCAATACTTATTCGATGTTCCAGCAGGGTTACGGAGAGTATAAGAGCTACTCTTATCAGGACCATATGTTTACTCCAAACGTTCAGACCATTACCGATACAGTAACTATGACGCAGTCAGATGACAATGTTAAGTTCCTTATCGGACTTGACAAGGGAACAGGAACATACCGTATCTCGGATTTTTCGCTTATTTGTATCAACTGATATGATTAACGGCACTTCAAAAAGAAGTGCCGTTTTTTCAAGCTGTCCAAAAAGAAGTTTAGCTTTATATAGGTAACAGAAAAGCCTGTATTTCGGTGTTTTCCTCGAAATACAGGCTTTTTGATTCTGGCGGACAGAGAGGGATTCGAACCCTCGATACGCTATTAACGTATACACGAGTTCCAGTCGTGCGCCTTAGACCAGCTCAGCCATCTGTCCGTACTTTGGTGCGAGTAATGGGACTTGAACCCATACGTCTCTCGACACACGCCCCTCAAACGTGCCTGTCTGCCTATTCCAGCACACTCGCAAAGTACTTTAATATTATACTACAATAGGAGACATATGTCAAGCAATTTTAATATATATTTATTTTATAACTATAAAAGGATTTTATAATAACAAAATATAAGAATTAGAAACGAAATGAAAGGTTATGAGTAAGAACTGGACAAAAAATCTTGATATTCGACATTTTGCGTTAAAAATACCCCTTGTTTTTTCATTCCAATGGGTGTACAATGGTTATCGTAGTAACAAGAAAAGGAGTCCTATCATGGAAAATGAAAGAATCAAAGTATTGATCGGAGACGATTCAGCATCAAACGGAGTAAGAGTAGCAGCAAAGCTAAGGGATAGCGGCATGACAGCCTATACCCGAAGAAACAATGGCAGAGCGATACTTGATTCCATTCTCAATGATAAACCTGACGTTGTGATGGCAGGTCTTACACTGCCTGATACAGATGCATTGCTTCTGATAAAACAGGTCAGGGAATCACTTGTGAGCGTACCGTCCTTCATAGTTGTATCGGATATCGACAACAGCTTTATTGAGAGACAGGTAATTGAGAACGGCGCATCATATTTTCTTGCAAAGCCGTTTGATATCGATTCTATCCCATCGATCGTAAAGTCGGTTTGCCGAAAGACAGTTCTGCCGAACTGTACTGACACAGAAATACTGGTGACAGATGTGATACAGAAGCTTGGAGTTCCTGCGCACATAAAGGGATATCATTATCTGAGGACAGCGATATTGAGTGCAGTTGAAAACAGCAGGCTTATGGAATGCGTCACGAAGCAGTTATACCCAAGTGTGGCGCAGAAGTATGACACGACTTCATCAAGGGTTGAAAGAGCAATAAGACACGCAATTGAGATCGCGTGGAACAGAGGCAATGCCGAGATGATAAATGACTTTTTCGGCTATACTGTTGACAGCTACAGAGGAAGACCTACAAATTCCGAGTTCATCGCTCTTGTGACGGACAGGATAAGATTGAAGCTGAAAACAGAAAGCACTGCAAGCTGACAATATAATAAGGATATTATTAATTCAATGACGTCTGTATCTTAAAGATACGGACGTTTTTTGTTGACTTGATATTGCTTATAATGTATAATATAAGTATATTTTTATTTTAGGGGGAATAACAATGAGTCTATTTGACAAATTTGGTAAAAAGGACGACGATACCGTTGAGATCGAGAAGACAGACACAAAGGGCTGGGACGCAATTACAGCTGCTTTTGATAAGCTCTATCCCGATCAGAAGGGCCCGAAGCATTACGGAGTCCTTATCCCATGGGAGCTTGGCGGCGATGATCCGCTTACGGGCATAAGTATTTATGAGACAGGGGAGTACTATCACTTCGTCACATATGGTCTCAGCGAGATATTCGAGAAAGAGACAGATGATCCCGAGATCAGCGGTTACGGTATGGAATTCACGCTCAAGCTCAGAAAAGCAGCCATAGACCCTGCTGATGAGGAGGGAGAGCTTCGCTGCATATGCGGCATCTTCCAGAAGATAGCCCGCATAACCTTTGAGCATGGCGAGTGTTTCAGAGCTAATGAATATCTTTATACTGGACAGACCTCGGGTATTGATCTTCATCAGAAAAGTGCTCTTACGGGATTTATCATGATAACCGATACTGATGCAGGCTCCATTGATACACCAAACGGCAAGGTCGATTTTGTTGAGTTCATTGGCTGCACAGACGCAGAGCTTCTTGCTCTGAGAAACAAAGAGCTTACCGTTGCTGAGCTTTACGATAAACTTGGAAGTGATGTTACAGATTACACCAGATCATCTGTAATATAACAATGAAAGAAAAAGCACGAGGAAATGATCTTCGTGCTTTTTTATTCCGATTTTTCGGGAGCAACGGTAAAGCTTCCGTTGTCAGCGATGAAAGTATACATGGGAACACTGAATGTTCCGTTGCCCTTGACGTTCTTAATGATGGTATGTACGAAGAAATCACACCACTCCCGCTGAGGTTTCATTGCATAATCTGTCTGGAGCGATACCCATAGAGGCGATGTGAAATCCATTTTCTTGGGATCAAAGAGTATTCCTACAGCCGAGTCACAGAAATCGAAGGTTCCGATGAAAGCTACATCGCCTTCTTCTCTTTTTATCTCATTGCCGAGACTTTTGGGGACATCTCCGAGTGTGATCATCATTCTGCCCTTTATGACGCCTGTTTCCTTTTCAAACTTATTGATGACGCCTTCTTTTGTAAGCTCTTTTTCGATATGCGAGAATTTTTCCTTATCTGCTAACATAAGATCACTCCTTTTAATAATAGGATGAAGGGAGCTTGCTCCACTGATCTATATTATATCATATTATGTCTGAAATAGCAAGATGCGCAGAGATAAAGATGTATTATGTAAAGCATTGCTGCGAACAGGAGGGCGGCGGCTTGCCGCTCAACATCGTAATTATTCGATTAATAACTGTCAACAATGTATTATTTATGTGTTGGACAGTTAACCTATTGTAAAGCTACAATAAAGGCTAATAGGTTATATGACATTAATTGCGTTTCGGGTGACAACACTTTATTTTACGGGATATGCACATTATACATCCTGAAATGCGGTGCACAAAAAGTTATGCACAAAATGTTATACAACAAGTTCGATATGTTATTGATTATGTGGAACTTATTTGCTAAAATATAAGTATCAATAAGTGGTATAACCACAGAACGAGAGGGAAAAATTATGAAAAAACAGGTTTTAAAAAAATGCGCTGCATCTCTTGCAGCCTGTGCGCTGATGGCCACCGCAACGCCTATTTCGGTGATACCCGCATCCGCAGGTTCAAACCTCATTTCAAACTCCACATTCGATAACGGAGTCTCTGACTGGGGCACCTACAAGGAGAGCGGCGGCGTCTGCACACTCAAAGGCGAAGACGGAAAGCTTGCACTGAAAATATCAGATGTGGGCAAGCTGAACTATTCTGTACAGGTATTCTATGACATCGTTCCTCTTTACAAGAACGGCGTATATCGTCTGAAATACGATATCTGGTCAACACAGGATCGCTTCGTGGAAGGAATGATACAGCAGAACGGCGGCACATATCAGGCATACACATGGAAGGGGCTCAATCTTACTACCGCTCCCCAGACCATTGATTATGAGTTCACCATGAAAGAAGATACAGACATCATGGCAAAGCTTGTTTTCAACTGCGGCATACAGGAAAAGTATGAGGGAGCACTGCCCGAGCACACTATCTACATCGACAACGTATCACTGGAGCTTGTTGACGACAGCAAGGTAGATTACAGTGCCGACCGCCCCTATGCACCTTCCATAAACATAAATCAGGTCGGATACAGAAAAGATGCAAAGAAGACTGCTGTATTTCGCGATATCACAAATCAGTCCGAGTTCAAGGTCGTTAACGCTGACACAAACGAGACTGTTTACACAGGCAAGCTTGAGAACAGGAGAGATAACTCCTCAGCAAATGAGACTAATTACACAGGTGACTTCTCATCTGTCAAGACAGCAGGCAAGTACTACATCACCTGCGACGGACTTGACAAGTCTTACACATTTGAGATAGGCGACAATGTTTACTCAAAGCTTATAGACGACAGCGTAAGGATGCTCTATCTCCAGCGCTGCGGTGTTCAGGTAAATGACAGCGAGTTCGGTCATGCAGCCTGTCACACAAGTATGGCAACTGTATACGGCACAAACCAGCAGATCGACGTTTCGGGCGGCTGGCACGATGCAGGCGACTACGGAAGATATGTAGTTCCCGCTGCAAAGGCTGTTGCAGACCTGCTTTATGCATATCAGGCTGCTCCCGACCTTTACAGCGACAACATCAATATTCCCGAGAGCGGAAACGGTGTTCCCGATGTTCTCGATGAGGCACGTTTCGAGCTTGAGTGGATGATGAAGATGCAGGCATCTGACGGCGGAGTATACCACAAGGTATCATGTGAGAACTTCCCCGGATATGTAATGCCTACCGAGGAAAAGGCTCCTCTTATCGTTACTCCTGTAAGCTCCACAGCAACAGCTGATTTCTGTGCTTCCATGGCACTTGCAGCAGAGTTCTACGAGAAGTACGACAAGACCTTTGCTGACAAATGCATGGCAGCAGCTGAAAAGTCATGGTCATGGCTTGAGGCTAACCCCAACTTCCTGTTCAGAAATCCTACTGAGATCGTTACAGGTGAGTACGGTGACAAGACAGACAAGGACGAGCGCTACTGGGCAGCTGTACAGATGTACCGTGCAACAGGAGACCAGAAGTATCTTTCCTCAGCAAGCAGAGCTTACACAGGACTTGACTGGTCCACAGTGGGCGATTACGGTAATATCGCAATTCTCACAATGAAGAATGCAGACAAGAACTCCTCTGCATATCAGAACGCTTATACAGCAGTTATGACACAGGCTGATTCTATGGTGAAGACCATCGACAGCTCAAGCTACGGCTCAGCTATCACAAAGTATAACTGGGGCAGCAACATGACGATCGCAAACGCAGGTGTTATCCTCGGACTTGCCGATCAGCTCACAGGTCAGGACAAGTATCTTGACGCTGCAAATGCAGAGCTGGGCTACCTCCTCGGTGTAAACCCGGTTTCTGTATGCTTTGTATCGGGCTATGGTACAGTATCTCCCGAAAATCCTCACCACCGTCCTTCAATGGCTGTTGGTCATGCAATGAAGGGTATGCTGGCAGGCGGTGTAAACCAGAACCTTGAGGACAGTGCTGCAAAGGCATACTGTCAGGACCTTCCTGCTGCAAAGCGTTATGTTGACAACTCCGAGAGCTATTCCACAAACGAGATAACAATCTACTGGAATTCACCTCTGACATATCTGCTTTCACTTACAGACGGTTCTGCAAAGCCCGAGCCTATAACAACTACAACAACAAGCACTACCACCACAACAACTACGACTACAACTACAACATCAACAACAACATCCACTACTACTTCATCAACTACCTCCCAGAAATATGAGGTAGTAACTCCCGGTGATACAAACTGCGACGGTACAGTTGAGCTTGCAGATGCCATCCTCATAATGCAGGCACTAGCTAATCCAAATAAGTACGGTATCGACGGCGACAACGAGGTACATCTCACAGCACAGGGACGTATAAACGGTGATGTTACCGGCAATGCCAACGGTCTTACAGCTGATGATGCACTCACTATCCAGAAGTTCCTCCTCAAGCTTATCAACAATCTTCCCGAGTAAGAAAATAGTGCAAAGGAAAAAGCTCCCTTTCGGGAGCTTTTTTCTTTATTGTTCATTTGTGAGCATTTCGTATGTAACACCGTATTTTTCAGCGATATCTCTTGCGTATGAGGAGCCCTCGGGCAAAGCGATCTCAACCTTGAATGAGCGCTTTCCCTCGTCGCTTCGCATTATAAGTGAGGATACCATAGATGAATTTCCATCCTTGTTCATCTCATCTGCATCGGAAGCGAGCTTGTGCATATGAGTGTTAAAGATGGTGCGTACATCTTTCTTCATAAGTGCCCTTATGGAGTCTCGTGCGATATAGTAGCCCTCCTCGAATGAGGTCGTTGAAAATGTTTCATTGAGCAGGAGAAGACTGTCAGAGGTGCATTCTGTATATATTTCCTTGAATCTTACACATTCCTCGCCGAGTCTGCCCAGATCCATTGTTTTGTCTTCATCGGCAGGGAAGTGAGTGTATATGCAGTCCACAGGCTTGTAGCTGAATGATGAGGCAGGTACGGATATACCGCCCTGTGCCAGTACATACATGAGTCCCACAGCCTGAGTGAGAGTGGTTTTTCCGCCGCGGTTTGCACCTGTCAGGATATAGATAGTATGTGCCTTGTCAAATATGAGGCCATTGCAGACGATATCTTCCATTGGCATGGAATTAAGTGCAAGCTTGAGGTTATAAAGTCCCTGTGCGTCCATATCGTTTCTGTCACTGTCAAGGACATGAGGCTCGCAGAAGCTATATCCCTTTTCTCTGTATTTTGACACAAACTCAGCAAATCGGATATAATACATGAATTCGGGAATGAGCTGGGTTATGTTGATTATGGCGATATCAGCGTATTTTGACAAAGTGTTCCGGAGCTTTTTAACGAGGGAATCAAGAATTTTGTTCAGTATCTTGTCGAGATAGAATGTGGAGTTCTGTACCCCGTCGCCGTTTGCAGCGGCAACGATCGTGGACCTTATTCCTGCGTCCATGAACGGCTTGTCTCTGATAGTCATAAATCCTGAAAGGTTCTCCATGAATTTCATAACACTCTCAGTCTTTTCTTTTTCTATCAGCTGATAATGCATATTGCCGTCCCACTCGTTACCATGCTGAATTTTGTTTTTGGAGGAAATAGCGTCGGCGAAGTTGCTGATGATATTTGATTTCTTGAAGGTGGTGTCATTTATTGAGATAAGGCCCATGCTGACAGCCTCAAACCTTTCGTTCACATTTATACCGATGGTAACGCTCCGAATATCTGCTGTTTTCTGTTTCAGCTCAAAGATATCCTTCTTCATCTCCGCAAAACAGGCGTCATCATAGAGAGAGTCAAGATACTTTTTGAATCCGGTAAGTCCCTCGGAGGTGATACGTTCATCGGACAGGCATTCTCTCATTGATTCCACGCAGAGTATGTAGTCTTTCAGCTCGTCGAGTCGGTGAAGAAGATGCCAGAGACCGATCTTCTCATCATTGTCTATTCGGGTAGAGCCGAAGTTCCTGATGAATTCGATTTTGTCAAAAAGCTCTGTCATCTTAGTTCTGAGCTCGGGAAGAGCCAGTACATCGCGAAAGACCTCCTGTCTGTAACGAGCGGTTTTCTGATCAGCGGTCATATTTGAGAGAATGGCTGTGATTATGTTCCGTTCTTTCGGGTCATTTGTCAGCTCACGGCATAAAGTCTCGAGTCCGAGGTCATGGCACGCCGTAGCTGACAGCTGTCTGTATACGTTATCACGATCCAAAGGTGATAGAATACTGAATGAATTATTTCCTTTCATAACTCCCTCCTCATTTTTTTATATTATAAACTATAAAGCAGCTTTTGTCAATTTTATGTGAATACTATACGTCTATGCGGAATAATGTGGTAAAAAGGGGAATAATGTTGACAATGGATAAATGATATGTTATAATTTAAGTTAAGTAACTATACCTATTTCAACTATAACGCGGGGGTGACGCAAATCAAGAAAATACTGAAGTACGCGTTGAATATCGCACTTATTCTTGTAATAACTCTCCTTACCCTGCACCTGATATTCAAGGAACAGGAGCTTCCTGAGATCATCCGCGACCTTAAAAGCGCTGATAAGCGCTGGATAGCAGGAGGTGCGGCAGCTGCCGTTGCTTTTGTTGCAGGAGAATCGGTGATAATACATTATATGCTAAGGGTACTTGAACAGAAGACCAGCTTCTTCAGGTGCCTTAAATACTCCTTTATCGGCTTTTTCTTCAGCTATATCACACCGTCTTCAACAGGCGGTCAGCCTATGCAGATGTACCATATGAAGAAGGATAAGATAAAGATAGGCTACTCCACACTGATAATGCTGCTGATAACCATAGCCTATAAATCAGTGCTAATATTGCTGGCATTGGGATTTCTGATATTCAATTTCGGAACGGTGGAGCAGTATGCAGGTGATATGAAGTGGCTGATAGTTCTTGGATTTGTGCTGAACCTTTCCTTTATAGCACTGCTGCTTCTTGTTTTTCTGAAGCCTATCTGGGCGAGAGCACTCGGTATCAAGACCGTAGGACTGCTGTCAAAGCTGAGAGTCATCAAGCGTAAAAACAAGGACAAATACACCGAAAAGGTCATCAGGATATGCGATACATACGCAATGGGAGCCGACTACATCAAGAAGAATATCGCTGTCGTGTTCAAGATATTCGTGCTTACGGCATTGCAGAGAATATGCCTGTTTTCCGTTACATGGATAGTATATAAGGCATACGGGCTCAGCGGAACACGCTTCATCGATATCCTCACATTGCAGATCATCATAGCTGTTGCTGTGGAAATGCTTCCTCTTCCCGGTGCGGCAGGCATATCCGAGGGCTGTTTCCTGCTGACGTTCACGGAAATATTTGGCGAAGAACTTGTAAAGCCTGCACTGCTCATAAATCGCGGACTGACCTTCTATCTGATACTCCTTATAGGAGCAGTAGTCACATTCGGCGCCCACATAATAAATATAAAAAGAGAAAAGAGACAAAACTGAATATGATATCCGCTCCGCATAACAGCGGAGTTTTTTATTGTCAAATATTCGTTAAAGACCTTGCAATTTGTATACTAATGCTGTATAATAGAAAAAGAGGTGGTAAAAATGGGCTTCTGGTCAAAATTCGGACACGCCGTTTCTCCATATTACAATATTATAATCTTTGTATTTGCCATTGCAACAGCCCTTGTAGCTGTAATGCTGCATCAGAACAGACAGGCTGTTGACAATGAGATATATGATTGGGAAGCGTCAAGCGATGATCTTTACAATGTAGACAGGGTAGACAAGATATTTGACAGCTATCGAAAGATCAATTCAAACTACACCTTGTTCATTACACTTATATCTATATTTCCTCTGCTGGGAATGCTTGGAACCGTCATCGCTCTCCTCGGGCTTGATATGTCCACGGCTGAGGCGATAAGCAATGCAAAAAACAATTTCTTCGGTGCACTTACATCCACAGCATGGGGAATTATCTTCGCAGTTGTGTTCAAGATAATCAATGCGAGGATGTTTGCCGATGTGGAAGACCTTATACAGCGCCATCTGGCTCTCATAAAGAAACTCCGAAAGAGCGGTATTGATGAGTCGCAGAAGCAGTCGAGGTTATAAGGATGAAGCTGAGAGAAATAATTCTGGATTTTACATCTCTCCTTGATGTTACAATGATAATCCTGTTCTTCTTTGTGCTTTACAGCGGTATTGATGCGGAAAATGCCATAGAGAAGGCAAAAGCTGCCGAGACTTCCTACACCGAGATGCAGGAGCAGAATGAGAAGGAACAGATGGAATGGAGGCAAAAGGCTGACGAGGAGTGGGAACGTATCCTCACAGCTGACGCCAACGCAGGAAAGAATCAGCAGGCACTTTCAGCATACAACGACGGAAAGGGCATCACTTTCAACCTACATGAGGTGGAAAAGGGCGATGTGTGGACTCTCAGTGTTCTCTCCGGAAACAAGAGAATAGGAGAGATAAGTTCCGATGAGTCAAGGGAACTGAAGGACAAGCTGAAAGAAATGCTTAAAAAGGCAGGGTACAGTCCCGAAGATGTTATCATAAGCACTCTGACCTTCAACGGCAACGACTTCGGAACGGAGGCTGCCGTGCCCACGGTCGAAAGGGCGATAATGAGTATTCAGAGAGAATACAAAGATCTCTATTTTACTACAATAAACATATCAAAGTGAGGTAATCAAAATGAAAAAAATACTTGGAATACTGCTTATACTTATCATAGCAGCACTGATATTTGTGCTTATCTACTTCAAGGGATTCGGCGGATTTGGCAAGAATTCGGGAGAAGGCAAGAAGAATGACAAATCTGCTTCCGAGACAGTTGACAAGGCAGAGCCGACAACCGAGGCGAGCAAGGACGAGGCTGCTGCCGAGATAACGGTTTCGGGTCATGACTATCTTTTCAACAATGAAAAACTGACTCTTGATGCACTTGCTGTCGAGATCGGCAAGCTCGATAAGGAGACTGAGATCACCATTACTTCCGATGACACTGCTGCCAAGAATACAGTTGATGAACTTACGGACAAGCTTGACGAGCTTGGCTACAAGAACTACAAAAAGGCTGATAAATAAGCAAAAGAAAAGGCTGATACATTATGTATCAGCCTTATTTTTATTTGGTCTCTTTTCTGATGACAGTGCCCTTGGGGAAAGTCAATTCAGACTTGAATGAGAACTTCATCATTGCGTGGTTGGCAGTCTCGATCTCCTCGCCGTTTTCGTCATAGAGCTTGTCAAGGATAAGCTCCACGGGCTTCTGCGAGGGAGCGAGAAGCTCCACGGTGTCGCCTGCGAAGAAGCGGTTCCTCTGAGTGCAGTAAACCATGCCGTCCTCACAGCTTTCCACAACTGCAACAACATCATAGTTGCGGATATAGCCACTGTTCTCATAGTACTGTGACTCCTCGGGAGTACCGAAGAAAAATCCGTTGCAGTACTTTCTGTGGCTTACCTTATATACCTCGTCTCTGATCCAGTCTGGGAGAATGAAGTTGTCAGGATCTTTGTAATAGTGGTCAACAGCCATGCGATATGCATTGGTGACAACAGTTACATAATAAGCAGATTTAGCTCTGCCCTCGATTTTCAGGCTTGTTACGCCTGCCTTTGCAAGCTTGTCGATATGCTCTATCATGCACATATCCTTTGAATTAAGGATGTATGTGCCTTTTTCGTCTTCAAATATTGGGAAGAACTCATTGGGGCGCTTTTCCTCTACAAGATGATAGCCCCAGCGACAGGGCTGAGCGCATTCACCGCGGTTTGCGTCACGGTTCACGAGGTACTGTGAAAGGAGACATCTTCCCGAGAATGAAACACACATCGCGCCGTGTACAAAAGTCTCGATATCAAGATCGGGACTTGTCTTTGCCCTGATCTCCGCGATCTCATCAAGCGACAGCTCTCTTGCAAGAACAACTCTTTTTGCGCCCATGTTATAGAGCTCACGGGCGGTAACATAGTTTACTATGCCTGTCTGAGTAGAGATGTGTATCTCCATATCGGGGGCATATTTTTTTATGAGCATGAGAAGTCCGATATCGGCGACGATAAGAGCGTCCACCTTAGCCTCAACGGCTTCCTTTACGAACTGCTCAAACTGAGGGATCTCATTGTTTCTCGGTAGTGTGTTGCAGGCGAGGTACACCTTTACGCCCTTTGCATGAGCCGTTTCCACGGCTCTGCAAAGCTGCTGAAAATCAAAATTCATCGGTGAGGAGCGCATTCCGAACTGTTTGCGTCCGAGATACACAGCGTCCGCACCGTAATCAACGGCGGCGGTGAAACGCTCCTCATCACCTGCGGGTGCAAGGACTTCAAGTTTATTCATCAATTTTCCTCCGCACGGGCAGCGAGCTCTTCTTCTTCCTTGCGCTGTTCCTCTTCGAGCTCATACTGCTGTTCGTCAGCCTTAACCTGAGCCTTCTTCATTTCGTGCTCATCGTTGGTCTTGGAGAAGAATGTCTCCTGAGTATAGATATTAGCAACAAAGTAGAAGTCATCGGTCTGCATCTTGGCAAGAACTGCATCGATGGCGTCAAGACCGGGGCTGCATATAGCTCCGGGCGGAAGACCTACACATACATAGGTGTCATACGCATCGAGCATCTCCTGATTTGAGACGGCAAGCCTTGGCTTTATAACATCATAAGCGTAATTTTTTGTAGGGTCAGACTGAAGCTTTCCGGCTGTTTCTTCAGGCTTTTCAAGTCTGTTCCAGAAAACGCCTGCAACGTGCTCCATATCCTCTCTGTTGGGAGCCTCCTTCTGAACGATGGAAGCGAGAATGATAAGATCGTTGAGTGAAAGCTTGAGTTCCTTCATTCTTGCAAGGCGCTCGTCGGTCATCTTCTGATCGAAGTTGAAGTATATCTTCTGGCAGACCTGTTCAGGTTCCATCTCTTTGGTAAATGTGTAGGTATCGGGGAAGAGATATCCCTCCATACGGGCATCGGCAAACTTTGAAGCATTGGGAGTCTGCGGAAGCTCGTTCTCAAATCTGTATCCGAAACCGCCTGAGTTGAACTGGAACAGGAAATCATCGGACTTGCAGACGCCTTCCTCCTCGAGTATCTGTGCAGCATCAAATATGTTTATTCCTTCGCGGAAAGTTATTGTGACAGCTTCCTTGGCTTCTTCTTGCTCTTCATTGGTGAGGGTATCAATAATGGTCTCATAAGCCATGTTAGGACTTACGAAGTGCTCACCCGGGAGATAGATATCGTTTTGCTTTCTGAGCTTAGTGAACATCTGGAAGCATTTCGGTGAATTGATTATGCCCTCCTCGTGGAGAAGCTCAGATATCTGTTCGGTAGTAGCTCCCTCGGGAACTATTATGAGCTTTGTACTGTCGCTCTTGCCGATACCGAGCATATCTCTGCCGAAAGCGATAATCACCATGGAGAGACAGATGGAAACGGCGAATATTGAAACAGTGAGAATAAGGACTCCCGGGAGCCTGCTTCTTCTCTTTTTCTTCTTTTTCTTATGGTGAACGCTGTTCCTCTTGACAGCAGCGCTGTTTCTCATGGGAACGGGATCACTCACGGGAGGTCTCTGTGCAGGGCGCTTGGGGGCATCAGCCGCAGGCTTTTCCTCGTTCTGAGAAGTCCTCGGACGAGGAGCGGCAGCTTCACGCTGGAGAGGTGAAGCCATATGAGAGACAACAGGTCTCGGAGCAGCAGGCTTCTGAACAGCTTCCTCTGCCTTTTCCTCCGCCTTTTCAATTATTTTTTCAGACTCTGCTTCTGTTTTTTTCTTTTCATTATCGAGCTGATTAAGAATATCGTTGATAACGTCATTATTCTTATTATCAGGCATTGCAGAGCACCGTCCTTTCTTCAGTTACTATCATATCGACTCTCAGGTCGTGCTGCATGAGGGGGAGCTCGCCGACGATAAGCTCCTCATAGATGAGGCCGATAGTGTATATATCGGGATTATCGAGGATAAATTCGTCGTAGTATCCGCCGCCGTAGCCTATCCTGCCGCCTTCCTCCGTGAATGCAAGTCCGGGGACTATACATACGCTGTCGGATGTGATAACAGGCTGGGGGAGTGAGCTGTCAGGCTCGGGGATACGGTACATCCCCTCATGGAGGTCTGCCACAGACTTTATAAGATGGAATGTCATGGAGCGTTCCTGACCGCATCTTGGGAGTGCAACGCTCTTGCCCATCTCGATGAGCTTGTCAATGAGCAGATATGTATCCACCTCCGAACCGAATGAGGCGTAGAGGAGGATATGGTCCGCATCGGCGATCTTTTCTTCTTCAAGGAGCCTTTCGATGATGTCCATATCCTTTGAGACCTTGTCTCTTATCTCGGCACGGGTGTGGGAGTATTGTTTTCGCAGTTCTTTTTTATTATCCATATCAGTCGCAAAGTATAGCGTTACGCTGTCGGAGGCTTTCTTCCTTTGAATGTACTTTTTCAACAAGCTTCAGACCGAAGTCAACGGCAACACCTGCGCCTCTTGCAGTTATGAAGATACCGTCCTCGGCAACACCGCTGTTTCCGATGTTTGCGCCTGTGAGCTGAGTTTCAAAGCCCTCATAGCATACAGCGGTCTTTCCGTTTAGAAGCCCCTTGTGACCAAGGATAGATGGCGCAGCACAGATAGCGCCGATGAACTTGTTGTTTGATACGCAGTAATCTATAGCTCTCTGAACGTAATCGGACTTTTCGAGATTTAGAGTTCCGGGCATACCTCCGGGGAGAACTATCATCTCCAGCTCGTCAGTGAGAGGAGCCTCCTGAGCGATGGTATCTGTCACAACGGGGATACCGTGTGAGCCTCTTATGATATTGTCGCCGACACCGACAGTCACCACATCCTTGCCTGCACGCCTGAGCAGGTCGATGGGAGCGATGGCTTCGGTCTCTTCAAAACCGTCTGCAAGAAAAACGTAGATCATGATCTGTTCCTTTCATTTAAATGTAGCAATGTATTTTTTCAGGAGAAAAACAGGGTGATAGGACTGCTTGGCTTTTCTCAGTCCCTCAAGTCCCAGATCCTCCTCGCGATTGATATATTTATAGTCTGCGGCACAGGCTTTTGCAAAAAGGTTGTTTATGCCTGCATAAATGCCGCTGTAAGACGTATCCGCCTTTTCGATGTGGACGCAGAAGGTCTCATTATTGAGCCTTTCACCGATGGTAAAGGCGGCGACCTTGCCGTTTACCCTTATGACACCGCCTTTCAGACCGAGCTCATCAAAATAGCTGAAATAGGTATTGATGGCGTACTGCTCGGCGATAAAGGAGTGGTCCATATCCTCGGGCTTGCTGTTGTATTCAACAGCGCTGAATGTGATACAGTCGTCGAAATCCTTTTCTGTCATCAGCGAGAATTCGGCGCCTATTTCATTGAAACGGGCAAGGTGGTTCCTTTTGCCGTGGAATTTTCTTCCTGCCAGCTCAATGAGGTCTGTGGAATTATAGATGTAATCCCAGTCGCCCTCGTCTGTATCCACAGTGAAGCTGTCGGGAAAAAGTTCATTCAGCATTGCCAGCGTCGGCTCGGTGATACCTGCGATTTTTAGCGGCTTGCCGAGAGAGTCGGCATATGCTTTCATCTCATTGATGACTTCTTTGTAATCTCCCTCACCTGAGGGAAAGAAAAATCTCGGTATACCGTCTTCGGAGCGGAACGAACAGCAGATGTAGAAGCCCTTGTGAAAGGCTATCTGCGAATCGCCCAGACGTTTCCACGCCATATTATTGGCAAAGCTGTACTCGCATCCCATGAACTGTGAATGTTCAAGAGCGGCAGTTATCCTGTCCTTGTCGGTTATATCGATGTCTCTGAATCCAAGCATTGTTCCTCCGTGGGGTCATTTTGCTTTCATGGCTGAAAAATACTCTTTTACTTCCTTCATTTTGCCGCATGACATCTTTCCCTCGGGACATTTGCCCTCTGCTACGCAGGAGGGACCTGCGTGGGAGAAGATGTGGGGAGCGACTTCAAGGCACAGCCTCAGCATTTCATTAGCCACAGCGCGTATTTCCCACTGTGCGCGGTTGCAGCAGCGGTGGCGGAAGAAATTGAAGAGGGAGCGCACATTCATAGTTACGACTATCTTTGTCTCACAAGCATTGGGGAGAATGAACCTTGCGTCCTCGTTGGCAAGCTTTGAAGCCTTGGAACGGGCAGCCTTCTCATCAAGTCCCTGTGCCGTGAATTCCTCTATATGCTTATCAGTGAGAAGTTTTACCAGCTTTTCATAGCTTTCGGTTATCTCAGAAATGACCCTGTCGTATTCCTCCTTAGCCTCGGGGACCTCCTCGATAGCGGGGGGAGTGATGAATTCAAAGCCGTTTTCATTAACATATCGCTGGCTCTTTTGTGAGTAGGACGCGATACGATGCCTTACCAGCTGATGTGAGCAGGCTCTTGAGATGCCCTCAACACCGAATGTGAAACAGACGTGTTCCATAACACTCTCATGACCGATGGAAGCGAGCATATCGATAAAGCCCGATATCTTGTCCTCGGTGAGGCCGTCTCTCAGTGACTCGATGTCGCTGCTGGAGTAGCAGAGCTTGGCAGCTGTTGCAACAAGCTTTTCAGGCTCGGGGGTGTATGACAGAAGTTTGACTTTCATTGAGACACCTTCCTTATTTATAATAATGCATATACATTTATTGTATCATTTCTCAGTCATTAAGTCAAGGAAATAACATAAAAATAATTAAAGTAATTTATTTAATAAGTTGAACAGGTGACAAAAAGGAAAAAATTTTCGTTTTGCTATGGACAAACCGAAAAAAATGTTGTATAATAAAACAGTATCTGGAATCTACAATTATATCGGAGGAATATTACAGATGAATAAGTTTAATAAGTTCGCTGCTGCAGCTGCAGCATTTGCTCTTGCTGTAACATCAGCAGGCTGCGGTGCGCCTGAAGCAATAACTATAGGTAAGGGAACTCAGACAGCTCTTACTATCGACGGTTATGAAGTACCTGCGGGCGTGTTTATTTATAATGAAATAACAGCATATAACAATGCTGCATATGAGCTCTATTCAAAAAACAACACAGAGCCATCTCTCGAGGATGTTAAGAATGCAACTATCGAGGATATGTCGTCAACTGAGTGGATACAGAACAAGGCTGTTGAGGCTTGTAAGGATTTTGTTGCAAATGAGAAAGAGTTCGAGAAGATCGGTGAGTCACTCTCCGCTGAGGAGCTTGACAACATAAAGAAACTTGTTTCTTCAAACTCGGGCAGTGAGATGTTCAGTGAGAACGGTATCGGTGAGGAGTCTCTCAGGAAGATAATCGAGAATTCCTACAAGCAGGAGGCTATCTTCAAGCATTATTACGGACTTGGCTGCGAAAAGGGCTGCACAGAGGACGAGCTGAAGGAATATTTCCAAGACAAGACCACAAGACTCAAGTACTTCACCATCAATCTTCTTGACGAGAACGGCGAGAAGTACAGCGACGAAGAGATCCGTACACTCAATAAGATGGCAGATCAGTATGTAAAGGAGATCAACGCAGAGAAGACCGACAAGGCTAAGCTGGCAAAGATCGACGAGTGTGAGGAGGAGTATAACGAATACGCTGCAAAGCGTGCCGAGGAAGCTGCAAAGAAGGCTGCCGAGGAAGCAGGCGAGACTTATACTACTACCACCACAACAACGACTACTGCCGCAAAGGATGCGACAACAACTACTACAACGACCGATCCCTACGAAAAAGAGATCACGATGACAAAGTACACAACCACAACAGCTGACGAGAGCGATCCTGTTACAACTACCGCATCAGCTGAGGCGGAGGCTTCTATGAAGGCTTTCCGTGATTACAACACATATGTCTTCGACGGACTTGATTATTACAAGGCTGAGAAGTATGAATACGACGAGAACACTATCTATATCATTATCAAGGCTGATATCAAGGAGCGTATGACAGAAGACGACCTCTGGAGCGAGGAGAATGTTGAGGCACTTCTCAGTGAGCGCTATTACAGCGATTTCACAGACATGATGAAGAGCATTGCTGAGGGCTATGACTCCAACAGAAATACTTCTGCTTTCAGAAAGTATTCGCCTTTCAAGCTGAAGCTTGAGACCGACAAAAAATAAGTGATAAATTAAAGGCTGCCGAAAATGGCAGCCTTTTTTATGTGTTTTTTCTTTTCTGGAGTCTTACGTCCTCGCCTTTGAATTCAAGGCAGGAGTACTCTGAGATTATCCTTGACATCACGCGCTTGTCGTATCTGCGGGAAATACCGGAAAAATCAAGATTTGTACTGATTATGGACGGCTTGCGGCGGTTAAGTCTGGTATTGATGATGTTGTAAATAGTTGCGTTGTAGAACGGAGTTTCGTACTCAGTGCCCAGATCGTCGAGGATAAGCAGGTCTGTGTCCATGACAAGGTCTATCATCTCCGAGGAATGATCGTGACTGAAGTGCTCCTTTTCTATACTGCGCAGAATGTTTATTGCTGAATCATAAATGACGCCGTAGCCCTTTTCGAGTACCTTATTTGCTATGGCAAGGGATAGGTGAGTCTTGCCCAGTCCGGTCTGACCGAACATCAGTATGCTCTTTGAGTCTGGAGTGAAGGTCGCTGCATACTGCATGGTGTACTCCAGTATCTTCTTCATTGCCGAGTAGTTCTCTCCCGAATAATATGTAAGGGAGAAGCTGTCAAAGCTTGAAAGGCTCAGCTGAGAATTTTTGTTGAGCTCGTCCGCAGCCAGTTTTCCGCATATCGTCTTGAAGCAGTCACAGAATTTGCTGCCGTTGTAGCCTCTGTCGCAGCACTTGGGGCAGGTGTAGTGCATATCGAGATAGTCCTCGGGATAGCCGTACTCGGCGAGGATCTTTCTTGACATAGCCTGAGCGCCGAGATTGTACTGTTTCAGCTGCTCCACCTTATCGGAAATATCCTTGCCTTTGCCATTGGAAATAATGGCGATAAGTTCTTTTCCCGTATTGAAAATGACCTCGTTGATCTCCCGTATCTGGGGGATCTTTTCGTTTATTTCGCGGATGCGCTCCTCATTTTCAGTCTCAGCCTTTTTACGGCGCAGAGTGAGGATAGCCTGTGCTTTATCGAATATTTCGCTGTCCATTATGACCTCCTCAATACAGGAATTTGTTTATTACCGACTCGTATTGTTCGATATCCGGGTCATTGGCGTTCTTTTTGACGCCTGTTCGTTTCTTTTTATATTCGCTCTCGGCAGCCTCAACGTCCTGAACGGTCTTGAACCCGCTGTCCTGCCATGAGATGAGTATCTTGTTTATGTAGTTGAAGTTGAGTTTATTTATCTGCTCAATGGTCTTTTCGTATGCAAGCCTTATGAGATCGAGGCTGATGCCTGCATTTTTCCACTGCTGTATGAACTCATTCTGTTTTGTAGTGGGACGGCTCTGCATCTGAAAAAGCTTCGCTATCTTTGCGGAGTACTCCTTGGAGGCGTTCATGCGCTGTATCTCGTCCTGAGCTGCATTGATGGTGTTGATATCATTTTCAGCCCACACGGAAGCGATCTTTTCCATATAAGCTGTATTGATCTTCTCGATGGAAGCGCAGTAGGAGATAAGGGTGATTATGACCTCTTTTTTCAGTCCCAGATGATCGTACATCCATATCATAGAGTTCATCTGGCTGTTTTTGAGTGCGCCGAGAATGCTTTCCGCGATCTTGAAAAGCTCCCTTATATCCTGAGAGCCGTCCATGATAGCCGCGATCTCCGAGCCGCTGAGATTAGTCTTATGGTCGGGCATGGGCTCCGGGGCGCTTTTTGCAAGGGGCTGAGGCTGCGGCTGGACCGCCTTTACCTCGGTCTGCTGAGGCATTATGGACTGTATGCCTGCCGAGCTCGTGTTTGCCTGCGGACTGAGAACGTTTGCCTGCTGCCAGAAGATGACAGCCTCCTCAGTCTCATCGGCAGATACCCCCGTGTTTGAAGATATCTCCTCGGTGGAGCACAGCTTTCCCGAGCATCTGAGCAGATACAGAAGCACCTTTATCTGATTGCCCGAAGCAAGCTTGAGAAAGTTATCGGCAACTATTGAAGGGACACCGAACATTGCTCCCCATATACCGCAGTTTACCTTGAATTCCAATAAAGACACCTCCGAAAAAATACTGCAAAAGCTATTATAACATAAAAGGACGAAAATATCAAGATGCTCGGAGCGATAATATTTGCAAATGTTATGGGGAGTTTCTTCACCAGTCTGCTGTAAGAATTGCAATAGCTTTTTTGTACTTTTCTGTGCGCTCTGCGGTCTTTTCGGAGCTTCGCACCTGCTCATTCCTGAGACGAGAGATATCGGAATTATGTCTGAGGTCCGCAAGCTTGACGACAGAAGCGGCAGGGGACTCCTTTATTTTTCTGATATAGTCGAAGTAATCCGTATTTTTGTCATGTGTCAGAAGCTTCAGCGCCTCCGTGACCTCAACCGGGAACTCCTTTTCAAGCTCTGCGATGGTAATGTCGGTGTCCTCGGCAACATCGTGGAGAAGCGCGATACAGACCGTTATCTCGTCGGTCATCTGCTCTGCGAGATGGAACGGGTGGAAGATGTAAGGGAGACCGCTTTTGTCGGTCTGACCGTGATGCGCGTCATATGCCAGCTTCATTGCTTTGCAGGTAAGGTCGGTATAAATCATTTCAGAGTCTCCTTGTTGGCATCAATGAACTCCATGAGCGGCTTGCGAATGATAAGTCCACGGTTTTCTCTGAACCATTCATAGGACTCCGTCAAGGAGCGTGACAAAGGCGTCAGCACGGGCATAAGTTCCAGCATTTCGGCAACATCAAGGGTGTATTCGTAGTCATAAAAGGGGAAATAGCTCCTCTGAGGGATATCATTGTGTACTTCACTGAATACGGGAATTTCGCCCACAGTCTCGTAACAAAGATTTACCCACTCTTTTACCGTGACAGCTTCGGGATAGCCCACGTTGAAAATGTGTTTTTTCGGCTTCTTTTCAATAAGAAGCTCCATAAATCGGCACATATCACCGATATGGAAGAACTGGAGCTTCATACTGCCGTCCTTAGGTAGATAAAATGACCGTCCCTGCTCTGCACATTCAAATACAAAGGCTTCGCGGTGAAGATTGTTCATGGGACCGCATAAATAAGGCGGACGCAGGATATAGGCATCAGGGACTCTGCTTCTCAGTGCCTGCTCGGCGGCGATTTTATCCGTGCCGTATTTTCCCCATATGGAGTTGACACCGATACTTCCGTCCTCTTTGAACGGCTGAGGCAGAGTTTCGGGATAGACTGCACTGGAGCTTACGAGGATGTAGCATCCGAAGCTTCCGAGACCGTCCAGTAGGCAGTTGACATCGTCGGCGTTGTAGGCAGTTACGTCAATAACTGCATCAAAGTGTCGGTTTCTGAGTGTGTCACCGAGAGAGTGACGGTCGGCAATAATTGGTGTGACATTTTCGGGCTGCGGTTTTGTACCTCTGTTGAGAACGAACACCTCATGTCCCGTAGATGCGAAGTATCCGGCAGTATATCTGCTTGCAAATACAGTTCCGCCTGTTACGAGAATAACCATAGCTTCCTCCTAATTATAATTGATATGATCATTATAACATAGATTGCAGACAATAGCAATAAACCTGAGGTAATATGTTAAAGCTCATAAAGAAGTACAGTCGAACTGCTTTTTCAGCTTTCCGATGGCTTTTTTCTCGATCCTTGAAACGTATGATCGTGATATTCCCAGCTTCTTTGCGGTCTCATTCTGAGTGTGGGGAGAGCTGCCGTAGAGACCGTAGCGGTAGGTGATTATCTCAAGCTCGCGCTTGTCAAGGCAGGTCTGTATGAAGCTGTACAGCTGACGGGAGCGGATAAGGATATCCACCTGTTCATGGATATCAACTCCATCGTCGATAAGGTCCATGAGAGTGAGGGTGTTTCCGTCCTTGTCTGTCTCAACGGGCTCGTTTATATACACATCTCCTGCTGATTTTTTTGCGGCGCGGAACTGCATAAGTATCTCGTTTTCGATACATCTGCTCGCGTAGGTTGCAAATTTTGACCCTTTTGTATAGTCGAACGTCGACACAGCCTTGATAAGCCCGACGGTTCCCACAGAGATCAGTTCATCCTGTTCATCGGCAGAGGAAGCGTACTTTTTTACGATATGGGCTACAAGCCTGAGATTATGCTCGATAAGTCGGCTCCGTGCCTTGCTGTCACCGCAGGACATGGCTTCAAAGCATTCCAGTTCTTCTTTTTTGGACAACGGCTTGGGAAATACGGATGAGTTTTCGACATGAAGGGCGAAGAAGAATAGATTTCGCAGTAATTCCATTAACATATAAGGATACCTCCCGATTTATCATGTGATATTTTATGCATAAAGGCATGGACAATATATTCAAATAAAATCAATTTACTGACTTTCACGGATTATTTGCTGTTAAAATTACGGAAAAAAGCCAAGCTAACTATTGACTGAGAGCGATAAATATTATATAATAATAGTGTATGGTTTTTGAAAGATCTACTCTTGCCTTGTGTTTACGGGCGAATGAATTCGGAAGAAGTGATAAATTGAAGAATTATGTTTCAGCTTCTGTGCTTAGCGCGGATATGCTTGAGCTGAAAAATGAGATAAAAAAGCTTGAAAAAAGCAGGATAGATATGCTCCATTTCGATGTTATGGACGGCATTTTCGTGGATAATATCACATTCGGTCTACCTGTTCTGAAACAGGTGAGGGCAGCTACGGATATGACCCTTGACGTCCATCTTATGATCACCGACCCAATGAAGTACATAGACAGCTTTGCAGATTTCGGCGCGGACATCATATCATTTCATATCGAGAGCGAGAGTGATACAGCTGCTGTCATCGATAGGATACACGAGCGCGGTCTGAAGGCTGCTGTTGCTCTGAGACCTGCTACCCCTGTGGAGAGCGTGTACAAGTATCTTTCCGATGTGGATATGATACTCGTTATGACCGTGGAGCCGGGCTTCGGCGGACAGAGCTTTATTCCCGAAACTCTTGACAAGGTAAGAGCTGTAAGGAATAAGATAACAGAACTTGGACTTGATGTGAATGTTCAGGTCGATGGAGGTATAAACGCCGATACGGCTGCCGCAGTGAGGGCGGCAGGAGCAAATGTCCTCGTATCGGGAAGCTATCTGTTTGCGGCGGCGGATATGGCAGCCGCAGCTGATTCTCTGAGGGAAGACAGATAATGCAGAAAAAAACAAGAAAAGAGCGCCTTATCTGGCTGGATATCATGATAACACTCCTCACTCTGGAACTCATGTCCTACTTCTACTATGGTATCCGATCGGTTTTCCTTGCAGGTATATGCGTTGTCACAGGTTTTGTGGCGGAGCTTGTTTCTCTGCGCTTTATGAAGCGTAGTTTTACGGCAGATGATCTTACCTGTACATCCGATGCGCTCATACTTGCACTGATGTTCCCTGCGGTAATGGACTACCATATCTCCGTTATTGCAGTGCTTTTCGCTATATTAGTTGCAAAGAACCTGTTCGGCGGACGGCTGAACATGATATTCTCGCCTGCGGCTGCGGCATTTGTATTTGTCCTGACCTCATGGGACGGGCAGCTTTTGCAGTACACCGAACCTCATGTCAAGACGGGGCTGTTTGAGACCCCGACAAATCTGGTAAGGTCCGCTTCCTATGTTTTTGATCATACGGGAACATTTGACCACTCGGATTTTGAGGTCCTTCTCGGCAATTTCAGCGGACCTGCGGGTGCTGTCAGCATACTGCTGCTTGTGGTCGCTGCAATCGTTCTCATGATGAGAAGAAGCATCTCTGCCGGAGCATTCCTCGGTACTATTTTCGGTACGGGGCTTTTTGCCGTAGTCACACCAATGGTAAGCTCCAGAGCAGACTCGCTGAAATATTCGCTTGTTACCAATATGGTGCTGTTCTCGGCGATATACATTGTTTCGGACCTGAGAATTGCTCCCAAGCGTGATTATTACGCCTTTTTCTACGGGCTCTTCATCGGTGTCATCTCCTATGTACTTGTTCTTACGGGAGCCAAGGAGAACGCTATAGTCATTGTATCCGTGCTGTTCACACCTATCGCACTCGGCTTCAGACATCTTGAGAAGAAGATAGATACAGCCGAACAGGAACACTCCGAGGTTGACGCCGGGGAAGCTGCTGTGACTGCGGCGGGAGAGGAGGCTGCTTCTCATGAATGATCGTAAAAAGGCAATGTTTGGCGGAGTCCTTGGCGATAACATCGTCCTGTCGGGACTCATGGTGATATCACCTGTGATAATCTGCGGTGACACATTGAAGAATGCGGTCGCACTTATCTATGCTTTTTCGGCAATAACATTTCTCTCGGTGCTCATATCGTCATTTGTGCCCAAGAAGCTGCCCTACACGGTAAAGGTCATTATATATGCGCTGATATCGGCTCTTGTCTATATCCCCGTAAAGCTTGCGGCGCAGGAATTCTATCCAGAATCCATAGAGCGTATCGGGATATACTATCCTCTCCTTGCGGTCAACTCCCTCATAGTTTTCCAGACCGAGGCGAAGTTCTTCCGCATGAAGAAAACGGATATGATAATCTCGCTCATAAGCTGTATAGTCGGCTTTGACATCGTTATGCTGATAACGGGATTTCTCCGCGAGCTGTTCGCTTACGGTACCATCAACAGCAGGATAGTTGATGTGAATACACTTATCGGCGGACTTTCACAGCCCTTCGGAGGTTTTATTTTCCTCGGGCTCATGTGCGGAGTTTACCGTTTTATCAGGGGACTTGTCTCCAACAATAATAATGTAAGGAGTGACGCGGATGTTTCTGATAAATGACCTCATTGCCCTCCTTGCAGCCAACCTGATATTATCACAGGCGCTGGGAACAAGTACAATATTCATTGCGGCAGGCAGCAGGAAAAATCTGGTCGCCACCGCAGGAGTAATAACTATTTTTACCACTGTCGGATCGGCTGCGGCTTATCTGATAGATCTGGTCCTTCAGCCGTCGATATCCGATCTGAGACTGCTTTTCTACACAATGGTCATAGGAGTGCTTTATGCTGCGCTTCTTGTGGCAGTTTACAAGTTCGGCAGCAGGTGGTTCGAGGAGCTTCGCAGATACATCCATGTGTCTGCTTTCAACTGTGCTGTTATGGGAACGCTTTTTACCATTAACAAAAGAGCATCAATGGACGGTACGGTTTTCAACCTCGGGGGATATGTTACTGCGGGATTTGAAGCGGGTATAGGCTTTATCATTGCGGCTCTCATACTTACAGCCGCATACAGAAAGCTCAATTCATCAAAGGTACCGGCTTCATTCAGGGGATTTCCTGCAATGCTTGTATATCTTGGAATTATATCAATGGCAGTATATTCGCTGAAGTAACTGTAATATACTGATATAGGAGAGTTAGTTTAATGAAGTTCAAGAATAAAGGTAGGAAGATCTATAAGACAAAGGAAAAGAATTATTACGGAAAGAGCCCTGTTGGCAAGGCATTCTCCGTAGGTCTTACGGTCCTTCTCATCGGCGGAATAGTGTTTATTGGCTACAGTGTTGCCGAGCCGCTTATAAACTACACAAAGAAAAAGGGCGACAGCACTGCCGAATCTGAGATGATCGCTTCCGACACTACACCTACAGACGAAAACGGAGAGCCTGTCACAGAAGAGGGGGCAGCGCCGCAGGTGCCTGTCAGCGCGGAAGCGTACAGAGCCTATGCACTGGACCCTCTTGACATCGCGGACGCACAGTCCATAAAGGCTGCTCTGAAGCGTGTTCCCTCGGAGGAAAAGATCGAGTACATCGAGGTCCCTCTGAAGGTCAGCGGCGGCAATATCTATTATGCCACCAATAATTACTATGCAACTTCATCGGGCGTGATACAGTCCTACACCAAGCTCAGTGAAATAGTTTCGGCTATTTCTGCCGAGGGGTATAAGCCTGTTGCTCTCATCAGCACCTTCAACGATAATATTATCCCAAATTATTTCCGCGATATGAGCTATCTGACCGTAGATGACGGCTCGCAGTGGATAGACAATGACATCAACGCAGGCGGTAAGCCTTGGATGACTCCCTTTTCCGAATCGGCTGTTGAATACAACACCGATATTGCCGAGGAGGTAGCTCAGGCAGGCTTTGAAAGAGTAGTCTGCTACGATTTCGTTTTTCCCGATTTCCGTCCCAGTGATGTGGAATTCCTCGGTGAAAAGGTGGTGAGCCCCGACAGGTACATGGCGCTCACATCGGCAGCGAATATGATGTATGACAAGATCATGACAGAGGGCTCGAAAATGATGCTGGAGGTCAATGCTTCCGACCTGCTGAAGGGTAAGAATGATGTTCTTCAGCCCATGCTCCTGAAGGTGAATACTATCATACTCAACATAGACCTTGACCTTATGAGCTACGGAGTATACACAGGGGACACTGTCTACGAGTTCACGGGAACTCCTGCCGAAAACGTCAGAAAGATGCTTGATCTTGTAAGCGAGGACGTTTCCGACTTTAATGTGGCTGTCCGCGTTTCGGGCACCACACTCAGCACACAGGAAATGCTTGAAGCAAAGGAAGAGATCGTCGGGTACGGTTTCGATTCATATGTACTCGGCTAAAAAATAATTCCCGATCTTAGATCGGAGAACGGAGCTTATTATGGCAGAGAATTTTAAAGTTTCGCTTCAGAGCGTCATAGACGAATTCAAGCTTGAGGCGATATACGTTCACAAGGACGCAAATGAACTGATGATCGACGAGAACGACGTAAACCGTCCGGGACTCCAGCTCATGGGATTTTATGAGTACTTCAATCCCGAGCGTATACAGATCATCGGAAAGATGGAATTTGCATATCTTTCAACTATCGACGAGAAGACAAGACGCGAGCGCCTTCAGCTTCTCTTTGCCCAGCGTATACCTGCTCTCATAATCACAAGAGAGCTGCCATATTTTGCTGAGATGCTGGAGCTTGCCAAGGAGTATGAGGTGCCTCTGCTTAGAAGCAAGGAGAGCACCTCAAACTTCATCGCAGGTCTTATCGCTTATCTCAACCTTACACTTGCGCCCAGAATAACACGCCACGGCGTACTTATCGAGATCTACGGCGAAGGCGTTTTCATCACAGGCGAGAGCGGCGTAGGTAAGAGCGAGACTGCCATAGAGCTTGTAAAGCGCGGACACCGCCTTGTTGCTGATGATGCTGTTGAGATCAGAAAGGTGTCGAATATAAGCCTTGTGGGAAGCTCTCCCGACAATATCCGCCACTTCCTTGAGCTCCGCGGTATCGGAATTATCAACGCAAGACGACTCTTCGGTATCGGTGCTGTAAAGATGACGGAGAAGCTTGACCTCGTAGTGGAGCTGGAGCAGTGGAATTCCGAGAAGGTCTACGACAGAATGGGCGTAGATACCGAATATGTCAGCCTTCTCGGCGTAAAGGTACCGTCCCTTACGATCCCCGTAAAGCCCGGACGTAACCTTGCGGTCATACTTGAAGTAGCGGCTATGAACAACAGACAGAAGAAGATGGGTTACAATGCAGCCCGTGAGCTTCTTAACCGTTTGGGCATGGAGTCCGATGCGAAGGAAGTAGTCCGTGATTATGAGGCATTCTGACAGCCTCCAATATTCTTGAATAATTCAGGGGGAAACTATGATAGACATAAGTGAATTATCACAGCTCTGCGATAAGCTGGGCTGCAAGATAACACCCGAATGCTCATTGAGCGAATATATAACCTTCCGCTTCGGCGGACCATGCCGAGCTCTTATCAGCGTTAATTCCGCAAAATCAGCAGTTGAGCTAATCAAGCTCATGAAGGAAAAGGATATAAGATACGGAGTTCTCGGACGCGGAAGCAATGTGCTGGTATCCGATGAGGGCTTTGACGGCGTGATACTGCTTTTCGGCAGCGATTTTGCCCGTATCGAGGTCAACGGCAATACCATCCGCTGTGATGCAGGTGCCCATCTTGCAGCAGCCTGTGTTAGAGCGCAGCAGTCGGGGCTCACAGGAATGGAGAGCCTTTTCGGTATTCCAGGCACTGTGGGCGGTGCTCTTTATATGAACGCAGGCGCCTATGGCAGCGAAATGAAGGATATAGTGGTTTCGGCGGAATATATCGACGAGGACTGCAATATCAGGACGATCAATGCTGAGGATATGGAGCTTTCATACCGCAGAAGCTTCTTCTCGGGCTCCGAAAGAGTTATCACCTCCGTGACCATGGAGCTGAAAAAAGGTGATCCCGAGGAGATAAAGAACGCTATGTCAGAGTGTATGGCAAAGAGAAGCGCTAAACAGCCTCTCGATTACCCCAGTGCGGGAAGCACTTTCAAGCGCCCCGAGGGAAGCTATGCTTCGCTTCTGATTGAACAGTGCGGTCTCAAGGGGCTTACCTGCGGAGGGGCTATGGTCAGCGAAAAGCACAGCGGCTTTGTTATCAACAAGGGCTACGCTACCTGTGCTGATGTACTGGAGCTTTGTGATAAGGTCAGGGCTATCGTCAAGGAAAAAACCGGCTATCTGCTGGAACTTGAACCCGTGATCCTAAGATAGTCTGGATAATAAGGAGATTTGTATGCAGCTTTTGATAGTAACGGGTATGTCAGGTTCGGGAAAGTCAAGCGTCATGGATGTTATGGAGGACATTGGCTTTTACTGCATCGACAATATCCCACCCAAGCTGATAACTCAGTTCGTTGATCTGTGCAGACAGTCCGAATCTGAGATACATAAGATCGCAGTTGCGGTCGATATTCGTTCGGGAGATATGTTTACCGAGATATTCCGCTCATGGCAGGAGCTGAAGCAGCGCAGTGACGTTGATGTGAAGGTGCTCTTTATAGAGGCAAACCATGACGTTCTGCTGAAGCGCTACAAGGAGACCCGCCGAAAGCATCCGCTTTCCGAAAAGTTCAACGGCAATATCCATGAAGCCATCAATTATGAGTGGGTACAGCTCTCTCAGCTTCGCGAGATAGCAGATTATTACATAGAGACCTCCAACTTTACAGCTTCACAGCTGAAGGAGCAGGTCAAGGAGCTCTTCCTTGAAAAGAGCTCCGATTCTCTCATTATAAAGGTAATGTCTTTCGGCTTCAAGTATGGAGTTTCCACGGAGGCTGATCTGGTATTTGACGTAAGATGCCTGCCAAATCCTCATTATGTTGAGGAGCTTCGCAACCATACTGGCTGTGACAGCTGCGTCAGGGACTATGTTATGAGCTTTGAGCAGTCCCGTGTGCTATTTGACAAAATGACCGACCTTATAGACTACCTGATACCTCTTTACGTTCATGAGGGCAAGAGCCAGCTTGTAATATCCTTCGGCTGCACGGGCGGAAAACACCGCTCTATCACCTTTGCCGAGCTTATGGCAGACCACCTTATTGCAAAGGAGTACAAGGTGCAGAAGTATCACAGAGACATAACCAAGGACAAAAAATTCTGAGTAATGGAGTGAGTAGAGATGTCCTTCTCAAATGATGTCAGAAGCGAGATCTGTTCCTCTGTCAATGATAAAGATAAACGATTTGCCTGCCTTTACGGTATGATCCTGTTCAGCAGGACTCTTTCCGCGGAACACATATGCTTTCAGAGCGAAAGCAGTATATCCGCAGAGCTTTTCCGCAGCCTTTTCAGAGCCGTGATCAAAGCCGAGCCTTCCATTGAGCAGCATACAAGAAAAAACGGAACGTCGCTCCATACCTGTGAGGTCAGGGGCAGCATCGCTGAGGCAGTCTATCAGAAATACAGACTTGCAGAAAATAAAAGAGTCATAAATTCCGAGATTATTGCTACCAATAGTCTCGGAGTTTTTACAGCAGGGGTATTTCTTGCCTGCGGAAGTGTAAACGACCCGTCCAAGGAGTACCATCTGGAGTTTGCCTGCCCCGAAGAAGGTCTGGCACAGCAGCTCGAGACCCTGCTTCACGATATCGGCGTTACCGCTCGGACAATGGTCCGCAGGGGACAGAATATAGTTTACATCAAGGGCAGTGAATCCATTGAGGATACGCTGACCTTTATCGGTGCGCCCCAGTGTACGCTGGAGCTCATGAACATGAAGATATACAAGGATATCCGCAATAAAGCCAACAGGATTGCAAACTGCGATGCAGCCAACATCGACAAGGTAGTAAAGGCTGCCATGAAGCAGATAGAGGATATAAAGCTGATAGACAGGGCAGTTGGACTGGATAACCTTTCCGATGAGCTCCGCGAGGTGGCGCAGCTCCGCCTTGATAATATCGACATGAGCCTTCAGGAGATTGGCGAGACTCTCAGTGAGCCCATAAGCCGTTCGGGAGTGAACCACCGTTTCAAGAAGCTGGCAAAGATGGCGGAGGAGCTTCGCATGGGAGGTGATCCCCATGAGAAGTGATGAGTTCGTAAATCTTCATGTTCATACGGAGTACAGCCTGCTGGACGGAGCTTGCCGCATAAAGAAGCTTATCAGCCGCGTAAAGGAGCTGGGACAGACTTCTGTTGCAATTACCGACCACGGAAATATGTACGGGGCTGTGGAGTTCTGGAATGCTGCAAGAGCCGAGGGCATAAAGCCTGTTATTGGCTGCGAGGTTTATGTTGCGCGAAGAACACGCCATGACCGTGAGCCAAAGCTTGACTCCTCTCCCTATCATCTCATACTTCTATGTGAGAACAACGAGGGCTACCGAAATCTTGTAAAGCTGGTGTCTGCAGCGAGCATAGAGGGCTTTTACAACCGTCCGCGAGTAGATATGGAGCTTCTGAAAAAGTATAACAGAGGACTTATCTGTATGTCAGCCTGTCTGGCAGGGGAGATACCTCGTCTGCTGGTTGACGGGCACTATGATGAAGCGAAAGCAGTTGCACTGAGGTATCAGGAGATATTCGGAAAGGGCAACTACTTCATTGAGGTACAGAACCACGGCATAAATGACGAGCTGAGGATACTTCCGCTGCTGTACAGATTATCGGCGGAAACAGGCATTGAGCTTGCAGCTACCAATGACTGTCACTATATAAATAAGAGCGACGCCGAGATGCAGAACGTGCTTCTCTGCATACAGACGGGAAAGACTCTTGATGAGCCTAATCCTATACGCTTCGAGACAGACGAGTTCTATGTTAAGTCCGCAGAGGAGATGGCTTTGCTTTTCAAGGGGCATGAGGAAGCTGTCAGCAACACAGCTAAAATTGCTGAGCGCTGCAACGTAGAGTTTGAGTTTGGCAACATAAAGCTCCCGAAGTTCACTATTGAGGGCGTTGAAGATAATAGCGTCTACTTCCGTGAGCTTTGCCGAAAGGGCATGATAGAGCGATACGGCGCTGAGCCGCCCGAAAACGTCAGGGAACGCATGGAGTATGAGCTTGACATTATTACGAAAATGGGCTACACCGACTACTATCTAATAGTCTGGGACTTCATTCGATATGCACGGGAGCATAATGTCCCCGTAGGTCCCGGCAGAGGTTCGGGAGCAGGAAGCCTTTGTGCTTATTGTATCGGCATAACAGGAATCGATCCCATAAAGTTCAACCTGCTCTTTGAGAGATTTCTTAATCCCGAGAGAGTAAGTATGCCTGATTTCGATATAGATTTCTGTATTGAGGGGCGTCAGAGTGTAAAGGACTATGTTGTAAGGCGCTACGGTACGGACAGGGTGTCCGAGATAATCGCCTTTGATACACTGAAAGCACGAGCGGCAGTCCGCGATGTGGGACGAGTCCTCGGAATGCCCTATCAACTGTGTGACAAGGCTGCCAAGGAGATAGACCCAAGGTCGACACTGGATGAAGCATTGAAGGAATCGGAGGAGCTTGACTCGCTGTATCATACCGACAGGAACATGAGAAGACTTATTGACCTTGCGCGTCAGCTTGAGGGAATGCCGCGCCACGCATCTACTCATGCGGCAGGTGTAGTTATATCGGCTGTACCTCTCAGTGATCTTGTGCCGCTGCAGCGAAATGATGATACAATAGTAACTCAGTACACTATGGGAATACTGGAGTCTCTGGGACTCCTGAAAATGGACTTCCTCGGACTGCGCAACCTTACTATTATAAGAGATACGGTAAACGAGATACACCGTACAGAGCCTGATTTTGACATAAGCAAGATACCAACCGATGATGCTGAGGTATACAGGATGATGTCGGCAGGCGACACCGAGGGAGTGTTCCAGTTTGAGAGTGAGGGAATGACAGCCCGCGTTATGGAGCTGTGTCCAGAGCGCCTTGAAGATCTGATCGTTATAATCTCACTTTACCGTCCCGGACCCATGAAGTCCATACCGCTGTATATAGAGAACAAGAAGCACCCCGAAAACGTCACCTACAAGCATCCGCTGCTGAAAGATATACTGGAAGATACCTATGGCTGTATGGTCTATCAGGAGCAGGTAATGGAGATATGCAGGAAGCTTGCAGGCTACTCCTACGGCCACGCGGATATCGTCCGCAGGGCAATGGCGAAAAAGAAGCATGATGTCATGCTGAAAGAGCGTGAAAGCTTTGTAAAGGGAGCCTCGGAAAACGGAGTTTCCGAGGATATTGCCAATTCTGTTTTTGACGAAATGGTAAGCTTTGCGTCCTATGCATTCAATAAGTCCCATGCGGCTGCATATGCCTATCTTGCTTATCAGACAGCCTATCTGAAATGTCACTATCGCGGAATATACATGGCAGCTCTTATGTCCAGTGTCATGGGCGTCAGCGGAAAGCTGGCGGAATATATAAACTCTTGCAGGGATTACGGAATAGAGATCCTCCGTCCTGATATAAACAAGAGCAACAAAGGATTTACCTTTGTGGACGGCAGGATGTATTTCGGACTTCTTGCAATAAAGAATGCAGGAAGCGGTCTTGCGGACAAGATAATCGCAGAACGCACCGAAAACGGTGATTTCAGAAGCCTTCAGGATTTCTGTGAGAGAGTAGAGGGCAGAGAGCTGAACAAAAAAGCTCTTGAAAACCTCATCAAGGCAGGTGCATTTGACGGTCTGGGATACAACAGACGACAGATGCTCGAGAGCTATGAGATGCTGCTGGATATGGCAGGCTCAGGCAACAGGGGAGTCATTGAGGGGCAGCTCAATTTCCTTGACGGAGCCGATACCTCGGAAATGAATGTCAGGATACCATATAAGCAGGAGTTTGACCACAAGACCTTGCTCACCCTTGAAAAGGATGCAACGGGAATGTATCTCAGCGGTCATCCGCTTTCGCCGTACAGCTGGCTCATGGAGCTGATGCACACTAAGAAGATAGGCAGTATCCTTGCGGATAACAGCTTAAAGGACGGTATGACGGTCAAGCTTATCTGCTCCGTTGAGAGCACAAAGCTTCATGTGACAAAAAACGGCGACAAAATGAGCTTTGTACAGCTTTCCGATGATACGGGGGAGATCGAAGCAGTGGTGTTCCCCGACCTTTACATGGTAAGCGGTTCAAAGCTTGTCAATGACGCGATAGTTTATATCAGCGGAAAAATATCCGTAAAAGACGACAGAGTCACGGTTATATGCGGATTTATCGGTTCGGAGAACGAGTTCACCAGACTTGTCTCTGCCATGAAGCTTTGTATCAAGACCACATCATCAGCCGCCTCTGTCAGTGACGAGCTGAGACAACTCTGCGAAAGACATAAGGGGGATACAGCTGTATGCTTTTATCTAACTGATATCAAAAAGACCGTTTCTCCCCGTGTAAAGCTGTCACTATCGGTGAACGAGACCTCATATGAGGAACTGAAGGAGCTTTGCGGAGCCGCGAATATCGGACTTATCAGCTGATATTCAGTTCGTTGCCGTATGTATGCGGAAAAAATATGGAATATACTTGACATTTTTTCCACAAAGTAGTAAAATATAAGAGTATGGAATTATGCCGCAGCAGAACTGCGGGTTCAACAATATATGCCAAGTGCAGAATGGAGAATATGTATGATCAAGAAAATCGGTGTCTTAACAAGCGGAGGAGATGCTCCGGGAATGAATGCCGCAGTCAGAGCGGTTGTAAGAACAGCTCTCAGCAAGGGCATGGAGGTTTACGGCGTCCGCAGAGGTTATGTTGGACTTATAAATGGTGACATAGTAAAGATGGACGAGAGAAGCGTTTCTGATATAATCCACACAGGCGGTACAGTTCTTTATACAGCAAGATGCCCTGAGTTCAGAACAATGGAAGGCGTTGCAAAGGGCAAGGCTAAGTGTGATGAGCTCGGTATTGAGGGTCTGGTAGTTATCGGCGGCGACGGTTCATTCAGAGGAGCTGCTGATCTTTCCGCACAGGGCGTTCTCTGTATCGGTATCCCCGGTACTATTGACAATGATATTGCCTGCACAGATTATACCATCGGATTTGATACAGCTATGAACACTGCTATGGAGCTTGTTGACAAGCTTCGTGACACATCTCAGTCTCATGACAGAATATCAGTTGTTGAGGTAATGGGACGCGGAGCAGGTCACATTGCTGTTAATACAGGTATTGCCTGCGGAGCTACTGACATCATCACAAAGGAAGTTCCTTATGATATAAACGCTATCGCAAACACAATGCTGGCTAAGAAGGCTAAGGGCAAGCAGAACTTCGTAGTTATCGTTGCTGAGAGCATCGGTCACTCTCAGGAGATCGCAACAGCTCTTCAGGAGAAGACCGGCATCGAGGCAAGAGCTACTATCCTTGGTCATGTTCAGCGCGGCGGCTCACCTACAGTAAGAGACAGAGTAGAAGCTACAAGAATGGGCTACTATGCTGTTGAGCTCCTTGAGCAGGGAATCGGCAACAGAGTTGTTGGTATCAAGGACAGCAAGATCGTTGATTACGATATTCAGGAGGCTCTTTCAATGCATAAGCCTTACGACGAGAAGCTCCACCACATCGCAGAGCAGATCGCATACTGATAAAAAGTCAAGCACCCGTATTTCGGGTGCTTTTTTTATTCAAAGACGGTCCTTATATCCTTATCGGAGCCCTCGGTGGAGTACTGCCAAATACTGATCCTGTCGTTGTCCGTGAAATAGTGCAGCGGCATTGGCTCGCTGCTTTCGCTGCAGACGTCAACTATTATGAGCTTTATCTTCATTTTATCGGAGATAATGGCTTTGATATAAACGCTGACGCTCTGACCTGCATGAACCCCTTCCTTTGGCTCGGCAAGCCCTGCAAGATTTGGGGCAAGCTCCACGAAAATACCGTAATTCTCTATGGAGCGAACAATGCCCGGTACAGTTTCACCTGCTCTGAACTGACAAGCATTTTCCTCCCATGTTCCGAGAAGCTCCTTGTGAGAAAGATAGATCCGACCGTTATCATTTCCCTTGACTACAGCCTTTATCATTTGTCCTGTTTTAAAGCGGTCTGATGGATGGGATATCCTTGATACAGACATGACATCTATCGGTATAAGTGACGGTATACCGCAGCCGATATCCACAAAGCTTCCGAACTGCTCAAGATGAGTTACTTTCGCGTCGATAATATCACCTGCGGAAAGTTTGGATATGTATTCTTCTGTGCATTGCAGCTGAGCGTCCTTTCTGGAAAGCTTTGCAATAAGCTCGTCATTATCGCCGAGAACCAGCTCCTTGACTTTGAAGCAGACTGCCTTGTTTACCCGTGATATAAGCGCGATATCACGGGTATTTCCTTCCTTAACTCCAATGGCTCCCTCCTCACGCGGAATGATACCCTTAGCGCAGGGGAGCTCGACTATGAGGTCGTGAGTGCTTGTACAAAGAACAGCCTTAGCCTCCAGAATAATACCTTTCTCCATAGCTTCTGCAAGGCCCTCATAAGATGATATCATTCTCTGATTTGATTCTGTGCTGAAAATGCAGCCTTCAGGTCTGTAGTCCATATTTATACCTCCGTAATTATAAAAACTTTGTAGTTGATTATATGCAGAGGAATCATGGAGTATACTACTGAGCGAATTTAATATTCATTCCGCCCATAGCGTTTAGGAAGGCAATGACATTGTCAACTGCGGCACTTCCGCAGATTATGCAGGTTGTGGCTTTTCTGTTCCTTGCAGGCTCTGGGATTATATCCTTGGACGCAGGGGACTCCATTACAGAGGTAAGAAAATTAGTATGGGTATTATAATAGGTGGGGATAATAGTGAATGCGGAGCTTCTGCCGAGACGTTCGGCGCGTTCAGCGAACCTGTTATAGATCATTTTTGCCGAGTAGACATAATCGACATTTTCTCTTATCCTCTTCACTGCGTATTCCGCAAGCTCAGGAGTTTCAAATTCGGCGGTAACTCTTGATAACATATTTTTAATATCCTTTCTGTTTTTTGTATGTGTTCAATATGTTTGACTGGGAGTTTTTATTATTTTTCACCAAAATGAAAAAAATATACTCCTAAAATATTGATTTGAGAGCGTATTTGGGGTATAATGAAAAATGTACGATTTTTCATTTTTTGCGGAAGGAGGATACTGCTTTGGATATCAGACCCGGCGATGTGCTGACGATGAAAAAAAATCATCCCTGCGGCGGAAACGAGATGTTTGTAATTCGCTCGGGAATGGACTTCAGGCTCAGATGTATGAAGTGTGCGAGAGAATTTATGGTGGCACGCAGCAAGATCGAAAAGAGTATCCGTACCGTAAAACACGCTGATGAGGGTTAGCTTATTGCAACATTTTTTGTAATATTTTTAGCATTAAGGAGAATACTGAATGTTTGAAAAGCTTGCATTAATGGAGCAGAAATACGACGAGATCAGCGAAAGGCTTGCCGACCCCGATGTCATCAGTGACAATAAGCTGTATGCACAGCTTATGAAGGAGTTTAAGAATCTTACTCCTATCATCGAGAAGTACAGGGAATATAAAAAGGCACAGGCGTCCTTTGAAGAAGCCCGGGAGCTTCTTGAGGGCGGCGGACTTGACAAGGACTTCAAGGAAATGGCACAGGCTGAGTACGATGAGTCAAGAGAGCTCATAGAGAGTACAACTCAGGAGCTGAAGGTGCTGCTCCTTCCCAAGGACCCTAACGATGATAAGAACGTTATAATTGAGATAAGAGGCGGCGCAGGCGGCGAGGAGGCATCTCTCTTTGCAAATTCACTGTACCGTATGTATACAATGTATGCGGAAGCCAACGGCTGGAAGCAGGAGGTGCTCAGCGCTAATCCTACCGAGCTGGGCGGCTTCAAGGAGATCTGCTTCTCTATTGAGGGCGAGGGCGCATATTCCCGACTTAAATATGAGAGCGGTGTCCACCGTGTACAGCGCGTTCCCGAGACAGAGTCACAGGGACGCATCCACACCTCGACAGTTACCGTGGCAGTCCTTGTCGAAGCAGACGAGGTCGAGCTTGAAATTAATCCCACGGATCTGAAAATAGACTATTTCCGCGCAAGCGGTGCAGGCGGACAGCATATAAATAAAACAGAGTCCGCTGTAAGAATAACATATCTGCCCACCAATGTTGTGGTAGAGTGTCAGGACGAAAGAAGCCAGCATAAGAACAAGGATAAAGCAATGAAGATTCTGCGCTCAAGGATCTACGAAGCTATGCAGGAGGAGCACGACGCTAAGATCGCATCGGAGAGAAAAATGCAGGTCGGTACAGGAGACCGCTCCGAGAGGATCAGGACTTACAACTATCCGCAGGGACGTCTTACGGATCACCGTATTGGTCTGACTATATACAGGCTTGAGGATATCCTTAACGGAAATCTTGACGAAGTATTTGATGCGCTTGCTACTGCCGATCAGGCTGCCAAGCTCGCAAATCAGGAAGCGTAGTTTTTATGGATACAGTTTTACTTAGCGACAGGGAATCCGATCTTATAAAGGCGGCTGAGTTGATAAAAAGCGGCGAAATAGTAGGAATACCCACTGAGACTGTTTACGGTCTCGGTGCCGATGCTTCCAATGAGGAGGCTGTGGCGAAGGTATTTCAGGCTAAAGGCAGACCTGCCGACAATCCGCTCATAGTGCATCTTGCTGATTTTTCACAGGCAGTTGATTATACAAAGTCTATCCCCGAACTGGCATATAAGCTTGCGGAAAGATTTTGTCCCGGACCGCTTACAATGGTGCTCTCTAAGAATGACAGGATACCCATGATCACATCAGGGGGACTTGATACTGTGGGAATAAGAGCGCCTTCACATCCCGTAATGCACAGGATAATCGAGCTTTCGGGATGTCCCATAGCAGCTCCGTCTGCCAACACCTCGGGCTATCCCAGCCCTACCTCTGCTTCTCACGTTATGCGTGACATGAGCGGAAAAATAGCAGCTGTTGTCGATGGCGGAAGCTCGGAATTCGGCGTTGAATCGACTGTAATCTCCATAGAAGGAGAAAATACCGTCAGGATACTCCGTCCGGGATGTGTCACTAAGGAGATGCTTTCCGAGATATGCGGAGAGGTCATTATCGATCATGCTATCCTTCATGAGCTTGAAGCAGGACAGAAGGCAGCTTCTCCGGGCATGAAGTACAAGCACTATTCGCCCAGAGCCGATATAATCATGGTCGAAGGCAGTCTCATCGGCTTTAAAGCCTATGTCGGCGAGAACTATGGCGACGGCGTGTATGCCCTTATTTTTGACACTGACAGGGAAGGTTTCCCTTACAGATATATGACCTACGGCAAAGACAGCTCCGAGCAGGCACATCTGCTTTTTCAGCGCCTTCGTGAGCTTGATGACATAGGTGCAGAGAAGGTCTATGTCCGCGCTCCCAGTCCCGAGGGAGTAGGACTTGCAGTATATAACCGCCTCATAAGGGCGGCAGGATTCGAGGTGATAAGGATATGAACAGTCTCAACGGAGTCATGGTCGTCGGACTTACTGGTCAGACGGGGGCAGGCAAGAGCACGGTCTCAAAGATATTTGCCTCCAATGGCTTTGCAGTTATCGACGCCGATCAGGTAGCGAGAAAAATAGTTGAAAAGGGTACAAAATGTCTTGACGAGATCGCTGATTTTTTCGGTTCTCAGGTCATCAACGAGGACGGAACCCTTAACCGTAAGGCTCTTGCGGCTATAGTTTTCTCGGATAAGTCAAAGCTTGAGATGCTAAACACTATCTCATATCCTTATATCACCGGAGAGATACTCCGCCAGATCAGAGTGCATTCAATGAAGGGCGAAAAGCTCATACTTCTTGACGCTCCCACACTCTTTGAGAGCAGAGCCGATGATTTCTGTGAGATCATCATATCAGTGCTTGCGGATGCAGATATCCGTGAGAAGCGTATAATTGCCCGTGACGGACTCACATCCGATCAGGCAAGAAAACGAATGAATTCCCAGCTCAATGAGGAGTTTTTCCGCAGTCACTCGGATTACATAATCCACAATAACGGAAACCTCGATACCGTAAACGGTATCTCATGGGAAGTTTCGGGAAAGATAAGGGAGCTTTTCAAAAGCAAGGAGACTCCCGTGGCAGTGCAGTAACTCAGCCGTAAAGGCTGTGCTATAAATCAATATGTATAGTCAACGTCGGAGCTTTCTGACGTTGGCTATTAATTTTCTGCGAAAGGAGAATACAATTAATGGCAGAAAAAAAGGACACAGCAAAGAAGCTCAAAGAAAAGCTCCTTATGCAGCGTAAAAACGCTTATCACCGCATTTCCGACAAGGAACTCAAAGCTTGCGAGAAGTTCTGTGAAGGCTACAAGGACTTCATGAACAAAGCGAAGATAGAGCGTGAAGCAGTTATTTATTCTATCGAACTTCTGAAGAAGAAGGGATTTGTAGAATACAAGGAAGGTATGAAGCTGAAGGCAGGATACAAGGTCTACCGCAACAACCGCGGCAAGGCAGTTCTTGCTGCGATAATCGGTACAGCTCCCATTACCGAGGGAGTAAGGCTTTGTGCAGCTCATATCGATTCACCCAGACTCGATCTGAAGCAGAACCCTCTTTACGAGGATACCGAAATGGCTCTTTTCAAGACCCATTACTATGGCGGTATCAAGAAGTACCAGTGGACCACCATCCCTCTTGCGCTTCATGGTGTAATCATCAAGGCTGACGGAACGAGCATTTCCGTAAATATCGGTGAGGATGAAAAGGATCCTGTATTTGTAGTCACAGATCTTCTTCCTCATCTTGCAGCAGCTCAGATGCAGAAGCCCATGGGCAAGGGTATAACAGGTGAGCAGCTCAATATCGTCATCGGCTCCCGTCCGTTCAAGGATGACGAGGAGAGCGGTTCCGTAAAGCTTGCTATCATGAACATTCTCTTTGAGAAGTACGGTATCACTGAGGCAGACTTTATCTCCTCAGAGCTTGAGGCAGTTCCTGCATTCAAGGCAAAGGATATCGGCTTTGACAGGAGCATGATAGGCGCATACGGTCACGATGACAAGGTTTGCGCGTACACAGCACTTATGGCAACAGCTGAGTGTAAAAAGCCCAAGCATACTGTAGTAACTGTCCTTACCGATAAGGAAGAGACAGGCAGCGACGGAAACACAGGTCTCCGCTCTGCATATCTTGAGTATTTTGTAGCTGATATCGCTGAGGCTCTCGGCTCTGATGGAAGAACTGTCCTCTCGGCTTCCGAGTGCCTTTCTGCTGACGTAAATGCTGCATATGACCCCACATTCCCTGAGGTAAATGAGCGTAACAACAGCGCATATATCAACCACGGTGTAGTTGTTACCAAGTACACAGGCGCCAGAGGCAAGGCAGGTACATCCGATGCTTCCGCAGAGTTCACAGGACGCATCAGACGTCTTATGGATGCAAAGGACGTTATCTGGCAGACAGGTGAGCTTGGCAAGGTAGATGAAGGCGGCGGCGGCACAGTTGCTGCATACATCGCTAACCTCAATGTTGACACTATCGACCTTGGAGTGCCCGTGCTCTCAATGCACGCTCCCTATGAGATAGTTTCGAAGGTAGATACCTATATGGCATTCAAGGCATTTGAGGTATTCATGGCTGACTAAGCTTTAAATTTATAAAATTAGCCATAGTGCTTCTGTTTGGAAGTACTATGGCTTTTTTGTTGACTTCATATAATTTATAATGTAGAATTGATACAACACTAATATTTACGGAGAATAATATGAGCAGCTTCAAGGTATATGAAATGGAATACAGGGGCGAAGCGGCAGCTACACCTGATATAAGCCTTTTTCGATTCAGTGAGGAGTACTATCCACAGTATGAGAAAATATATAATGAGTGCTTCCGTAATATGAGGAAGGCGCTTGATATAAAGCCGTATGATTATTATTCAGATATTGAACAGCTGAGAGAAAAAGCCGGAAACATATATCTATTGCTCGATGACAATACGATAATAGGAAGTGTGGGCTGCTTTGGTACAGAGATCGACGATCTGATAGTAAACAGTGCGTATCAGGGCAGAGGATACGGAAGAAAGCTTCTGCTTTGGGCGATAAACCATATACGAAGTTATACGGAAAAGCCAATAACCCTTACCGTGGCTCAATGGAACCGCAGGGCAGTGCAGTTGTATGAAAGCGCTGGTTTTGTTATATCAAGAATAGAAAATGTTACGATCGGCTAATATTGTGAAGAAAAATCGAAGTAAATATTAATGAAATGTAAATTGCTTACTTAAATAATCGATAATAAATAATACATATAAAGGAATTAAATTTTTATATTTGCATTAAATAGCCCCTTATGCTATAATAATTTATGGAAAGTCATTCTTTCATAAATGACAATCTCATATCCCCTTATTAAGAATGAGAACCTCCCCCCCTAATGGCTCTCATTCTTTTTTTCGCCAAAAAAAGCCCCGATCAAAGACGGAAAGCCGTCTGATCGGGGTATAATTATATTTCAAGTCCTTCGACCTTATCAGCATACTCGTAAACTGCTCTGATACAGTCAGCAATGAGTGTGCTGTTTTCACTTGCCTTACGGTAAATGATCATATCTCTGTTGAGATTGTTTGCGTATGAACATTTTCTTGTTACGAGGTCATTGTACTTCAGTACCTTCTGTGACATGGGAGGAACCCACATATATGAGTTCTTAACTGTTTTGAGCATACTTACCTGTGTACCTCTGTCGTAGATGAAGATACGCTTTGTGGAGCGCTTATCATCATAGTCCTGATTGATGGAAGCTCGTCTCATCATTTCAGGCTCATCATCGCCGTGGATTATCTCGGGATAATCAAAGAGGAGCTCATAGGGGATATCCTCATATTTTGCAAGAGGATGATTCATACCCATGACGATCTGGAGCGGGAACTCCGTAACAGTGCGTCCAACAAGATTACGGGCTTTGAGACGGCTTTCGATCATGTCAGCGTAGGTGCTGGGTATCCTGATAAAACCAATATCATATTTACCTGCACATATATCTTCCATGACCTTTGCGGTACTTGTCTCCATGACGTGTACTTCGATCTTGTCGGTTTTTTCTGAGTAGTCGCTGATGAGTTTACCCATTGCAGTAGTCGCATAAGTTGAACGAGCGGCTGCGACCTTGAGCTTCAGTTCATTTTCGGGAGTCTGTGCATAATCTCTTTCAAGGCTCTGCATTTCGTCAACGATTGTCTGAGCTCTTGCAAGGAATTCCTCACCTTCGGGAGTAAGGATCATGCCGTTGGGAGAGCGGTTGAAGATCTGTATGCCAAGAGAAGCTTCAAGCTCTTTAAGGGCGATACTGATATTAGGCTGTGCCTGATACAGTTTTTTTGCTGCCTTAGTGATACTTCCTTCTCTTGCTACAGCAATTACATATTCAAGCTGCTGAATTTTCATAATACATCCTACCTTTATCCTTTGTCATTTTTGTGCTTAATATTATATCACTTTTTAGCTGAAAAATCAAGACAATTTTTGCGATTAATGAATTAATTCTTTCCAACTAAGTATTCGTGACTTCATTTCGTTGATATTCAGTATTCCGTAAGCGAATCCTTTACGCACAAGTTCAGGCGGAAGGAACTCATCATACTTCTCGAATACAGGTACTTCCCCCTGATAAACAAGGTCGAGGGGATCAAACTCCTTTTCGGCTTCTTCGATAAGAATTGCAAAGAATTCCTGCGGAGACACTTTCATGGTGAACTGTATATAATACGGGCGGGAGGAGTCCATGCCTCGGAGCCCTAACCTGTCGCCGCATTTTAGCTTCAGGAAGCGCTCCATGGCGAAGAAAGCATATGTACCAAGCCACGGGAACAGACACCACATATTGCCGCCGAGACAAATGAGCGGCTGATCGATGACGCCCGAGTTCCGAGCGGTCAGACGCGCCTGTGCAAGTCTTGCAACAGCATTTTTCATAAGGTACGGGTACTTTTTATCTTCTCTGAGGACATCTCTCATACGCAGGATAATCTTTGTGTTTATATCTCCGGGACAGTCTCCGAAATATGCGGGGACTTTTCCTTTTATCTGCTCACAGTATACAAGTCTCCTCTTATGGTCAACTTCCTCCACTATCCACACATGACCAGCGATCGCGATTTTTTCGCCCTTTGGCGGTGGCGTGACTATGGTACCAAGTTCCTGAGATCCCCAGCGGACAGTATACTCCTCATTCTCCTGAAAGACTGCATAGAACTTGAAGCTGTTCACGATGCGTTCTCCTGCGAGTCCGACGATGAGACCGCCTTCATCTGTACGCTGGATGTGGTCATTTTTGAGCAGGTGTCTGAGCAGCACCTTGTAGTCCTCCTGCGATATCCTGTGAAAGTATTTCAGCGACAGTACCTTTGATGCCAGCGCCGCAGGGGACAGCTCGCCGCTTGAAGCGAGAGTGCTCATAGTCTGATGATAGAGCAGACTGAATGGCAGGCGGTCAAGCTTCGGCGGTTCCACCCAGCGTTCTTCCAGATATACTTGTATAAGAGCGATACCCTGAATGAGCTTCCACGGTATAGTCTCGGGAAGCATAGACCGCGGCTCTGGAAGCTCCTCACGGATAACGAACCACATCTCAGGCGGCAGGTCTCGTCTGCCTGTGCGCCCCATTCTTTGCAGAAAGGATGATACGGTAAACGGCGCATCTATCTGGAAAGCGCGTTCAAGCCTGCCGATGTCGATACCAAGTTCAAGAGTAGCAGTGGTGCAGGTGGTCATAAAGGTATCTTCGTCTTTCATGGCTTGTTCTGCGGTCTCACGGTAAGCCGCGGAGAGGTTTCCGTGATGTATGAGAAACCTGTCACGCTCGTGGTTAGCTTCGCAGTAGGAACGCAGTGTAGTTGTCACCGCCTCGCACTCCTCCCGTGAATTGACGAAAACAAGACACTTCTTGCCTCTGGTATGTTCAAAGATATATCCCATACCTGCATCAGCGTGTTCGGGTGCAGTATCGGTTTTGGCATCTAAAACAGGCAGTCCCTCGGAGTTATCCTTTTCGTCGGGCTGATTTTGCTGACTGATATAGAAATGCTCCATGGAGAGCCTCCACTTTACTCCCTTGCTTTCGATCTTTGGGATAACAGTTCCTCTGCCTGTGCCGTAGGAGAGAAACTCGCCTGCGGCAGTAGGATCGCCGATCGTGGCTGAAAGACCTATCCTTCTCGGGTCAGCACCTGCCATTCTGCACAGTCTTTCGATAAGGCAGATAGTCTGACCGCCGCGGTCACCTCGCATAAGAGAGTGTATCTCGTCTATGACGATGAATCGCAGATCACCGAAAAGCTTGGGTATAAGAGCGTGCTTGCGGAGGAGCATAGCTTCAAGGGATTCGGGTGTTATCTGGAGAATGCCCGAAGGATTTTTCAGCATTCTGCTCTTGTGGGACTGTGCAACGTCGCCGTGCCAGTGCCAGACAGGGATATGTGCTTCCTCGCAAAGCTCGTTGAGACGCATGAACTGGTCGTTTATAAGAGCTTTCAGTGGACCGATATAAATAGCTCCGACCGTACTCGGCATATCCTCACTGAAAAGTGTCAGGATAGGGAAGAAGGCAGCCTCAGTCTTTCCCGAGGCAGTCGAAGCAGTAAGCAGGACGTTCTCGTCGGTATTGAAAATAGCATCACCTGCCGCAGCTTGAATTGCGCGGAGAGACTCCCAGTTATTACGGTAAAAGAAGTCCTGTATAAAAGGAGCGTATCTTTCAAAAATACTCATATTGCAAGTCCTTATATCTCAAACTCGGCGAATTCTTCATCTGTCTGGTCGTCCTGACCCACAGAAGGCTTTACATGAGCCATGGAGTCGGAAGCGATGAACTCGCTTATGTTTATCTGCGGATTCTGGAAAACTATGTCAAGGAGCTCAATGAAGTCGCGTATGACCTCACGGGGAGTGATATGGCTGTCTGAGCCGATACGGGAAAACTCCAACTGTATAAAGCGGATCATGTCCTCCTGAGTAATTTTCTGTTCATAGTCAAAGAGCTGAGCATGGATATCAGCAAGCTTTTCAGTTAGCACCAGCATCTCCTCATAGGTGAGGGGGATAAGGTGTATAACGGGAGCCAGCATATCCCTGACACCCTCGCGGCCGTAGCGTCCCTCAGCCAGTCGTGAGCGGAGAGCCTCATAGCTGTATACTCCGCGGCGCGTGTCCTCGATACACTGAGGAGTGCCGCCCATGATGATACCGATATACTTTGCCTTTCCCTGCAGGGTGTCGTTGTACATGGTCAGTATCTTTTCGTAATTGTACTGCCTTGTTATGCTGTTGGGGATCTTGTATATATTTACAAGCTCATCAATAAGCACGAGTAGCCCGTTGTAGCCTGCCATTTTCAGGAACATTGCAAAGAGCTTGATATACTCATACCAGTCATCGTCACTGATAACGATATTGACGCCAAGCTCTGACTTTGCTTCGGTCTTGTTGACATATTCTCCGCGGAACCACTTTACCACCTTAGCCTTTTCCTCATCATTTCCGTCAGCTGATGCGTGGCAATAAATAGTGAGCAGCCTTGCGAAATCGAAGCCGTGTACCATTTCGCTGAGAGCGTTGATCACCTCGTATATCTTCTTCTCCACAGCCTTGCCGAACTCGGGAGAATCGGGGGACATACCTGTTTCAGCGGCAGTTTCGCTCTGCACACCGCTTATCCATTTGTCAAGGATAAGTGTAAGAGCACCTCCGTCGGTACGAGTCTTTGTTGACATATTGCGGATCAGCTCCTTGTAGGTAGCAAGTCCCTGACCCTTTGTACCCTGAAGTCTTCTTTCGGGGGAAAGGTCGGCGTCAACAACGACGAAGTTCCTGTCCATAACATGGCTTCTAATGGTCTGGAGAAGAAAGCTTTTACCGCTGCCGTACTTGCCTGAGATAAAGCGGAAGGCAGCTCCGCCGTCGGCAATTATATCTACGTCGTGGAGGAGAGCGTCTATCTCGGTCTCACGGCCGACGGTTATATAAGGCAGACCTGTTCGCGGCACAACTCCGCCCTTGAGGGAATTGATGACTGCGGAGGCTATTCTCTTTGGTATTTTCATAGTTTTACTCCTTATTATCGGGGAACATTTCTCTCAGTTCGTCTGTGTAATCTTCTATAAGCTCGGGGCTGTCGGCAGAGAAGTCTATGACTGTATCGCCGAAGAGATCAAAGAGCTTTTCGTTTATGCTGTCCGCAAGGATAGAGACCATCTTTCCGCAGCTTTTTGCCGCTGCATTGGTATCTCTGCCGTACAGAAGCGCCTTTATGAACAGCTTTTCGTCACTGTCAAGAGGACTTTCATCATTTACCTCGGAGACAGCCTCAGAAACTACAGGCTCAGGGGGAGCTGTAATTATCTCAGGCTCCTCATCATCGACCAGAAGCTTCTCACGAGTGCTGTCGGCAGCCTTTCTTATCCCGGCAAGCTTCGACAGGTCTATCTCTATTTTAGTTGCCTCAGCGCGGCGCTGCTCCTCATACAGAGCGTCTATCTCTGCTTGTATGAGCTTTACCGCAGTTTTTGAGACGCCCGTATAGCTTATCTTGTGCTTAAAGTCCTTTTTCTCGCGCATAAGACTGTCAATAGCTTTGACGAGGTCGCCGAGATGACCGTTTCTGCCGCGGTTTCCGAAGTATTTACGGCACTTCCACTTACCGCTTTTACAAGTAAATGAGTGTATTTCGTTGAGAGCATACTCGCAGTCTCTCAGCGACTGTCTGTCGTAGAATATAGATGAAGCGAACATATTATACGAGCATTCAACAATATTGCCGAAAAGCTTGTCACAGAGGGAGTTCTTCCTTTTATCGCGGAAAAACTCCGATAGGCTTATGAAGCTTCTGACGACGACTTCTTTTATATCCTCGGGAAATGCAGCGTAAAACAGTGACTTTTTCAGCTGATATGAGGAAAGAGCATCAATAGCTGCGAAAAGCTCGTCATTGCCGTGTTCATTCCAGTGTATAAGGGTAAGAAGCTGCTTATCATAGCGTATATCTTCAAGTTCATCGGCAAATGAGCTGTCCAGCCCGTAATACACGATAAAGTCCTTGAGCCATGTATCCGTGTATTTTGCAATGCTGTCATCTATGGAAGCGTACTGCTGACAGAAGATGCTGAACTGCTTAAAGCATTCTGTCGGCTCTGAATAGCCTATGCAGTTTATCAACTCGTACAGATATACATATACAAATGGCTCCGGAGCTTTTTCGACTTTTCCCTTGCGAACTCTTGTGCGCCATGAAAAATAGCCTCTCAGCTGTTCTGTTGTCATATCGCGGTATGACGGATAGTATTTGACAAAGTCCTCGTTATACGGGAAAACGTCCTCAAAGTCCTCCATGAATTTTCCCTGTGTGTAGAAAAGCCATGCAGATGTTTTCCAGTAGGCTTCGGGAGTAAAGGCGAGACCTTTCATCTCCTTTATCTTTTCGGGAGTTTTGGGGCGTGGAAGCTGTGATGCTGTTCGGATAATGGGTTCGTCAGTGTAGACGCGGTCGCGGAAAGCACGGCTTTTCAGAAGCTTTTCGTCATTGAGTATCTGTTGAAGTATCTCTTTTGTATCCGACATTTTTCATGCCCCCTTTTCTTAAAGTTCAACTTACATTATATCACATATCCCTATCGTTGTCAAACACTTGTTCGGTTTGCTGTACAAAAAATACTGCCGATATCTCGGCAGTATCAGTGTTATTCGATGCGATTGTTTATCTCGTCAGGCTTTTCGACTCCCGAAGTATCAATTATATCAGGAGAGCTGCCTGAGCTGCTGCTTATGTTGCCTGCGTTTCTCTGATTGATAACATAGACAACATAGTAGTTGAATGCGGCAAAGAGGAGAAGTACAACTCCTGTGAGAATACGGATAAGCTTGCTTGCGTGGAAAGGATTGAACATGAAGAATAATCCTGCAACAAGAAGCAGTATGCCGAATACAAGCTGGACAGTTTTCATACCATTGGTAAAGTCTTTTTTTCGTGACCTTACTATCTGAACGATACCAACTATTACAAGTATCAGACCTGCTATGCCTGCAATGTGAGTGCTTATAAGCTTCGGCAGGTACATTATGAATAATCCTATACCTGCGCCGACCATACCCACGGAGAACAGTGAACCTCCATCACCGCCGCTGAAGCCTGTCAGAAGGCTTCCGATAATGACGATTCCGCCGATTATATAGAATACCCATGCAAGGACACCCGGAAAGAATGTCAGAAGTACGCCGCATACAGTAAGGAGTATTGCTTTAAAGAGATATCCTGAGTTATCGATTTTCATGTTGATCCCCCCTATTTCAGAACATTGATATACATCAGTCTCAGCTTGTCGAAGCGGCTTGCTTTTTTATAGAGCTTATCGGAGATAGCCTCGATAGTCTTGCGGCTCTCTTCGATGTCTTTATCAGTAGGTGTATCCTTACTGAAGCTTGCCCTTAGAGCAGTATCGGTGAGCTTTCTGAATGCTCCCTCATTGAAATAAATGCCGCCGTATGCCTTTTCGACTTCATCTGCAAAGCTGTTATAGTTGCCGTTTTCACTCTTCATATCAAGAGCTTCGAGCAGTTTTTCGGCATATGCATACATATATCTTACCTTTCGTTCTGCCTTTCCGGTGGTGAAGCGCTTTTCTCTCAGACTCAGAATAAACTTCCTTCTCAGAAGAATGAAAGCTGTTATAAGGATAAGTGCAAAAAGTAACAGAAGAATGTTTTTAAGCACCTTAGGGATATGCATTCCATGACCGGAACCGGAGCCTGCACCGCCCTTGGCGATAGAGGTTGCCGTTTTTGTTGTTACAGCTGTTGATGTGGTAGTAGCTGCTGCTTTGCTCACAGTGCCCGTAGTCCTTGAAGCCGGATCATTAGTAGTTGTGGTGGCATCCTCAGCTGTTGTAGGCTCGGCAGTTGTGACGGGCTGTGTGTTTATCTCCTGCGCTGAATAACCTGCTGTGAATTCGTACGGTATCCAGCCGATATTATCCACATATATCTCAGCCCATGCATGACTTCTGTTGTCCTTTACATCAATGGTGACTGAACCGTCTGAGCTTGAATGACCGCCTTCGATGTCCTTTTCAACAAGGATATATCCCGTAGCATAACGTGCGGGGATCCCTGCCATTCTTGCCAGCATTACACCTGAGGTAGCATAGTGGGTACAATAGCCCTTTTTGTTCTCAAGCAGGAAATAGTTGACAAAATCGCGGTTTGAAGGAGTTTTTCTAGGGTAAAGAGAATATGTACATTCCGATGACATACGGTCCCTGATCGCATTCAGCGTCTCGAACTCGCTGCTGACGGAGCCATCATACATTGTGATTATATCCGAGTAGGCATCCTCGACTTCTTTCATGGCAGCTGTGTCGGGGACTTTAAGATAATTCTCATATACAAAGTCTTTATAGCTGTTATGCATAAGCTCTGCAAGCAGAACATCGCCCTTGGAAAGAAGGTATTCTGGATCAGCCGGTATACCGAAATCAACGGGGAAGAAATCATCGTATGAGATTAGTCCCTTTTCATCACAGTATTTCTGTATTCTGTCGCGCAAAGCAGCGGGCTTGATATCGGAAGCCGAATAGACCTCTCTCGAATTACGCTGGCTGTTCTGTTCGGATACAGTGATAAGCTGATCGTATATGGAGTTTGTATCAAGATTTATGAACTTGTAAGAGCATTCGCCCTTTTTGGCTTTGCCGTCCGATACTGTAAGGTCCTTGTTATAGGAGAGTGAGCCGACATTGATAGTCCCGTATGGAGAATACAGATGCCTGCTCTTTTTGGCGCTGGGCTTGATCCATATTGTGGTTTCTTCAAGCGATGGGTCAATCAGCTTTGAAAACAGTCCGGGATAGTCCTGCGGATGGATATCGTATGAATCAAAGTCCTTGATAGTCCCGTTTTTATAGGCTGATGACGGAAGACCGAACCATTCGTTGTTCTTGTAGATAGCACCTGCATAATCCTTGAGGTATATAGCATTGTCGGTCGGATGCTCAAGAGTAACGGTTAGATCGGTGACATTCTTGTACTTTACATGGTCGTTTGTACCGAGCTTATGGTTTTCATACTCAAAGTCGAGGCCTATTGCGTTTGAGAGATTTGAAAGGCTTTCTGCAAGATTATCGAATGAGAAGTCGTTGAGAGCCTCTGTGATCTCCCGGCGCTTATTGTCGATCTTTTCGCTGCGCTTATAGTGAGTCAGCTTCAGAAAGCATGAGGAAACAGCTGCCACCGCAACAACAGAAGCGATGATGAGCATACCGCATTTCTCAGTGACCTTCAGCTTCATGTGCCGCTTGGGGAAGAACAGATCGTTCTTTCGTACAAATCCGCTCTGACCTCCCGAATACTCTCCCACATCGATAGTGGACATGGCAAGAAGCGCCAGCCAGAAGGCTATACAGAGTATTCCCCAGAAAACAGGTACCCTGATACCGTTGTACATACCTATCTCAAGCACAGGGAATGTTACCATTAGCGGCAGTACGGGATTGGGGCGGCATATCGTGAAGAAGAATACTATGATTGCAAGAAGCCAGATATAGAAGATAAACAGTGTATTGACTGAAGTGACCTCAAGAGCCGACTTTAGTCCCTTATAGTATTCTATTTCGGAGTGATAGGAGTCTTTATATACTATATTATATATAAACTTGAAACCAAGGGCTATCTTGGCGGCTTTTCTGTACGCACAGACAACAAATACGATAACTGAAGCGGCGTAGACCCATAAAGCTCTTTTGCCGATAATCGAAAGCGTCAGATAGAATGCACCTATGACAGCAGCAGCCATAAAGACAGTGCTGACGGAATAATGGAAATGGAACATTCCGAGAAACGCTTTTATTATGGAAACGAAACCGATAATAGCTATCGCAGCGGAAAACGGCTTGCGGTAATTGGCGTGTTTCCTTTTTACGGACATTACTATGCTGTCACTGATAGAAATGCCGTTTTTGTTTTGTATGTTCTTTCTTTTCATTATATATCTATGTCCTTTATTGAAGCGGATATCTTGCCGACTGCAACGGGGATGATGCTGAGAGCCTGATAGCCTGCAAGCGTTTCGGAGAGATCGTCGGCAGAATTTACGACCAGAAGCGCATTCTTGAAATCGGCTTCTATGTTCTCATCGATATGTTCAAGGACCTTTTGATCCTTCGATGAGGTAATGATAGTAAATGAGGCATAAGAAAGTGTTGGATTTTCCATAAAGTAAACATCTGGAGACTGACAGAAGAGATCGTCTCTTACAGATGATATTATCTCATTTATAACAGTGTTAAGGTCGGAGCTGTCCAGTACAGTGTGCTCTACAAACCTGTTCAGCGATGAATTGAAGAATATAACAGAATGGCCTCTCTCGTTTTCGAGAAGGAACTGAGAGAGCGAGATCATAGTCTCGATAAGCGTATCAAAAACAGGAAGTGTAAGCTCGCTGTTCTGATAGCATTTCATATCAAGAAAAACGGAGCAGGGAACATCTATGGGAAGACTGTAATCCTTTACAATAAAGTCGTCTTTTTTGGAACTCAGCTTCCAGTGTATGCGATTGAGCTTGTCTCCCTGATTATATTCTCTGAGGTCGAAAACCTCAGAAGGATCGTCGCCGGGCTTGTATTCGGAGAAAACGTCGCTTTCCTCGTTTACGCGGTCGGTATAATGGACGATACCGCCGATCTCGTGACCTTCGGGCATAACAGCGATATCGGTACAGATATTCTTTGCTGTTCTGAACCTGAAAAGTCTCAGCGGATCGTAAATATTCAGGCGAGCAGAGCGTATCTTGATGACTCCGCAGAACTTTGAACTGAGCTGGAAAGTAATACGCTGGGAATTTCTCGGCTGAACAGGCAGATACAGATCAAAAGCAGATGTCTGATTGCTGAACACATTATAATATTCAATATGTGCTTCTGCTTTACCGATGGGGAAGATGCTTCTGTTAGTGACAACGAGCTGAACAGGGAAGTCCTTGTTCTTTGAAACATTTTTGTCTCTTACTGCAAATTCCACGGTTATGAGCCTCTTGGTTATATATGTGGTGATGAACATAATAACAGGCAGAGCTGCGATAACGATGAGAAGTATCAGAGCAAAGTCCCACACATAAAGAACATAGAAGCAGATACATACTATTATAAGTATAATAAACAGTATTTTGGTAAGGATCATAATTCCGCCTTACTTTTCGCTTATCCCGGGAACGGGAACTGTTTTCAGTATCTCTGTGATGATATCGGAAGCACTTGTTTCCGAGAGCTTTGCCTTTGAGTTGAGCATTATCCTGTGCTCGAAAACATCGCTGCAAATATAGGATATATCCTCAGGGATAACGTAATCTCTGCCCATAGCAACAGCGATACCTTTTGAAAGCTGCATGAGAGCGAGAGTACCTCTGGGGCTGACTCCCAGCTTGAGCATAGGATGGTTACGGGTAGCTGCCGAAAGGGAAACTATGTACTCATAGATCCTGTCATCGACGTAGATGTTTGAGATGTACTCCTGAAGCTCGGTGATAAATGAAGCGTCTGCAACAGGCTGCACTTTTTCGAGTGGATTGTTCTTATGCTTTGCTTTCAAGATAGAGACTTCACCGTCAAAATCGGGATAGCCCATGCTGAGCTTTATCATGAAACGGTCAAGCTGCGAATCGGGAAGGTTATGCGTACCTGCAGAACCGATGGGGTTCTGAGTAGCGATAACCGTGTAAGGCTCAGGCAGCTTATATGTATTTCCGTCAACAGTGATGCTCTTTTCCTCCATCAGCTCAAGGAGAGCGGACTGTGTCTTGCTGGAGGTACGGTTTATTTCGTCAGCGAGGAACAGGTTACAGAAAGCAACACCGGGGCGAAACTCGAACTTGCCGTTGCTCTTGTTGTATACGGAAAAGCCGGTAACATCAGAGGGCAGTACATCGGGGGTGAACTGCATACGGTTGTGTTCGAGAGACAGCGCCTTGGAAAAGGCGAGAGCAAGGGTGGTCTTACCAACGCCGGGGATATCTTCAATAAGGATATGACCTTTACACAGCATAGCAAGCAAAGCCTTGATAATGATAGCGTCCTTGCCGATGACAGCTTTCTTGACCTCGGCAATGACAGAATTGATCTGGTTTGTATAATACGTCTTGTTCATAATATTTCTCCTGTAAAATATGTTTATACCTATTTATTATATCATTAAAGGCAGTCATTTGCAATAGCTATCTGTATATTTTGTCAATATGCAAATGTAATATTTCAGTTACTTTTCATGCAGCATTTCAGCTGTCGAAAAATGAAAAAATGACGTTAAATAGGCGATTGGATATGAGAGGATATACCCTCTGACAGCAAGATTTTGTTACTGATTTGTAACAAATAGATGATAAATAAGATTAATTATTAATTCTGAGTTCATATTTAATCCATAAAAAATCTATTTAAACTGTGCAGATTTACTTTGAGGATATAATTATTGTGGAAAAAAGCAACCACAAAATGGAAAAAATCCTGAAAGTATTGATATTTCGTAGGATATGTGTTATCATATCATCAGCCCAAAAAAAATTGAAAATGATTTTTCAGGAAAGGATGAGTTGATGGGTAATCTCAGAGCCGCAGCATTAGCATGCGGAGTAGTTGCATCAGTCCTGGGCGGAGGATTCGGAGTTGCATATCTTACATCTTCGACCGTAAGCACTGCTGATCTCGTTACTGAGGAAAATGCGGACGATCCTGTCGTCAGCAGCACAAACGCTTCAGCAACTGCAAGTACATCATTTGCAGTTAACAACGAGAAAACAACTACATACAAAAGAACAACCACCAAGAAATCTTATACAGCCGAAAATACAACGGCTGCAAGCAAATACTCAATGTACGCACAGGAAGGCACATCTTCCCAGTACAGTACCGAGGCCGCTACAGCAGCTTCTCAGATTTCAAGATCGGTGCCAGCACCGGTTCACGCGCCGGCTGCATTAACACAGCCTTCTACACAGGCGGCAACCACAGCGGCAAAGGTCGCTAAGGTAACAGCCACTGCGCCAAAGGCAACAAGCACGGCTTCAAAGCCTGCTACAACTACAACGATAACAACTACCGCTGCAACAACAACCACCACTACCGCAGAGATCACAACGACAGCTGAGCCTACTACAGCTGCTCCCGAACCGACCACCACATACGTCGAAGTAACGGAGGAGCCGGAAGTAGTAACAGAGGTTGAAGTAGTTTCCGATAGCGGGTCACTTCCGATATCCGATGAGGAGTATATAATGCTCTGTAATGCAGTTGCACACGAAGCAGGCTGCTATTGGATAGGAGAATATGACAAGGCATATGTTGTAGAGGTGATTATGAATAGAGTAAATTCACCTAGATTCCCGAACATGATCTACGACGTACTTACTCAGCCGTATCAGTTCTCGGGAGCAAATGGATATGTAAATTTGGGCACATATTCTTCATATGTCACTCAGAGCGTCAAGGACGCTGTTACACTTTACTTTACAGAGCCTGAATCCTTTACTCAGGGTTACAATGGCTTCTGGGGTGACGGTACAAACAATCACTTCTATGTGAAATAAGAAATTACGGTCGGCGAACAGCCGACTGTTTTTTTTATGCCCGCTGCTCTTGCTATTGATATGATCATATGATATAATATTTGTTGTAGGCGGTTATTTGCTGCCGCTCATGCTCACCATATATATAAACGATACATAAACAGGAAATGTGACACATTTCTGAGAAAAATTTTGAGTTGGAGGAATAATATGAATTTTATATGCTATCCTAAATGTACTACCTGTCAGAAGGCCATAAAGTGGCTGGACGCTAATGGTGTTTCCTATGACCTGAGAGATATCAAGGAGCAGAATCCTTCTTATGACGAGCTGAAAAAATGGTACGGAATGAGCGGACTCCCTCTGAAGAAGTTCTTCAATACCAGCGGACTCCTCTATAAATCCATGGAGCTGAAAAATAAGCTCCCCGAAATGAGTGAGGAGGAGCAGCTCCGACTTCTTGCCACAGACGGTATGCTGGTAAAGCGTCCTATACTCATAAACGGCAGCAAAGTAGTTGTTGGCTTTAAGCAAAGCGACTATGAGGAAGCTGTAAAATAAGAAGCCAAGCGGACTGACATAGTCCGCTTTTTTGTTAGCTTTGGTTAATTGACACTTGTCAGTGAATTTGATATAATAATAACAAGTAAATTCGGAGGTGTTTTGATGAAACAATTCAACGTCACAGGCATGAGCTGTGCAGCGTGCAGCGCAAGGGTAGAAAAGGCTGTATCTTCACTGGACGGTGTATCGTCATGCTCTGTCAGCCTTCTCACAAACTCTATGGGCGTAGAGGGGACAGCTTCCGATTCGAAAATTATAAATGCGGTAAAAAATGCAGGCTACGGAGCTTCCTTAAAGGGAGCGCCTTCCGCTGCACCCGCTGAGGATGAACTTAAAGATACAGAGACTCCTCTTATGAAGAAAAGGCTCATTGCTTCGCTGGGCTTTCTTCTGCTCCTTATGTATATATCCATGGGACATATGATGTTCGGATTTCCTCTGCCTTCATTTATGGAGGGCAACCATGTCATGATGGGACTTGCTCAGCTTCTGCTGGCAGCTATTGTTATGGTCATCAATCAGAAGTTCTTCATCAACGGTATTAAAGGTATCATTCACCGCTCTCCGAATATGGATACTCTTGTAGCACTTGGCTCAGGAGCTTCTTTTGTTTACAGTACAGTTGCCCTCTTTGCTATGACAGACGCTCAGCTGAAGGGCAATACCGATGCTGTGATGGATTATATGCATAACTTCTACTTTGAGTCTGCGGCGATGATACTTACGCTGATCACCGTAGGAAAAATGCTGGAAGCACGTTCTAAGGGCAAGACCACAGATGCACTCAAAGGACTTATGAAGCTTGCTCCAAAGACAGCTGTCCTTGTGCGCGATGGTGAGGAGACAGAGGTACCTGTTGAGCAAGTGAAAAAAGGCGACATTTTCGCAGTACGGCCCGGAGAGAGCATCCCTGTAGACGGAATTGTCATAGACGGTGAGAGCGCAGTTAACGAAGCAGCCCTAACGGGAGAAAGTATTCCTGTTGATAAGTCGGCAGGGGATGGAGTTTCAGCTGCTACTATTAATCAATCGGGATATCTGCGCTGTGAGGCCACAAGAGTAGGCGAGGATACAACACTTTCCCAGATAATAAAGATGGTAAGCGATGCTGCTGCCACAAAAGCACCCATTGCCAAAATAGCTGATAAGGTCTCGGGAGTGTTTGTGCATGTTGTAATAGGAATTGCTCTTGTTACACTTATAGTGTGGCTTCTTGTCGGCAGACCTGTGGGCTATTCACTTGCAAGAGCCATTTCTGTACTTGTTATAAGCTGCCCGTGTGCGCTTGGACTTGCAACTCCTGTTGCCATAATGGTCGGCAGCGGAGTCGGTGCTAAAAACGGTCTGCTTTTCAAGACAGCCGTTTCTCTTGAGGAGACAGGTAAGGTGCAGATAGTAGCACTGGACAAGACAGGAACCATAACAAGGGGACAGCCTGAGGTCACAGATATCATTACAGCCGAGGGTGTGGCAGAAGATGAGCTGCTCCGACTGGCGTATGCACTTGAAAAAAAGAGTGAGCACCCTCTTGCAAAGGCTGTTCTCAAATACGGAGATGAAAAAGGCGTCTCTGCCGACGAAGTGAGTGAGTTTAAAGCTGTTGCCGGAAACGGTCTGACAGCTAAAGCTGACGGCAGTACATTAACCGGCGGCAATCTTGCCTTTATAAGTGAGCAGGCAGCTGTCCCCGAGGAAATGAGGTCATCTGCCGAGGAGCTGTCAGAGCAGGGAAAGACTCCTCTGTTCTTCACAAAGGACGGAAGTCTTATGGGAATAATAGCTGTTGCTGATGTAATAAAGGACGACAGCCCTCAGGCAGTCAGAGAGCTTCAGAACATGGGTATTCATGTTGTAATGCTGACAGGTGATAACGAGAGAACGGCAAAAGCTATCGGAGCACAGGCAGGTGTTGATGAGGTCATAGCCGGTGTACTTCCCGACGGCAAGGAGAGCGTTATCCGCCGCCTTAAAAAGAAAGGCAAGGTAGCCATGGTCGGTGACGGCATAAACGACGCACCTGCGCTTACAGCTGCCGATATGGGTATTGCCATCGGCGCAGGAGCTGATGTAGCCATAGATGCGGCAGATGTAGTACTCATGAAAAGCCGCCTCAGCGATGTTCCTGCGGCAGTTCGCCTCAGCAGGGCAACTCTGAGAAATATCCACCAGAACCTTTTCTGGGCATTTATATACAATATCATAGGAATACCTCTGGCGGCAGGCGTTTACTACAAGCTTTTCGGTTGGCAGATGAATCCCATGTTCGGTGCTGCAGCCATGAGCCTTTCAAGCTTCTTTGTAGTATCGAATGCCCTCAGACTCAACTTCTTCAAGGTGCATGACAGCAGCCGTGATAAAAAGCGGAAAAATGTTCTCGCAGAATCAAGCAATGATACAAGCGAAGCAACGCTGAAAATAAAAGGCATGATGTGCGGTCACTGTGAAGCAAGGGTAAAAAAGGCTCTTGAGGAGCTGACATTTGTGGATGAGGCTGTAACAAGCCATGAGCAGGGAACTGCAAAGCTTATTCTGTCAGGAACACTTGATGAAAAAGCGGTAAAGAAAGCGATAACCGATGCAGGCTATAAGTATATCGGGATTAAATAAGGAAAGAGCAGCTTTTACGGCTGCTTTTTCCGTATATAGGGGATTTTTTTGCCGTGGACTTGCAAAATAATTTCTGATGTGATATAATTATTAAGTATGCATTAAAACGTGACTGAAAGGCAGTGGATTATGGCTAAGAAACAAGATTACGGCAATGACAGTATCTCAATGCTGAAGGGCGCGGACAGAGTCCGCAAACGTCCTGCTGTTATATTCGGATCGGATGGCCTTGACGGTTGTGAGCATTCGATCTTTGAAGTCATCTCAAACTCCATAGACGAAGCCCGTGAGGGTTACGGTAATAAGATCATCATCACTCATTTCAGAAATAATGAGATCGAGGTAGAGGACTTCGGACGCGGATGTCCTGTTGATTACAATAACAATGAAAAGCGTTATAACTGGGAGCTTGTTTACTGCGAGCTCTATGCAGGCGGCAAATATGATACCTCTGCGGAGTCCTATGAGTATTCTCTTGGTCTTAACGGACTTGGTCTGTGCTCCACACAGTTCTCATCTGAGTTCATGGACGTTGAGGTCATCCGTGACGGCTTCAAGTACGACCTGCACTTTGAAAAGGGAAACAACGTAGGCGGACTTAAAAAGGATCCCTGCAAGAGGAAGCAGACAGGCACCAAAACACGCTGGCGCCCCGACCTCGAAGTATTTACCGATATAGATGTTTCCGACGAGTTTTTCTGCGATATACTCAAGAGACAGGCAATTGTAAACCCCAATATCCTCTTTGTGTTCCGCTCCGAGAATGAAGCAGGCGGCTTTAACGAGCAGGAGTTTTTCTATGAGTCGGGAATTACCGAGTATGTTCAGGAGATAGCAGGTGAGGGCGCTCTCACTTCTATTCAGCACTGGACTGCCGAAAAAAAGGGTAAGGATCGTGAGGACAAGCCCGAGTACAAGGTGAAGCTTGATGTGGCACTGACATTTTCAAATAAGGCAAAGCTTACGGAGTACTATCACAACTCCAGCTATCTTGAGCACGGAGGTTCACCTGCCGAGGCAGTAAAGCGAGCATTCCAGTCCCAGATAGACAGCTATATAAAGTCAATTAACGGCTATCAGAAGAACGAGAGCAAGATAACCTACGCCGATGTTGAGGAGTGCCTTATACTTGTATCCTCGTCATTCTCCACACAGACTTCATATGCCAACCAGACCAAAAAGGCTATCACAAATAAGTTTATCCGTGAGGCTATGACGGAGTTCCTCCGCCACCAGCTGGAGGTCTACTTCATAGAAAATCCCGATGAGGCTCAGAAGATAGCCGAGCAGATACTCATAAACAAGCGCAGCCGTGAGAACGCAGAAAAGGTACGACTCAATGTCAAAAAGAAGCTGACGGGAACTATCGACCTTGCGAACATGGTCGAGAAGTTCGTTGACTGCCGTACCAAGGACGTTTCCCGCCGTGAGATATATATAGTGGAGGGCGATTCGGCTCTCGGTTCCGTAAAGCTTGCGAGAAATGCGGAGTTTCAGGCTATAATACCTGTCCGCGGTAAGATACTCAACTGTCTGAAGGCTGAGTACACAAAGATATTCAAGAGCGAGATAATCACAGACCTTATCAAGGTACTGGGCTGCGGTGTTGAAGTCACCACCAAAGCCAACAAGGAGCTTTCAAACTTTGATATAAACAATTTCCGCTGGAGCAAGATAGTTATCTGTACCGATGCGGACGTAGACGGCTTCCAGATAAGAACACTTATCCTGACTATGCTCTACAGACTGACTCCTACTCTCATTGAGCAGGGATACGTTTATATCGCTGAGTCTCCTTTGTTTGAGATTAATACCAAGGAAAAGACCTATTTTGCCTATACCGAGCAGGAAAAACAGCGTATTCTCGAAATGATAGGCGACAAGAAGCATACCATACAGCGCTCGAAAGGTCTCGGTGAGAACGAGCCCGATATGATGAGCCTTACGACTATGAATCCCGATACACGCCGTCTCATCAAGGTAACAGCTGATGATATCACAGAGTCAGCAGAGATATTCGAAATGCTTCTCGGAGACGATCTTCAGGGGCGTAAGGACTATATATCCGAATACGGTGCCGACTATCTTGAATTAGCAGATATAAGCTAAGGAGATTTGATATGAAAAGGGTCAAAATGACAAAATGCCGTTTTTGCGGCGGAACTGAGTTCATTACGGGCTATCAGAATTTTTACGGTGCAGTTTACAGTGCGGACAGTCTGCTGCATTCAACTTCACTGTATCATACAATCTGCCGCGACTGCGGAAGCGTTGTAAGGACATATGTTAAGGATCCCGAAAAGCTTTTGAAAAAAAGCGAAAGACGTACAGAAGGAGAATCATAAATGCCAAGAAAGAGGGAAACTCCCAAAAAGCAGCCCGTGTACAAGCACGAGGCTTATATAGAGGGTTCAGGAAGCGTCGTTGACGAGAAGATCACAGACACGCTGAAAAAGAACTATATGCCCTATGCTATGAGCGTTATCATCTCCAGAGCTCTTCCCGAGATAGATGGCTTCAAGCCCTCACACAGAAAGCTTCTTTACATGATGTACAAGAGGGGACTTCTCAATCCCGACAAGGAGCGTTCAAAGTCTGCGAATGTTGTTGGTGAGACCATGAAGCTCAACCCCCACGGCGATCAGGCTATATACGAGACATTGGTCCGTATGACAAGGGGCAACGAGGCGCTGCTTCACCCATATATAGACAGCAAGGGTAACTTCGGTAAGCAGTACTCCAGCAAGATGCACTTTGCAGCTCCGCGATACACCGAGGTAAAGCTGGAGAAGATATGCAACGAGCTTTTCCGTGACATTGAAAAGGAGACGATCGATTTCGTTCCAAACTACGATAATACCATGCAGGAGCCCACACTTCTGCCTGCTACCTTCCCGACTGTCCTCGTAAACTCAAACACGGGCATCGCCGTTTCAATGGCGAGCAATGTGTGTCCCTTCAATCTTGAGGAGGTCTGCGAGACAACTATCGCGCTGATGAAGGATCCAAACCACGATATCCTCAGCACTCTCAAGGGACCGGATTTCCCCGGCGGCGGTCTTATGCTCTATGATGAAGCAGAGCTTAATAAGGTCTACGAGACAGGACGCGGAAGCATAAAGGTTCGCTCAAAGTACAGCTACGACAAGAGCGCAAACTGCATAGAGGTGACGGAGATACCTTATACTACCACTGTTGAGGCGATAATCGAGAAGATAATCGACCTTGTAAAACAGGGCAAGATAAGGGAGATATCCTATATCCGTGATGAGACAGATATCGACGGTCTGAAAATAGCCATCGACTTAAAGCGCGGAACAGACCCTGATAAGCTCATGCAGAAGCTCTATCGTCTGACTCCTTTGCAGGACAGCTACCCATGCAACTTCAATATCCTGATCGCAGGTACTCCAAAGGTCATGGGTGTCCGTGAGATACTTACCGAGTGGACTGCTTTCCGTGAGGAGTGTATCCAGCGCAGGACCTACCACGATCTCCAGAAGAAGAAAGAGAAGCTCCACCTGCTGGAAGCTCTCTCTAAGATACTTCTTGATATTGACAAGGCAATAAAGATCATCCGCGAGACAGAGAATGAGGCGGACGTTGTCCCAAACCTTATGATAGGTTTCGGCATAGATGAGGTTCAGGCTGAATATGTGGCTGAGATAAAACTCCGCAACATCAATAAGCAGTATATTCTCCGCCGTGTGGAAGAAGTTGATCAGCTGAAAAAGGACATCGAGGAGATGGAGGAGATTCTCCGCGATAAGAAGAAGATAAGAAAGATCATCGTGAATGAGCTTCGCGAGGTAATAAAGAACTACGCTAAGCCCAGAAGGACAATGTTCTACTATCAGTCTGACGTTGAGGAAGAGGAGGTCATCGACGATACTCCCGATTATCCCGTACACCTCTTTGTATCAGACAGCGGCTACTTCAAGAAGATAACACCTCAGTCCCTTAGAATGAGCGGAGAGCAGAAGCTGAAGGAAGGCGACTTCATCAGCCAGAGCTTTGAAGCTACCAACAAGACGGAGCTTGTGTTCTTCTCCGATCAGGCTCAGGCATACAAGTCAAAGGCAAGTGCATTTGACGATACCAAGGCAAGCGTCATGGGTGACTATATCCCTGCAAAGCTCAGCTTTGATGAGAACGAGGGACTTAAAACACTTGTCCCCACTACCGATTACAGTGGATATATCGTGTTCTTCTTTGAGAACGGAAAGGCTGCTAAGGTACCTATGAAGTCCTATGAGACAAAGACAAACCGCAAGAAGCTGGCGAATGCATATTCTGCAAAATCGCCGCTTGTGGCTGCGCTCTTTGTTGGTGAGGACGCTGATATCCTCCTCAGGACATCAAGCGGTCACGCACTTGTATTCAACACTGGCATGATACTGCCCAAGTCCACAAGAGACTCACAGGGCGTTCAGGTAATAAATCTGAGAAAGAAGGCTGCACTTTCAGCAGCTTCTATTATCACACAGGAAGAGCTTCCCGAGCTGGAGAAGTACAGAGCAAAGAGCGTCCCTGCCGCTGGAAAGCTTGCAAAGGAGCTTGGCGACAGCAATCAGCTCACATTCTGACAACAAAAAGCACCTCATTAAAGGCGGTACTCTTATAGAAGTTTTACAAGTGATATTGAGGAAAACCCTTTTGAAAAAGGGTTCTTCCTCAAACTCCTTTCCTAAAACTTTCAGCATTAAATTTAGCCCCAACAGGGCGCTCTCAGTATTATTACTGATTTTCACATCTTGTGTTGAGCGCCCTGTCGGGGCTAAATTCAGTTATAAAGTCTTTGGAAAAAGGGGGCTTGGGGGAAAAAAACCTTTCCTCAGAAAGGTTTTTTCCTCCAATAATTACATATAAACTTCTATATAAGTACTACTCTTACTGAGATGCTTTTTATGTTATGAAAACTGTCTGCAGTTTCCGATATTTATTCCTGAGAGATTATCTCCTTGTAGAATTCGGAGAAATCCTTGCGCTTATCCTTAGTGAACTGGATAGCTGTTCTCGGATGCTGATTGAACAGACCTGTCAGCAGATACTGGAGGTCATAGCCCCATACAGCGCCCTCCTCACGAAGCTTGTCCATATGCTTCTCAATGAACTGGAAAACGGGGTATACATTATACTTAGGATTTTTGAGGAAGCCCAGAAGAAGCTCCATAGCACAGTTTCCTGCGCCTCTGCCCATTGATGAGTATGTTGCGTCCAGCCAGTCAACTCCGTCACCCACAGCTTCAATGGTGTTTGCGAAAGCGAGCTGCTGGTTGTTGTGAGCGTGTATACCGACTTTTTTGCCATACTTTGAGGCAACTTCGAGATAAAGGTCTGCTATTCTTGCGATCTGCTCGGGATAGAGCGAACCGAAGCTGTCAACAATATAGAAAACATCAACAGGGGACTGACCGAGAATATCGAGAGCTACCTTCATATCGCTTTCCTGAGCATTTGAGATAGCCATGATATTGCAGCTTACCTCATAGCCCTTCTTCTTTGCATCCTCGATCATGTCTACGGCTGTGGGTATCTGGTGTATATAAGTAGCAACACGAATAAGGTCAACAGGACTGTTCTCACGCTCAACGATATCCTGCTTATAGTTGCAGCGTCCTACATCCGCCATGATAGCGATTTTAAGGTCTGTGTGGTTGTCTCCTACGATAGAGCGCAGATACTCGTCATCGCAGAACTTACATGGACCGAAGTCCTCGACCTTGAACATTTCCTTATCGGCTCTGTAACCGAATTCCATATAGTCAACGCCTGCTTTGATATTTGAGAGATAAAGGTCTCTTACAAACTCATCGCTGAATCTGAAATCGTTTACGAGTCCTCCGTCACGCAGAGTTGCGTCAATAACTCTGACATCTGATCTGTAATTCATAAGCTTAGATATCTCTTTCATAAAAATTCCTCTTTCATTGAGTACTGTAGCACTTTACGCTGTAACGCTTTAAAGTCTCACTGAAAATAGTATAGCATACTTTTTATAGTTTGTCAAACATTTTTTGAAGTTTTACGTTTTATATCAAAACTAATAAAAAAACAGGGACATTTCAGACAATGTCCCCATTTTATATGCTATTTACGTTTTAATTCATCCTTTATTTTTGCGAAGCGCTCCTTTAGTTCAGCTGTGCTTTCAAGGGAAAGCTTAGGGAAAGCCTTTGCAAGTCGTTTCAGAGTTAACTCACGTTTCTCGGTAAGTTTTCTGTATTTAGCTGCAAGCTCTTCCAGCTTTTTCCTGTGTTCGTTTGCCTTTTCATCAAGGTCATTCTTCTTATCCATTACGAACTCGACGCCGCTGAACAGTTTTTCACCTGTGGCATCAGATATTTTTCTCATTTCAGTGGAAATGCGCTCTGTGAGAATGAGTCTGTTTCTGATGTGGATAATAGCGCAGACAGTGATAACTGCGTCGCTGAGGAAGCCGATTAGTATGACAGACAGGATCATGATTCCCAGTGTCTGCGGCAGTTTCTCAACAAAAGCTGTGACCAGAGGATGTATCAGCCTGACTGTTACAAGACAGGCAACTCCCCAGAGCAGCGAGAATTTAAGACATATATAGCCTTTCAGATTAAATCTCTCGCCTGTGTAGTCCCACCACTTTCGCCGGAAGATCTTCTCAAGCAGAAAGCCGGTGATGAATTCGAGCGTAGAAGTAAGAATTACCGCTCCCAAATATAGAACAATAAGATTTTCCTTGATAGGTTCAAGTGCCCCGCAGACAATTATGACTCCGAAGCCGTAAATTGGACAATAAGGACCGTTCAGGAATCCTCGGTTGATAAATTTGCCGTGCTCCACCGCCTGATATACAACTTCAAGGCACCATCCGAAGAAGGCGTATATTACAAAGAAGCAGGCAGTCTGATATACTGCCGTCAGTGTTGCGTCCATAGATCAATAGCCAAGTTCCTCGCCGACGATTATGACCTTCATCCTGCCCTTATGCCTCTGCTGAGCGGAAATGAGGTAATTACAGCATATTCTGCCGTCACCGCCGCAGCCGTCGCTTATCTGACGGTCAGCCTTGGAGAGCGACACACATTCTCCCTTTTCTTTACAGTATGTCTCGCAGTTAAGACGCACACAGTTAGGAGGAGCAGCCTCTCTCTTGACTCTTATCTCCGCTTCGTTCAGATCTCTTACGATCTTATTATAGCCTGCAATGATTATTACGGATTTGGGACCGTAAGCAATAGCAGCGATACGATTGCTGTTTCCGTCTACATTATAGAGAACACCGTCCTCAGTGATAGCGTTTGAGCTGGAAATATAAACGTCGGCTGAGAATGCTCTGATATAGAGCTCCTGAACTTCTTCGGGAGTCATTTTTGAGCGGTCGAGATAATTATAGTCGGGGGAGGAGAGCAGCTCACTGAGTCCGCATTCCGCCATAGTCATAGTACCGCCGTTTGTAATTACATCGCCCTTTTTGATAAGTGAAGCCACGATGGGACAGACGTCATCTTTTGTCTCTGCATAGTAGAACTCCATGTTGTTCCTGCGGAGCTTTTCTCCCACAGCTTTGATACGTTTTTCAAGTATAGTTTTCTTGTTGTTGTCCATTTTTAGCACTCCTTTTATAAAATCAATATGCGGGACGCAAAGCCCCGCATACTGTCATTATCATTTAGTCGTTATCAGGTTCGAGAACTGCATAATTACCGTCTGCACGCTTATAAACAACATTTATAAGACCTGTCTCTGCATTGGTGAACATGAAGAACTCGTGATCCAGCATATTCATCTGGAGGATAGCCTCATCGATATCCATGGGTCTCATCTTGAACTTCTTGTGCTTGATTACTTCGTAATCAACAGACTCGGGAACGGGATAAGCGAAAGCCTCCTTGAAAGCTGTATCCTTCAGCTTCTTTTCGACCTTGGTCTTGTTCTTTCTGATCTGTCTGATGATCTTATCGATAGCATCGTCAAGAGCTACATACTTATCTTCAGCTGTACGCTCTGCACGGAAAATAATGCTGTTGTATTTAACAGTAAGCTCAAGAATGATCTGGTTTCTGATCTCGGATATAACGATCTTAGCATCAGCATCGTCGCCAAAGAATTTACCGAGTCGGGTATCGATCCTTTTCTCAGCGTATTCAGTAAAGTTAGTCGGGATCTGCATTTTTTTTGCTGTGATGGTAGTTTTCATATTAGTCCTCCTTTAAGCTATGTACAAACATAGCATAAGTTTATGGTTATATTATACCATAATATAATAGCTTTTACAAGATATTTTTGTTAAATTCGTTTAAATGCACAAAGAGAAATCTTTTATTTGTTTAAACTGACATCAATTATTGTTTTTTAAATTATCAAGAAGAACCTGTGCAACCTGTTCAGTGGTTAGATAGCCGCTGTCCTTGTTCTCAATGAGAATACAGAAGGCAATGGGGAAGGAAGGATCATCTACGAAGCCGACCAGCAGGGAATTCTCATGAGCTCCTTCATCTACCTGAGCAGTACCGCTCTTTACGCCAACATTGTAGCCTACTATGGAATAGCTGTACTTATCTGCACCATTAGTGAGGAGTATCTGTTTTGCGGCAGATGCAGTGCTCTCTGAGAAGAGCTTGTCACTGTATCGTGTTTTTGCTTTGTCTCTGATATGTCCCTTTACATCAGTCACATGGTCGATGAAGTAGGGCATGGTCATTTTGCCTGATTCATTGGCGATAGCGCTCTCCCACATCATGAGCTGCATAGGGCTTACAAGGGTATCACCCTGACCGATACAGCCCCACTGAGTCTTGAACTGATACTTGTCCTCGAGAGTGGTCGAGGCAGTGGCGCACTGTATACCGTCAATTTCATAGAACTGAGGCTCGCCTCCGTTGAGAACATATCCCATTTTTTCGTACTGTTTCATAACTCTGTCGAGAGGCATTTCATCGTCCTCAATGAGCTGTGCAAAAAACGGGTTACAGCTGTTTTCAAAGGCTTCCTGAATATTCTGTGTACCGTGACCGTAAATGTTATGACAGTCGATGCTGTCGCCAGTTCTGTTGATATATTTGCCCGAGCAGTTGTAGCTCTTTGCGTATAGGTTGCTTGAGCCCATTATCTCCAGAGCGGTAATGACAGTTGAGACCTTCTGAGTAGAGCCCGGAACAGTCCCGGACATTGGCTTGGATAAGAGTGTACCGGGGCGGAAGCTTCCTATGTTGTCATACCCCTTTGTGACGTCAAGTGACGGGATACTTGCGCAAACAAGCATTTCTCCCGTTTTATAGTTATACGCACAAACGCAGCCGTCCTGATAACCGAATGCATTGTATACCGCACGGTTTGCGGCGTGGTCAAGGGTAGTGTAAATGGCAGCCTTTCCGCCGTCTTGGATAAGTCCGTTTGAGAAGCTGTAGTTATTGAGCTTTTCGATATTATTTGCGACGAGAGTATTGTTCATCTGACCAGAGTCGTCACCGATGATATTTCCCACATCGAGGAAATAATTATCCGGGTAAGAGCCTTCACCCGTACCGTCAAACAGTACATCGCCGGTTCTGTCGTAGACGAAGCCAAGCTCATGCTTGTCCGAGTTCATCATATAGAAAGATGATCCATGTACAAGCTTGAAGACGAGCACAGCCATTCCGAGGATGAAAAGGAGTATTACAAGGCTTGTGATCCTTTGTGTTCGTTTTATACTTTTCATTCTTTCCACCTCCATGCAGGCTCGGAGTCTTCCTGTTTCTTCTGTTTATGTTCCTTGAAAACAGGGGACTGACCTGCTATGAGCATACCGATCATAAGACCGCTTACCATCAGAGAGCTTCCTCCCGTGGAAATGAAGGGGATAGTTACACCTGTGAAAGGGATAAGATTGCACGAACCAAAAATATTGAGAGCCATCTGTACAATGAAGGCTGCACAGACGCAGGCAGACATTGTACCGTGAAAATATGAACGTGCAGGGTTAACAAGGGGGATAGCGGTGATAATGATTATGGTCAGCACCATCATGAGTGCGAACATTAGTCCCCATTCCTCACTGATAGTGGCAAATACAATATCATTATCAAACGCGAACACATGGCATAGGAAACCCTTTCCGGGACCTACACCGAACCAGCCTCCGTTAGCGATACCGATAAGTGCCTGTGACTGCTGATAGCCGTCACCTGTTTTGTCGCTCCAGATATCAACGTGGAGTCTGTGCTGAACGTAGTCGGGAGCATACTTCAGACCTATGAGAACGAATACAACAAGTACGGCAATGACTGCAAAAAGCTTTTTCTTGGAGAATTTAGCCTTGGGATAGCATATCCTGAGCAGAAAGCCTACTGTATAAATGCTGAGGAAGGTGGGCAGGCTTCCGTAGTCGTGTGATTTGACCTGCACAAGACAGATAACAGCCATTATGCAGAACAGAGCAATATTCTCGTAGACTACATTGAATATAAGTATCTTGTGCTTTTTCTGCTGGTCTGCGATAGAGGTCGCACAGGCGAGCACGAACAGCGGTTTGATAAACTCAGAGGGCTGTAATGTAAATGAGCCGATCTCTATCCACATATTCTCTGCGCTGGTGAATACAAGGGTTATAAGTACCATGACTCCGATAGCACCGTAGATGTACGGCTTTTTGTCCTGAAGCAGCTTATGGTCGCGGCAGAGCATATATCCTGCTTTACAAGCTGCAAGACAGACGATGCAGGTTATGTAGTGTTTTACGTCAAATCCCACCTTGCCGAAACAGGATTGGAATATGATACTCATCCCCAGTACAAGTATCAGCAGGAAGTCAAGAGCGTAGGATATCTGCTTGAAAGCAAGTATCACCACAAAATATGCGATATCGAGAATAATGACAGCTGCCCCCAGAACGGCAATATCACGGGGCTCATCGAATTTACCGTTGAACCAGATATTGCAGAGCATGGCAGAATGTGCGATCAGTACGAAAATACATGAGAAAACATAAGCGATTGGATTAGCGTACACGGCTGTCCCTCCTTTTTCTGAAGAGAAGCCGGCGGTTGCCAAGCTTTATTATATCGTTTTCATGAAGAACAGCTTCGCGGGTAAGCTCACCGTTTACGAAAATACCTGATTTAGAACCTATATCCTTTATAGTCCAGACGCCGTTTGCAACAGTGAGCATTGCATGGTATCTTGAGACCGAAAGGTCAGGGAGCCTTATATCAGCTGAGGCGTGTCTGCCGATAAGCACCTCATCACAGCCAAGCTCATAGGACTTGTCCTGCTCGGCAAGCTCCATATCGTTTGATATCTGACGCCAGTTCTTTTTTGTTGACCTTTTCTCGCGGTAAGCTGTTATGATAAGCACAAAGATACATACATCCAGTGCAGCAGCTGCAACAGCACAAAATATGAGATCAAGGGATTCCAAAAAAACACCTCCGTGTAAAAATGCTTTTTATATTATAACATACAAGTAAAAAAATAGCAAGATGCGCGGCATCAAACAGCAATTTATGCCGCAAAACAGCCGTTGATAGCTCACATATAAAAATGTCTGATGAATATTTACGAAAAGAAGCTGCAAAAAAAATCCCGAAGATAAGCTCTTCGGGATTTTACATTATCAGTTGAGTTCGGGTTCGGGAGTATCTCCGAATCCAAGAGGAGCGCCTACTTCATCATCTGACAGGACGTCTTCGCTGATCTCACCTTTCATGAGCTTCTCGAAGTCATCACCGTCGATCTTTTCATATTTGAGAAGATACTTGGCGAGGAAATGTATTTTGTCAGCATTTGCTCTGAGGATCTCGACACAGTCGCTGTAAGCCTTCTCAATGATAGAACGAACTTCCTCATCGATCTGAGCAGCAACAGATTCGCTGTAATTCTTGGTATGACCGTAGTCCTTGCCAAGGAAGACCTCATCGTTGTCTGAACCGTAGGTAACTGTACCGAGCTTTGAAGAGAAGCCGTATTTTGTTACCATGTTTCTTGCAGTAGCAGTAGCTCTCTCGATATCATTTGAAGCACCTGTGCAGATATCATCGAGGAATATCTCCTCAGCACAGCGACCGCCCAACAGAGAGATTATGCGCTCACGCATCTGATTGCGCGAAACGTGCTGATCATCAGTATCGGGGCGATAAATTGTAAGACCTGCTGCCATACCTCTCTGGATTATAGTTACCTGATGAACTTTATCCTGTGTGGGAAGGTTATAGGAAGCAACGGCGTGACCTGCTTCGTGATAAGCAGTAACCTTTCTGTCGTGCTCTGTTACTATCCTTGATTTCTTTTCGGGACCTGCGATCACCTTGAGAGTTGCTTCCTCGATATCAGCCTCTGTGATAGCGCGGCGTTCATTTCTTGCTGCAAGGAGCGCAGCTTCATTGAGTACGTTTTCAAGGTCAGCACCTGTGAAGCCCTGAGTTGTTCTTGCGATACGCTTGATATCAACATCGGGACCAAGGGGCTTGTTCTTTGCGTGGACTCTCAGAATCTCCTCACGCCCCTTTACATCGGGATAGCCGACAACGATCTGTCTGTCAAATCTACCAGGTCTGAGGAGGGCAGGGTCGAGGATATCACGTCTGTTTGTAGCAGCGATAACGATAACGCTTTCGTTGCCGGTAAAACCGTCCATTTCAACGAGGAGCTGGTTAAGTGTCTGTTCACGTTCATCGTGTCCGCCTCCGAGACCTGCGCCTCTGTGACGTCCGACAGCATCGATCTCATCGATGAAAATGATGGCAGGGGCGTGCTTCTTAGCCTGTTCAAAGAGGTCTCTTACTCTCGATGCACCGACTCCGACGAACATTTCAACGAAGTCTGAACCCGAGATAGGGAAGAACGGACAGCCTGCCTCACCTGCAACTGCACGGGCGAGAAGGGTCTTACCTGTTCCGGGAGGGCCGAGAAGGAGAACGCCCTTTGGCACCTTAGCACCCAGCTCAGTGTATTTTTTAGGATTTTTGAGGTAGTCAACTATCTCAACGAGCTCCTGCTTTTCCTCATCGGCACCGGCAACGTCCTTGAAGGTAGCCTTTCTTGCACTTGCACCGTTTTTGAGGTTTGCTTTGCCGAATGTAGTATACTTGCCGCCGCCGCCGCTCTGCTTCATCATAAAGTAGAGGATAGCGATTCCGAGGATTATAGTCAGCAGAACAGGGATAAGAGAATAGAGCCATGTTCTGTCAGTGATCTTGATATAATCCTGAACAAGGGGAGCGTCCGGGTTTGCCTTGTTATACTCCTGACGATAGTTTTCAGTATCTTCGAGGAAGATATTAACGTTAGGAACGGTATAATGCTTTTCCGCATCATCTCCCTGAAGCTTGTAGGTGAGGTCTCCCGTACCCAGATCAAGAGTGTACTCAGAGACCTTTTTTTGGTCGAAATAGCTGATAACTGTTGTGTATTCAGTTTTTTCAGCGTCAGCATTCAGTCTTGAACTTATAAATACGAGACAGAATACTGCGATCACGATAAGCAGCAGGTAGGTGATCAGACCTTTGCTTTTCTTTGGCGTCAAATTATCCTCTCCATTCTTTATGATCGTATAAATGAAATTTTCAGAAATCCCGTTGTATTATCATCGGGAGCTGTTCTGTCAGCTATACCAAGCCTTTCAGCGAGAATAGTCCCTTCTTCATCTTCAATAAAGAGAAGCCCGTTACGTTTATCGGACGGGATATTTTCATTGATCAGCTTTTTCACGGAAGAAGTAAAGCTCCTTCCTTTAAGTCTTATTTTGTCGCCGTATTTTCTTGTACGCACAATAAGCCTTCCTCTTATTTTATCATAATCAATAAGATAAAATGTGGATTTTTTGTGAACAGTTTCAATTTTCTTCAAATTATCACATTCTAACAATTCGCATCTGACAGTGCAATTGTCACATATTATGTTATCACCAAGCTCCAGAGCCTGTTCCACAACTATTTCCGCAGGGGCATCAATGACCTGAAGACTTAGTGAACCGCCTTCGCCCACAAGGTAGGTTTTTCCCGAAATATTGAGCTTCCCGCCGCCTGCGAGGAGGGTATCGGCATCCTCCAGTCTCTGATGGGAGTAGGGAAGGCTGTTTTCGGAAAGCAGACGGGAGATACAGCGCTTTCTGATAACAGCGGGATAGCCGTTCAGACCAATAAGTGCATTTTTCTTCCTGCATTCAGCCATTGCACGGTCAGTATCGGCTTCGATAAGAGCATTTTCCTCTCTGACAGTATTTATACTGTTAACAGAGGTAGCTATAACAGAGCTGTTGATCTCCTCCAGCATAGGTACTATCTTATGTCTGATCTTATTGCGGGTGTAGTCATTGGAGAGATTGGTACTGTCCGTAACATAGTTCTGTCCGGATATTCTGAGAAATTCTTCTATCTCAGCACGAGTGACGGTAAGAAGCGGCCTTATGATATTCCCACGGATGCATGGGATCCCTGCAAGCCCCTTTATACCTGTTCCACGGCAAAGATTAAGGATGACAGTTTCAAGATTATCATTTGCATTGTGAGCAGTGGCAAGCTTTTTGCCCACTGAGTGCTTTGAAAACTCCTCATAGCGCATTATCCTTGCTGTCTCCTCCGTGGACTTCTGCCATATCTTCGACTGCCTGATAACATCACATCTTACAGCAGTAAAAGCTATATCAAGCCTTTTGCACAGATCGCGGCAGAATTCTTCGTCCCTGTCGCTCTCGTCGCCCCTTATGCAGTGGTTGACATGGAGCGCTTCAACTTTTATGCCAAGCTTTTCTCTCAGCTGATACAGTGACAGAAGCAGGGCAACGCTGTCAGCGCCTCCCGACAGTCCGCAGACAACAGTGTCACCGCAGGTGAGCATATTATTTTCACATATAAACTTGTAAACCTTGGTTAACATGATCAGATGTTTTCGGGAGGAGTTTCGTAATCAGGATTTGAAAATCTTGTATACTGACCGTCCCAGATGAGTTCGACAGTACCCGTTTCACCGTGACGGTTCTTTGCCACGATACATTCCGAGATATTCTGCCTTTGGCTTTCCTTATTATAATAAGCCTCTCGGTAGAGGAAAAGTACGATATCTGCGTCCTGCTCGATAGAACCTGATTCACGCAGGTCAGAGAGCATGGGACGCTTATCTGTTCTGCTTTCAACAGCACGGGAGAGCTGTGAGAGAAGGATAACGGGGACATTCAGTTCCTTTGCCATGACTTTCAGCTGACGTGTGATCTCACTGATAACGGTAACACGGTTATCCGAGCGTGATGTAGACTCCATGAGCTGGAGGTAGTCAATGATGACAAGACCGAGATTTTTTGTTCGTCTCAGCTTTGCTTTCATCTGCTGAACTGTCATGCTTGCCGTATCGTCGATATAGAGGGGGAGGGAGCTGAGGTATCCGGCACTTGTAGCAAGCTTTACCCAGTCATCTCCTGATATTCTTCCGTTTCTGAGGGTATTTGACTCAACGAGGGCCTCTGTGGAGAGTATTCTCGTAGCCAGCTGCTCCTTTGACATTTCCAGGTTAAAGGTTACGACTTCCTTTTCAGCGCGTCTTGCTACATTCGTAGCGATATTCATGGCAAAGGAGGTCTTTCCCATACCCGGTCGGGCAGCTATGATTATCAGATCCGACTTGTTAAGACCCGATGTGATGGAGTCGAGAAGAGTGAAGCCCGTTCTTGCACCCACATACTTGTCCTTATCGGGACCTGATATTTTTCCGAGTCTGTCATAAGCCTCGGCGATCGCCTCAGAGAGGGGAACAAGACCGCGTACATCGCGTCCCTGTCTGATATCGTAAATCTTCTGCTCGGCAGAGTCCAGAAGAAGCTGTGCATTCTGTTCGCCCGACTGCACTTCTTCGAGAATTGTCCTCGCAACGTAGCTGAGACTCCTCAGGAAGTACTTATCTGCAACGATCTTGCAGTAGCTCTCGATATTCGCAGTGGAGGGGAGCATATTGCCTATCTCGGCAAGATAACGTCTTCCCTCGGCAGGGCTTTCAAATATATGCTGCTTTTCAGCTTCGTTGAGCACCGTAACTATATCCACAGGGAGACTCATGGAGTTCATTTGCAGCATAATGGAGTACAGTGCCTTGTGCTGATCATTATAGAAATACTCGGGCTTAATGAGCTCGAGTACGTCGGAGAGCACTGATGGATCAGCGATTATGGCTCCTAAAACGGACTGCTCCGCCTCGATACTGTGCGGCAGTTCGCGGGCGGAGAGCATGATATCATTTTCATCCATATTATTCACCGATCAGCCTTCGATAACTTCCACATCAACTGTCTCGGAGATACCGTTGTACAGCTTGATAGTAGCAGTATACGAGCCGAAGTTCTTGATATCAGTGCTGAGAGAGACCTTCTTCTTGTCAACGGTTACGCCGACCTGCTCAGCGATAGCATCTGCAACGTTGGCGCCTGTAACAGAGCCGAAAAGCTTGCCGTTTGAACCGGCTTTAGCCTTTATGTTGATCTTCTTGCCCTTGAGCTTTGCAGCAGCATCCTTGGCATTCTGGATGTCAACGTCGATCTTGTGCTGTGCGGAAGCCTGTGCTCCTTCCAGCTTGTTCATATTCTCGGGAGTAGCCTCAACAGCAAGTCCCTTGGGGAGTAGCATATTGCGGGCGTATCCATCTGCAACGTTCTTTAATTCACCCTTTTTGCCTGAGCCTTTAACGTCCTTTAAGAAAATTACCTTCATATTTATTCCGACCTTTCATTGATTATTGTTCCGAAGCGTTCTTGCGGCAGTCGTCGATGGCGTAGATCAGAGCCTTTACTGCGTCCTCTACGGTAGTTCCCTCGAGCTGAGTAGCCGCCATAGTCTGATGACCTCCGCCGCCAAGCTGTTCCATAATGACCTGAACATTGAGAGCGCCGAGAGATCTTGCGGATATATTTACTGTGCTTCCTGTCTTGTATATGACAAAGGAAGCATCAACATCTGTTATGCCGAGAAGCTCGTCGGCAGCCTGAGGTGCCACAAGCCTTATGTCGTCTGATTTGAAATCAGCAGCTGCGATAGCGCAGTTGTTATGTATCTTTGCAGAAGCGACGATCTGTGTCTTTCTTCTGTAAGAGTCGATGGAGTTTGAGAAAAGAAGCTTTACTGCAACTGTGTCTGCACCCATTTTCTTCAGATATGCTGCGGCTTCAAAGGTCCTTACACCGGTTCTCATGACGAAGTTCTTGGTGTCAAGCATTATACCTGCCAACAGAGCGTCAGCGTGACAGCTTGCGATCTTTTCGTCAGAGCTGTAATTGAAATACTGGATTATCTCGGTCACCATTTCCGAAGCCGATGAAGCGTAGGGTTCATGGTGGAAAATGACAGCGTCATCGATGAAGTTCACGGTCTTTCTGTGGTGGTCGATAACGACAACAGAATGAGCCTTTTCGTAGAGAGCACGGCTCTCTACATAGTCCTTATTATGTGTGTCAACAATGATGAGCATATCATTCGGACCGATAAGTTCTTCTGCTTCCGCCGGATTGATAAACAGTCCGTAATTTGTCTCCTCATCGACGATATCGATAAGATTTGACGCCAGGTTTTTTGAGCGATCAACAGCTATATAAGCCTGTTTGCCAAGTATTTTCAGTGCTCCTGCCAGTCCGCAGGCAGCTCCGACAGAGTCCAGATCGCCGAAGCGGTGTCCCATAAGAAAAACTCTTTCCGAACTCATTATAAGATCCTGCATGGCGTTTGCAATTATCCTTGTCTTTGATCTTGAGCGCTTTTCAACGCCCTTGGAAACTCCGCCAAAGAACCGATAACCGTTATCGGTCTTGATAACAGCCTGATCGCCGCCGCGTCCGAGAGCCATATCAAGGCACTGCCTTGCGATATTCTCGCTTTCTGACAGAGATGAAGCACCCTGACCGACACCTATTGAAAAGGTTAAGGGATATTTCCCTGCGATCTTGATATTTCTTGCGGCGTCCAGTATCTTGAACCTGCCGTCAATAATAGCGTTTAAGTGACGATTTTCAAGTATTGCGAAGAACGTATTTGAGGAGGTCTTTTTGATGAAGCCGTTTGTCTTGCTCATGAAGTTTTCGATGAGCTTTTCAGTCTCCACCGAGGTCTGAGCCTTTTCGCTCTCCTTGGCGTTCTGCATTATATCATCGTAGTTGTCGATGGTTATCACCACAACGTTGGGGTGGGATTCGTCCATGTTCTTCTTTATGGCGTAGTAATTGGTATCGTCATGGAAGTAGAGAACGAGGAATGACATATCATTTTTGTCGAACTGTTCAGCTGTAACATCATAGATACTTCCATTTATGGGACATATTGCCCTTCCGTTGGACTTCAGCGACTCTATATCTATTTTGACAAAGCCTTCAAAGTCGTGACCGTAGACATCCTGACCGAGACCGATCTTTTCGGCGAATATCTGATTGTACCAGACAAACTGCCTGTGCTCGTCGATAACGGCAACAGGAGCGGGGAGAGAATTCATGAATTCTGCGGCAGAGCTTTCAAGATGCTTGTTCATTTTTGAGATATGCCGCATTGAGTTCCTTGAATAAATGATAGTGTAAATGATGCAGATAAAAATGATAACGGCAGATGCCAGAAACAGCCAGTCGACAGTGCGGTCGGTGCGGCCGATCAGCAGGTATGATGCGATCATTGTACCAAGCGCAAGCAGGTGCAGGATCATCAGAACTGCCGGGAATTTCTTTTTCACCTTTAAGCTCCTTTCGGACAGATCATGTCTCCATGATAATAGGAAGTATCATAGGGCTGCGCTTTGTTTTCTGGTAAATATAGTCTGAGAGAGCGTCGCGGAGCTTGCCCTTGAGGGAATTCCACTCCCTGAGCTCACTTGCAGAGCAGTTGGCAAGAGTATCCGAAAGAAGACTGCGAGCCTCTACCATAAGCTCCTCGGATTCTCTTACATAAACAAAGCCTCTTGATATGATATCGGGACCTGCAACGATCTCGTTGGTGCTTTTTTCTATGCCGATGACGATAATGATAAGACCGTCCTGAGCCAGATGCTTTCTGTCTCTGAGAACGATAGAACCGACATCACCGACGCCAAGGCCGTCGACAAGCACTCTGCCTGCAGGCACCTGTGATACTACCTTCATTGTGTTTCCGTCTGTCTCGATAACATTGCCTATCTCTGCGATGATGATATTCTCTCTGGGCATCCCCATCTGGAGAGCAAGATCAGCGTGCTTTTTCAGATGCTTGTACTCACCGTGGACAGGAATGAAGAACTTAGGTCTGGTCAGACACTGCATGAGTTTCAGTTCCTCCTGGCAGGCGTGACCCGAAACGTGTACTTCGTACATAGCCTCATATACGACCTCTGCTCCCGACTTCATAAGCTCGTTTACAACTCTTGTAACGAACTTCTCATTGCCGGGGATAGGCGTAGCGGAGATGATGATGAAGTCCATGGGAGTAATATTGACTTTCTTGTGGTCGTTCATAGCCATTCTGGTCAGAGCAGACATAGGCTCGCCCTGACTTCCGGTAGTTATGAGAACTATCCTTTCGCTCTCATAGCGGTTCATCATCTCGATATCAATGATAATACCGTCGGGAACATCGAGATAGCCCAGTTCAATGGCAGTATTTATAACATTTATCATGCTTCTTCCGAATACAGCGACCTTACGGCCATATCTTACGGCACAGTTGATGATCTGCTGAACACGGTGAATATTTGAGGAGAATGTAGCAATGATGATGCGCTTTCCCTCTCCCTTCTGGAAGAGCTTGTCGAAGGAGTCGCCAACAGTTCTCTCGGAATGGGTGTATCCGGGACGCTCGGCATTGGTGGAGTCTGCCATAAGTGCGAGGACACCGCGGCTTCCCAGCTCGCCGAAACGTGCAAGGTCGATTATCTTGCCGTCGATAGGTGAGAAGTCCACCTTGAAGTCTCCCGTATGGACGATAACCCCTGCGGGAGTATGGATAGCCATACCTACCGAATCGGGGATGGAGTGGTTGACCTTGATGAATTCAACAGCCATGCAGCCCATTTTTACGGTCTTTTTAGGCTCAACGATATTAAGGTTGACCTTGCCGTAGAGTCCCTGCTCTTTCAGCTTTCCCTCGATGAGACCGATGGTAAGTCTTGTGGCATAAACAGGAACATTTATCTTCTTGAGAAGGTATGCGAGACCGCCGATATGGTCCTCATGACCGTGGGTGATAACGATACCTCTTATCTTGTCCTGATTTCGTTCAACATATGTGAAATCGGGGATAACGATGTCAACACCCGGCATATCCGCATCGGGGAAAGCAAGACCGCAGTCGAGTATGAACATATCGTTTGAGCACTCGAAAACAGTCATATTTTTACCGATCTCATTAAGACCGCCCAGAGGGATTATCCTTACGGGAGTCTTCTTGATCTCCTTTGGCTGTCTTGTGCGTGTCTTAGGCTTTGTTGAAGCTGATTTTTCGCTTTTTGCCGCAGTTTCCTTAACTGCCTTTTCCTTTACAGTTTTCTCCTTCGGAACAGCTGTTCTCTTTCTGTAAGTTCTTTTAGGTGCGTCGGAAGCAGTCTTCTTCACCTTTGGAGTTTTTTCTTTTTCGTTCACTATATGACCTCACTTTCAAAAATCACAAGACCTCCGCACGAACGACGCAGAAGTCTGAAAAGTTATGTAAAAATGTTCCGGAACGGCAGATCATGATGATCTTTACTTTCAAAAAGGCGATAAAAAGACTGACCACACAGAAAACAGGTGAACGTACAAGCTCTTTTGATGAGCAAAACCTGCATAAAGCATATGTGATCCTGAAAATATATGTTTCCGAAACCGTTTGGACCGTCTATCGCCCGGCGGTCCTATATCTTAATGACGATCGTCCTCGTCATAAAAGCCGTAATAATTTTATATAAAAATACTCATTGTTTATTCGCATCAGAGCATAATTATTCACACTATAATTATACAAAAACAGGAGCATAATGTCAATAGCAAAAGTGGCTGAAATAAACATTTGGCATTATCAATAAATTTTTATCATTGTTTTAAATAATTGTGGCTGCCGGCTATATGGAACTACTTCATTTATTGGCAATTTGCGGCGATTTATTCATTTTTGACCTTCTTAACGAGTAAAAGCAGTCCTATAATGTTCGGTATCAGCATAGCACCGTTGAAAATATCCGATAAGGTCCAGAGGAAAGTGCTTTTAAAAACAGCGCCCGAAGAAGCGATAAGTGCGTATATAAATGCAAAACTCTCCGTATAATGTCCGTTGGTAATATACTTGAAAGCTGTTTCACCGCAGCAGTACCAGCCTATTACAGTACAAAATGCATAGACTGACAGTATAACAGCAAGCAGCGGTCCTGTGTATCTGCCTGTGACAGTTTCAAATGCTGCGGATATGTTCTTTTCAGCACCGCTGCATAACAGTGTGAACGCTGTCAGGGTACAGCACAGTATTGTGTCAATGAATACCTCCAGCATACTGCTCATGCCCTGCACCTGTGCCGAACGGCTGTTTTCAGCTGAGCTGTGCAGCAGAGGAGAGCTGCCGAGCCCTGCCTCGTTAGAAAAAATACCCCTTCGCAGACCTGCTGAAATGGCAGTGGATACAGTATATCCAGCTGCGCCTCCCGCAACCTGTCTGATACCGAATGCACTGCGGAATATATCAGTCAATGCTTCGGGCAGCCTTTCAAAGTTACGCATGATGACAATAACGCATAGTGCCGTATAAATCACCGATACTGTCGGCAGCAGAAGCTGTGCTGCGCTGCCCACTCTTGAAGCTCCGCCATTTACTGTAATGAAAATCGCCGTGAACAGTACTGCTGAGAGAATGAACGGGCTGACAGTGAAGAAGCTTTTTATACTGTCGCTCATGCTGCTTATCTGTACCATTCCTCCCATGCCGAATGAAGCAAAAACACAGGAAACAGCGAAGATAACAGCAAGCAGTCTGCTGCCGATACCCTTTTCAAGATAAGCCATAGGTCCTTTCAAGGAACGGTCACTGTAAGATGACGAGAGAATGTTTTTGGCATAAACAATTGCTATGCCGAGAAATGCTGATACCCACATCCAGAAAACAGCACCTGCTCCGCCGATTGAAAGTGCGGATGCTACTCCGGTTATATTGCCCGTGCCCATAGCAGCACCGAGTGAAAGGCAAGAAGTTTTCAGCTGCGGACGGATATCTCTGCCGCTTCTGAGCTTACGGATCATGTACGGGAACATTCTGAACTGTATGAACTTCAGTCTGAAAGTATATACGATACCTGTTATCAAAAGCAGACATACAGTAGGCGTTCCCCAGATGAGAGCGTTTATCTTTTCCGCCATAGTTACACTCTTTCCGCGATTTTATCGCAATAAAGTTTACAATTTGTTTTTAAATTATGTTTTACATTAAATACTATTTGTGATATAATAAAAATATACTGCGAAAGGGGGCGGAAAATGAAGCAATATTATCCTGACAGGCATTGTCTTACGACAATGAGACTGATCATAACTGCGGCGGTCGTAATTATACTGTGGGCTGTCAGATATTTTATACCTATCGAGAAAATTGTGATGCTCAGTATCGTTGTTGTCATCAGCATTGCTTGTTTCGAGATGTTTGTACACCTTCCGATGTTTTTCAATTCCATCAGCTATTCCGCCACCGAGACAGAAGTAACGAAAAGCAGCGGTGTCTTTATAAAAGTACACCAGTCTGTCCGCTATTCGTCTATCCAGTACACCACAAGGATATCCAGTCCGCTTTCACAGTATACGGGCTTCAACTTTATTATCTTCTTCGTATACGGGGGACAGCTCAGACTGCTGTTTCTGAAGCGCTCCGACGCTGACGAGATAATAAGGCTTTCCGGAAGCATCAGCGTAAAGGAGGATTGAGATGTATTTTGAACATCCTCTGAAAATACTGAAGTATTCCGCCAAAAACATCTGGCTCCTTATTTTTCCTTTGCTGCGCGGTATCTATACCTACCACTTTGACAAGAACTGGTTCTACAGCTGGGCAAAGGGCGCGTGGTTCGATATAGCCGTACTTGGAGCCATTATTATTTTTGGCTTTGTAAGATGGTTCTTCTCGAGGATATATTTCACTGATGAGGAACTTGTCCATCGTGACGGTGTTTTTTTAAGGATACACACATATATCCCGTTCAGGAATATAAGCTCGGTGACGGTGGAGCGTCCTATATATATGGCTCCGCTCAGAGCCATGAGGTTCAGATGCGATACAAGAGCAGGTATATTCAAAACAGTCGATCTGAAGCTCCTTGTAAGCGATAAGACCCGTCGGCACATTATGGAGCATATGCTGGATATTGATGCAAAAGAAAAGATAGAAGGGATACCGCAGCCTAATGTATGGTCGATACTTATGTTTTCTATTTTCTTTTCAAGCGGCTTTTCGGGAACCGTTTATCTTGCTACGTTCTTCTTCAAAGGCGGAGACATTGCCTATAACATCATAAGCCGTTCACTCAATATCATAACTATCGAGACCGCGAAGATTACGGAAAAGCTGGTATTAAAGATACCTACTGCTGCGATTTTTATAGGCGTATTTTTTTATTGCTTCGTGGTTCCTTTCATTTCTTGTGAATCTTTTCAGATACGGCAGATTTACCATTGAGTGTGACAAGAGCTGCATGAAGGTCAGATACGGTATACTTGACCGGAAGGAATACCGTATCAAGAATTCACATATAAATTATACAGACCTTCGTCAGAATCTTATAATGAAACTGTTCGGAGCTGTTGCTGTCAACATAAGCTGTGCAGGTTACGGCTCATCAAAGAACAGACTTCCCGTATTACTCCCCGTTAAGCACGAAAAGAAGCTGGGAAAAAACCTTCAGGTCATAGGCATATACAGCGGCATCAAGAATGATTACAGTGCCCAGCCTGCAGGTATCGGTTCATACCTGCTGATACCCCTTATCATCGCAGCACTTATAATCCCGTCCCATGACTGGGTAGCGAGACTGTTTCCGCGCTTTGCAGAGTTGTCCTTCTTCGTTGCTGTCATGCTGGAGATACCTGCGGTCTGGTTTATCATCGTCAAGTTTGTTGCGCTTCTTACAAGCGGAGTTGCACTTTACGATGACAAGATAATGATACGCTGTTCTGCATGGACAAGATTTCATAAAGTTGTTTCCGAGAGGGATAAGATAGTTAAAATGGAGCTGGAGCAGAACCTTCTTCAGGCTCTCAGCGGAAGATGTGCAATGAGTATATGGTTTGAGGGCGAGGAGCACAGACGCTTCAAGATAAAGGCTATGAAGGCTTCCGATGTTCGGAAGATAGCCGACATACTCGGTTATGAGCTCGCGGAAAAAGTCAAAGCTTGACTTTTTTTAGGAAAAATGGTATCATATTCAAGTGAGCAGACTATGCGGTAGCGGAAACGATATAGTTTACGAGGAAAGTCCGGGCATCACAGAGCAGGGTAGCTGCTAACGGCAGCCGAGGGCGACCTTAGGGCAAGTGCAACAGAGATATACTGCCGCCTATACGGCGGTGATGGTGGAAAGGCGAGGTAAGAGCTCACCAGAGCGCTGGAGACAGCGCTGCTATGTAAACCCTATCCGATGCAACGTCTATTGGTGCCTGTTATCTCAACGTCGGCTCGGCGGATAACAGGTAATGACGGCTTCAGCTTATCGGCGACGGTAAGCGTAGATAAATTACCGCACACGACAGAACCCGGCTTATCGGTCTGGTCATAAAAAAAGAGAGCTTATGCTCTCTTTTTTGTTTTATGTATCAGTCTCTCCACATTTTTCTGTATGAAAAGCAGGTGAGGTTCTCGGTCTTTTTGAACTGCCTTGCGAAATAGCTCTGGTCGTTGAAGCCGCAGAGATGGGATATCTCCTCCACGGACCTATCCGAAAAACGCAGCAGCTTTTTTCCGTAGTTTATACGGGCTGTGATTATATGCTGGAATATGGTCTTACCGTATATCCTTTTGTATTCGCGTGTAAGATAGTACTTGCTGATGTAAAACTCCGAGGACAGCTTTTCAAGAGAAAGGTCCTCATTGAAATGGTCATCTATGTAGTTATGTACAGCCGCCAGCTTCTGCTTCAAAGCGGAATCGTACTGCTGTGCGGTATTGTTAACGGTAAGGGAAAGGGTAAGCAGGTCGACTATGAGCTTTGAGGTAGTTATCTCCGCGTCGGGGAGCTTTCTGTCGTTGATGTCGATAATATCGGATATAGCTGAGACTACTTTGTCAAAGAACGGTGGTCTGAACACGTTCTTGGACTGTGATATGAAGTAGTCGTAGTACTGCTGTGAGGTGCTGCCGTTGAAGTGTACCCACATAAGCTCCCAAGGGTCGTTGGCGGAGCTTTTGTAGAAGTGGGATATACGGCAGTCAAGGAAGAAGCAGTCGCCCTTGCCGAGAGGATAGGTCTCGTTGCCGATGGTGACTTCGCCTCTGCCGCTGATAACGGCGGCGATAAGGAAAGAGTCAAGATTATGTCTCTGAGTTGCAGCTGCATCCTCAGTCTTGAGACACCCCGTTTCCTGTATATAGAAAAAGGTATTTTTAGCGGCAGGACTTGGCGTACAGATAAGACGTCTTGAAAGCTTGTTCCTGAATCCGCTGGAACCGTGTATATCCATAGTATACTCCTTGATCAGAATATTTTCATAAGCATAAGCAGCACAGCCGCTGCAGCTGCACAGATGATAAGAAGCTTTTTTCTGCTTACTTTGCGAGAGCGCCCTTCTTGGGAGCTGCCCGATGCTTTAGTGTACAGCCGTTCAGCCTCAAGATGAGAGACCATATCGGGGACCACTGTGATATTTGGTCTGAGATAGAAAACCGCTCGTTCAAAATATATACTTTCAGGATCGTTTATCTCGACGATCCTTTTGTTCACACCTTTTAGCATAGTACCTCCGTAAAGTTTGTTTACGGAAAGCTTTGGCAGAAAGAAAGGTGTTTATTCACTCTGAGTGTCAAGATTTCTTATGTAGTGGAAAAGGTACTGCTGGGCGATACCCCCTTTATCTGCTGCGAAAGCGGGGAAGCCGTCGGGATAGTATTCGGCAAGAACACGTTTTATCCACACATCCTTGGGAAAAGCCTCTACACGGTACATACCGAACAGCAGAACACACTCAGCTACCTTGGGACCAACTCCCTTGATCTGTTTCAGAGCGGTTCGTGCCTCATCGATGGGCATGGAAGCTATTTTGTCAAGCTTTGCTATGCCGTTATACACCTTATCGGAAGCGTCTGTGATATACTTTGCGCGGAATCCGCTTCTGAGGTAGGCAAGAGAGTCCTCATTTTCCTGTGAGAGCTGCTCGGCGTTTGGAAAATTACCGTGATAGTGCTCGCAGAGCCTGCCAATAATGCCCTTTATGCGAGGTATATTATTATTCTGGGAAATAATGAAGGAAATAAGGCACTCCCAGCTGTCTTGTCGGAGCAGGCGTATGCCGCCTGCAAAGTTTACAGCCTTTGCAAGCGTCTCATCCTCTGAAAAGCAGCGCTTCAGCTCGGAGTAGTCGGTCTCAAAGTCAAAATAGTTTATCCATTTGGATATAAAGTCGTTCTCATCTGTGTCATGGAAAATAAAGCTGCCCTTGTCTGTCTGGGAGACTTTCAGCTTATCATTCAGGAATGCTCCTTCGTATGTCGAGATGTAGTCCGAGGGGATCTTTTTCCAGCGGAATGCCTGACCGCAGTCGAGAGTCTCGTCAAGATCCAGGTCGGGTTCAAAAACTATAATATCATTTCCCTGAACACGATAATCCATAATCTTACTCCTTTTCTGAAAATATTTGATCTGAATGAGGGTTTGCACTTGATTTTTCTATTAAATTATACTAAAATATAATAGTAAATACAAGAGCAAGGAATGATTTTTTTGAAAAAATTCATATCTTTTACAATAGCCGTGCTTTCTTTGGGGCTGTTTTTGTGCGGATGTGCGTCAAAGAACGGTTCAGATGACGGCAGTAAGACCGAGGCAACAAGTCAGCCTTTTACTGAAAGACAGGTAGACACGGCTGAGGGCACGTTCATCTTTGATAATGCCGGACTTCTCAGCGCCGATGACCTGAAAGCCTGTAACGATTACGCAGGCTGGCTGTATTCCTACAAGCTGATAAATACCGCAGTTGTCACCACAAATGATCTTGGCGGCAAGTCTCCGTCGGATTTCGCCCTTGAACAATATAACAAGATATATGAGGGAAAGGGAAGCGGCCTGCTTGTTGTCATCAATAACGATACCAATGAGGACAGCATCTGGCGGACGGGTTCCTGTCTGTCGGATATAAGCCAGACTTCAGAGGACAACGCTGTGTACTGGGCGACCAAGGAGATAGTCGGCGGAAGCTACAGACGCGGTATAATGAGACTTCTCCAGCTTGGTGAGCTTTGTACAGATCATGTTGTCGATAATACTCAGGTATTCAGCTATGATGTTATGACATCACTTGATAAAGCGCTTGCATCCTGCAAGAGTGACATAACTCTTCTTGCTTCGCGCAACGGCTCGTCTATATCAAATGAGGATGTGCTGAAGAGCTATTACAAGCGCAAATACAAGAACGGGGAAGGAATAATGCTAATGGCTGATACTAATACAAAGACCATGATAGCATATTCTGAAGAAAAAACTTCTGCAAAGTTCAATCAGGCTTTGATAGAGGCAAATAAGCTGACAGCCAAGAACGACTATTTCGGTGCAGTCAACAAAATTGTTGAAGCACTTGACGGGAAAACAGCTTCTGTGGAAAAGACGGAATAAATCTATATCAAGGAGTTGATAATTATGCCGCCTATAGGTGGACCAAGAGGAATGGGCTACCTCACGGAAGAAGAAAAAAAGAACCGCCCGAAGGTTACCAAGGAGCTGCTTAAAAGGATATTCTCATATCTGAAGCCCTACTGGAAGCAGATGATAATAGTTCTTATAGCTATCATCATATCATCTACTCTTAACCTGCTGCCGTCAGTTCTGACAGGTAAGATAATCGATGAGGGACTTATCGGACGCAGCCTTAAAAAACTTATTTTGTTCATTGTTCTCTCTTTGTGTGTGACTCTTGGAGCCAATCTTATAGGAGTTCTCGAGAGCTATATGAACACATGGATAGCTCAGCATATCACATATGATATGCGTAATAAGATGTACGCACATCTTCAGAAGATGTCCCAGAGGTTCTTTACCTCTAATAATCAGGGAGACATCATCACAAGAATGACAAGTGACATTTCGGGGGTTCAGCAGATAATCACCAATACTCTCACAAGTATCCTTTCAAACTCCATAACCCTTATCGTAGCGATGATAGTAATGTTCAGGCAGAACTGGATACTTGCCATTGTGGGAATACTTGTGGTGCCGTTGTTTGCGATACCGACCAGAAGCGCCGGAAAGACAAGATGGTCCATAACCAAGGAGTCACAGGCTTGCAGCGACGAGATAAACGGCATTCTCAATGAGACTATGTCCGTCAGCGGTCAGCTTCTCGTGAAGCTCTTCGGTATGGAGCAGACCGAATACGAAAAATACGAAAAAGTCAATCATAAGATGATAAAGCTGAATATCCGCGAGGGCATGGCAGGACGCTGGTTCAGAGTTGCGCTTACCACCTTTTCCAGTATCGGACCTATGCTCATATACCTTGCGGGCGGAATACTTATGATGAAGTTCGATTCAAGCCTTACAGTCGGCGATATCACCGTTCTCGTTGCACTTCTCGGCAAGATGTACGGACCCGTAAATCAGCTCCTCAACATTCAGGTGGACTGGATACGTTCAATGGCGATGTTCACTCGAATCTTCGAGTATTTTGATATGCCTGTTGAGATAGAGAATGCTCCCGATGCCATAACTCCGGAAATGGCTCCCGAGGGCGAGATGGAGTTCAGAAACGTAGGCTTTTACTATGATAAAGATAGACAGATACTTAAGGATATAAACTTCAGACTGGACAGTGGAAAGTGTATCGCTGTTGTCGGTCCATCGGGCTCGGGCAAGAGTACTCTTGTAAACCTTATCCCAAGACTCTATGATGTCACAGCTGGTACTGTTCTTTTCGATGGTACAGATGTAAGAAAGCTTGATCTTGCGTACCTGAGAAAGCATATAGGTATCGTCAGTCAGGAGACTTATCTTTTCAACGGCACAATACGCGAGAATCTGCTCTATGCAAAGCCGGATGCTACGGAGCAGGAGCTTATAGAAGCCTGCAAACAGGCGAATATCTATGAGTTCATAGAAAAGCAGGAGACAGGACTTGACACTGTTGTGGGCAACAGAGGTCTGAAGCTTTCCGGCGGTGAAAAACAGAGGATATCCATTGCGAGAGTGCTGCTGAAGGATCCTGCACTCATGATATTTGACGAAGCAACATCGGCACTTGACTCTATCTCCGAACAGAAGATACAGGATGCCATTGAGCCGCTTATATCCTCACGAACAAGCATACTTATTGCTCACCGCTTATCGACGATCCTTGCAGCTGATGAGATACTTGTCATCAAGGACGGCGTTATTTCCGAGCGCGGTACTCACAGTGAGCTTGTGAATAAGGGCGGAGTTTACTCCGAACTCTACAAAACACAGTTCAGCAAGGCTGAGAGCGGCACAGAACGCTTTGAATACACGGAAGGTGAGGACTGAAAAAAGATACAGACAGAAAGGAAGGATAACCATATGGATGAAAAGGAATTCTACATGGAGGCATTTGATAATCTGCCTGCCCTTGCAGACAACAGCGAATCGGTAAAGGAGACATTTTCTCATGTTTTCTACGATTTTCTGCAGCTGTCTCATCTGTATGATTCGGCTATAGAAGTCGTAAAAACGTACTTAAACATACTTGATAATGAGTTCAGCGTAAAATTCCAGCGCAATCCCATACACAATATAGAGAGCAGGCTGAAGTCACCGCAGTCCATTATAGGTAAGCTTCAGAGGAAAGGGCTTCCGCTCTCAACTGAGGCAGCAAGGAAAAATCTCCTCGATCTTGCAGGGATTCGCGTTACCTGCTACTATATCAGCGATATCTACGCTATCGTGGAGATGCTTGGCAGGCGTGATGATTTCATGGTGATAAAGCGCAAGGACTACATAAAAACTCCAAAGCCCAGCGGTTACAGAAGCTACCACATGATACTGAATGTTCCTGTGTATCTCTCCACCCACAAGGAGTACGCTCCTGTGGAGATACAGATCAGGACCATTGCTATGGACTTCTGGGCAAGTCTTGAGCATCAGCTGAAGTATAAGACCTCAGCTGCGCTTACTCCCGAGATATCTGAGGAGCTGAGGCAGTGTGCAGAGCGTATTGCAGAGACAGATATGCAGATGCAGCGCATCTATATGCAGATAAATGATATGGAATAATAAAAAGCTCACCTTATGGTGAGCTTTTTCGTCAAAATCTGTCCTTAACACTATTGTTTTACAAAAAAACACCCGTTCACATTCAGCTTCCGTGATGCTATAATAATGATACGGAACAAAAAGCAGAACAGAAAGGAGAGTAAAAATGTTCGGGATTGTAAAAAGAATTAAACATGAGGTGATAGACAGGACGCTGTATATGGAGATATTCGGTGATAATAAGGTCGCGTACCGTGTGCTAAGCGGCAGGATGTCTGTCTTCGGGGACGAAGTCATTACATACGGAATAGAGGTTCTTGATCACAGGAGCGGAGAAAAGGAGTGTATTCCTGATTTCTCCCGAAACATTGAGGATGCAGTATGCTTTGCGGAATCTCTCATCAACGAAAAGAGCCGTCCGCGCCAGCTATACAGCAAAGCACTTGATTTCCTTCGTGTTTCTATTTGATAACAAAATATTTTTGATTCAGCGGTTGCATTTTCCGAAATAGTATGATATAATGTTAACTTGAAACGGCAGATAAGCCGTAAATCGAAAGGAGAGGTCGAATATGGCAGAGTTAAAATATGAGATAACCGAGAAAATAGGTGTACTGTCTGAAAATGCAAAGGGCTGGACAAAGGAGCTGAACATGGTCAGCTGGAACGAGCATGAGCCTAAGTATGATATCAGAGAGTGGTCACCCGATCATTCAAGAATGGGCAAGGGCGTTACCCTTTCAGCAGATGAGCTTGCAGAGCTCAAGGAGCTCCTCGCAGGCATCGATCTTGACTCATTTGAATAAAAAATCAAGGCAGCTCAATGAGCTGCCTCTTTCTTATTTAATAATAGCTTTAGCTCCGAAGTAGATCAGGACAAGTATCCCCAGAACTATTCGATACCAGCCGAACACCTTGAAGTCATGCTTTTTGATGTAATCCGTGAGGAATTTGATAACAACTACGGAAACAAGGAAAGCCACGACCATTCCTGTGATAAGGACCGCGAGCTCGCTGCCTGTGAAGCCGAAGCCGAACTTTACGAGCTTCAGCAGGCTTGCTCCAAACATAACAGGGATAGCCAGGTAGAATGTGAATTCAGCGGCAACAGTTCTCGATACACCTATAAGGAGTGCGCCGACGATAGTTGCGCCTGAACGCGAGGTTCCGGGGAAGATAGCAGCAATAAGCTGGAATACTCCGATAATGAAAGCAGTATTGAAGCCAAGTTCAGCAATGGTAGTTATCTTGGGCTTCTTGCCTTTGTTCCAGTTTTCGATGATGATGAACGCAATTCCGAAAACGATAAGCGCAACAGCGACAGTCCATGGATTATAGAGGTGTTCGTCTATCCAGTCATCAAGAAGAAGTCCGATAACAGCCGCAGGCAGACAGGCTACAAGCACCTTGAACCACATCACAAAGATATCAGTCTTTATCATCTTGCCGAAGGGTGTCTTGTTGAGAGGATGGGCATTGCCTTTTCTACCGAATGGCCAGAGCTTTTTCCAGAAAATGACAACAACAGCCATTATGGCGCCGAGCTGTATGACAACATCGAACATTTCCTTGAATTCATCCGACTTGTCGAGATTCAGGAATTCCTCCACAAGGATAAGATGTCCCGTACTGCTGATGGGTAGCCATTCTGTAACTCCTTCGACGATGCCGAGTATTATAGTTTTGATTATCTCCCAGATCATATATTATATAGTTCCTTTCCGTTAAAATACAAGGTCAATTATAACACATTTACAAATGTATGTCAATTGTCAGAGTCATGATTTCTCATTAGCTTGAATTTCCTTTTTGATATAGTAAGAACTCCTGCGTTTTTCAGCCTTGTTATCTCGCGCTGGAGAGCACTTCTGTTGACACAGAGGTAGTCTGAAAGAGCTGTTGTCGAGAACGGTATCTGCGGACTTTTCCCCTCGGGAGTCTTTTCCTCGATTATCCTGAGACAGCTTATGAGCTTATCCTCTATGGAGCGCTGACTGAGCACTTCTATGCGTTCATTCAGCGATATCGCCTTTTCCGACATGAGGTCGAGCAGGTTTTCAACCACCTTTGAGTGACACTGGCAGGCGTTTTCACATCTTTTTGTAATTTCAGAACGTCTCACGAACATTATATCGCAGTCTGTCTCAGCCATTATCTCGATGCCGCTTCTCTGTGAAGCTGTAAATGTAAAATAAACGCCGAAAACGCTCTGCTCGCCAAGGGATTCCATTATTGAGCGTACTCCGTTCACATCGTATCTTACCATTACAGCTGTACCGCTTAAAACGATACCGAGCTTGTCGGGATTGTCAGAATAGTCCATTATTCTGCTGCCCGATTTGAATTTTCTTATATCAGCGTTAAAGCAGCTTATCATCCTTCGGCAGTCATTCTGGTCTATGCCTTTAAATAATACGTTATCTTCCGGTAACATAAAAATATCCTCCGTTGTTGCATATGCAACAGATTTTTCTTTTTCTTTATGATACAATATATTCAGACAAAAGTCAATACTATTCTAAACGGAGGTCATTACAATGAATGTAAATGTTATAGGCGAACAGCTTTCTCAGGATGAGATCGACGCATATATCGATTACGGCAGAAAAAAGTACAGCGATAGGGAAATTATCGGTATGACTGTAAAGACTGACGGCGACTACGTTGATCTCCGGTACGATTTTGCAAAGGATATCCCTTTTGACAGGATAAGAAGGATAACAGGATATCTTGTAGGTACTCTTGACCGCTTCAACAACGGAAAGCGAGCTGAGGAACGCGACAGAGTAAAGCATTCAGTATGATCGTCCCCGTCCGCGGAAGAAAAAACTCTCGCGGGGACTCAATTATAATCAAAACAATGGAGGTATACTATTATGAAGAAATATGTCTGTCCCGTATGCGGTTACGTTCACGAAGGAGATGCTCCCCCTGAGAAGTGCCCTCAGTGCGGCGTACCCGGATCTAAGTTTATAGAGAAGGAAGCAGGCGAGAAGCTTGTATTTGCCTGCGAGCATGAGCTTGGCGTTGCTAAGGCAGTAACTGACCCCGAGATCATCGAGGGACTCCGTTCTAACTTCACAGGTGAATGTACAGAGGTAGGTATGTATCTCGCAATGGCAAGAGTTGCTTACCGTGAAGGCTATGCTGAGATCGGCGCTTACTGGGAAAAGGCTGCATTTGAGGAAGCAGAGCACGCTGCAAAGTTTGCTGAGCTTCTCGGTGAAGTTCTCTCATCATCCACAAAGGAAAACCTCGAAAAGAGAGTTGCCGCAGAGCACGGTGCTACCGAGGGTAAGCTGAAGCTTGCCAAGAGAGCTAAGGAGCTCAACCTTGACGCTATCCACGACACAGTTCACGAGATGGCAAGAGACGAAGCTCGTCACGGCAAGGCTTTTGAGGGACTCCTCAAGAGATACTTCGGTTAATTTTTACAAACATAACTGGCGGGGCAGAAGCCTCGTCAGTTTTTTTGTACTCATAATTATTAATAATTTGTGTAAATAATACTAAAAGACTTGAAATGAGATGCTGAATTTGTTATAATGTATTCATAATATTCTTTGAAGGAGGATATTCTATGAAAAAAATACTTGACTGGAATAAATATATTGAAAAGGCAGCAAATGCTGTATCCGAAGGCATAGTAATGCTGAAAAACAATAACGGAGCTTTGCCGCTTGATATGAATGAAACCGTTTCCGTATTCGGACGTATTCAGCTTCATTATTATAAAAGCGGCACAGGCTCGGGCGGAATGGTAAATGTGTCCAAGGTGACCGGAATTCTTGACGGACTTCTTGAAGCAGGCGTAAAGGTCAACGAAGAACTGCTCGGAATTTATCGAAAATGGGATGAGGAAAATCCAGTCGAGCAGGGTTCAGGCTGGGGGGCTGAGCCGTGGTCCCAAAAAGAGATGCCCATTGACGATGAGATCGTAAAGAACGCCGCTTCTGTAAGTAACAGGGCTATTGTTATTATCGGCAGAACAGCAGGCGAAGAACAGGACCTTCGTATTGAGGAGGGCTCGTATCTTCTTACAGAAACGGAGCTCGATATGCTGCGAAAGGTAAGAAAGCATTTCGACAAGGTCATCGTTCTTCTGAATGTGGGCGGTCTTATGGACCTTACCGATATCGAGGACTGTGCTCCCGATGCTCTGCTTTATGTATGGCAGGGCGGTATGACAGGCGGAACAGGTACAGCTGATGTGCTTACCGGAAAGGTCAGCCCCTCAGGAAAGCTTCCCGATACAGCTGCGAAAAAGGTATCGGACTATCCCTCTGATCCCTATTTCGGCAATAAGATCAGAGAGCCTTATACAGAGGATATATTTGTCGGCTATCGCTGGTTTGAGACATTTGCAAAGGACAGTGTTCTTTATCCTTTCGGCTTCGGTCTTTCATATACTTCATTCGATATTGCTATAACTAACGCTGAGAATAAAGAAAATGAAACTATTATTGAAGTAAAGGTAACAAATACAGGAAGCTTCAAGGGCAAGGAAGTAGTTCAGATCTATTGCGAAGCGCCACAGGGAAGGCTTGGAAAGCCTGCAAGGGTACTGTGTGGATTTGAGAAGACCAAGGAGCTTGCACCCGGCGAGTCTCAGTCCCTCAGAATAATTATAGACCACAGAATTATCGCTTCATATGATGATCATAACGGCTCCGGCACAGCATATTGCTGGATACTTGAAAAAGGAAAGTATACGTTCTGTATCGGCAGTGATGTGAGAAGCTGCACAGGCTGCTTTGAATTTGAGCTCGGAAATGATGTAGTTTTGGAAAAGTGTGAACAGGCACTTGCTCCTGTGACGGAATTTGACAGGATAAAGGCGGTTCCGACCGAGAATGGCTTGAATGCGGTAAAGGAAAAGGCTCCTCTCAGCCTTATCGATGAAAAACAGAGACTTCTTGCAAGTATACCCGAGGAGATCAAATACACAGGGGACAAGGGCCTCAAGCTTGCAGATGTTAAGAACGGCAAATGCTCCATGAGTGAGTTTATCGCGCAGCTCTCGGACTATGACCTTTCGTGCATCATCAGAGGCGAAGGAATGGGAAGTCCCCGTGTAACGGCAGGAACAGCATCAGCTTTTGGCGGTGTTTCCGATGAACTGAATGCTTTTGGCATTCCAGCGGGCTGCTGTGATGATGGACCTTCGGGAATGCGTCTGGACTGCGGAACCAAGGCTTTCAGCCTGCCAAACGGCACTCTGATCGCTTCTACATTCAACAAGGAGCTTATTGAGGAGCTTTTTGCGTATGTCGGCATAGAGATGGTAGCCAATAAGGTAGACTGCCTACTTGGTCCTGGCATGAATATTCATCGTCACCCTCTCAACGGAAGAAACTTCGAGTATTTCTCGGAAGACCCGTTCCTTACGGGGCAGATGGCTTCTGCTGAGCTCAGAGGACTCCATAGTGCGGGTGTGACGGGAACGATAAAGCATTTCTGCGCTAATAATCAGGAGACAAACAGACATACTGTTGATTCTGTTGTCTCAGAGAGAGCACTGCGCGAGATATACCTCAGAGGTTTCGAAATGGCTGTAAAGCTTGGCGGTGCAAAGACAATAATGACCACTTACGGCTCATTGAATGGCGTGTGGACAGCAGGCAACTTCGACCTAAATACTACTGTTCTCAGAGATCAATGGGGATTTACGGGCTTCTCTATGACCGACTGGTGGGCTAATGTAAATTATCGCGGCGAGGAACCGCGCAGAGGTTACTATGTTCCTATGGCTAAGGCTCAGAATGATGTGTATATGGTATGCTCAGACAGCTCCTGTGTTGACGAAGATATCATGAAGGCACTTGCTGACGGCGAGCTTACAAGAGCGGAGCTTCAGAGAAATGCAGCCAATGTTCTTGGAGTGCTTATGGATACTCACGCTATGAAGCGTATCATGGGTGAGGAGGATACAGTCGAGATAATCAACCGTTCTGACAGCGAGGGAAGCGATGATGAACCCGTTGAATTCTATGAGATCGCTGACAAATTCAAGCTTGATCTGAACGGTGTAAAGAGCGTTCAGGGGCAGAATTATTCATTTGCTATAATAATTAATAAGCCGGGATTTTATAAGGTAACTATAACTGCGTCATCTACACAGAGCAGTCTTGCGCAGATACCGCTTACGCTTTTTGCCACAGGAATACCGTGCGGAACATACACATGGAACGGTACCGAAGGAAAGCCTGTACCGCTTGAAAAGGAAATACCGTTTTTCTCAAAGTTTACTGCGATAAGGCTCTACTTTGCGCAGAGCGGTCTTGATCTTCAAAGTATAGAATTTGAGCTTCTGAGAACTGCTGACAGCATGGATATAGCCTTTGTATCGGAGGATGACAAATGAATATACAGATTTTCGGGACAAAAAAATGCTTTGACAGCAAAAAGGCAGAGCGTTATTTCAAAGAGCGCGGTATAAAGTATCAATTCATAGATATGAAAGAAAAGGGAATGAGCCGCGGCGAGTTCAATAATGTGAAGCAGGCTGTCGGCGGCACAGAAGCTCTTATTGATTCCTCGTGCAAGGATAAAGACCTTCTTGCACTAATCAATTATCTTTCAGATGAGGATAAGGAGGAGAAAATTCTGGAAAATCCCAAGCTTATCCGAACTCCCGTTGTGAGAAACGGTAAAAAAGCAACTATCGGTTACTGCCCTGAGGTCTGGAAAGACTGGGAATGAAATAGTTAAATAATAAAAATATGTCCAAAAGCATAAAAAATTGACAAAAGGGTAGTGCATTTTACTTCAAAATATGTTATAATTCAATTATGTTAGTTTTTTCAGCTGACAAATAACGGAAAATCCTTGTTTTCCGCTAAATATTATTTTTATAGGGATTATTTCCCGAAAGGAGCTAAAATTATGGGACTTATCAAGGCAGCTCTCGTTGGAGCAAGTCAGACACTGGCTGATACATGGCTGGAATTTTTCGTTTGCGAATCAATTCCTACAGATTGCCTCGTTGTAAGAGGTAAGAAGCAGCTCGGTAAACATTCTTCCAATACAAAGGGTAACGATAATGTTATCTCTGACGGAAGCGGCATTGTTGTACACGAAGGTCAGGCTATGATCATGGTCGATCAGGGCGTTGTTACAGAGATCGCAACTGAGCCCGGCGTTTACAAGTACGAGACAGGTACGGCACCCAGTATTTTCTCAAGCACTTTCGGTGCAGGTCTTAAAGCTACATTCAAGGAAATGTGGGAGCGTATCAAGTACGGCGGAACTGCTGCAAAGGATCAGAGAATTTACTTCTTCAACATGAAGGAGATACTTGATAACAAGTTCGGCACACAGAATCCCGTTCCTTTCAGAATGGCTTATCAGGACCTTGGCAGAAGCTTTACAGTAGGCGTTCGCTGCAACGGTATTTATTCATACAAGATCGCTGATCCCGTTCTTTTCTATGTAAATGTATGCGGAAACGTTACAGACCGCTATATGCGTTCAGAGCTTGACAATCAGCTCAAGAGCGAATTCCTCGATTCACTTCAGCCTGCATTTGCAGCTATCTCTGCATCAGGTATCAGATATGACGAACTTCCCGGCAGACAGCGCGAGGTAAAGGCTGCTATCGAGACAGAGGTAAATCCTATCTGGAACGAGAAGAGAGGTCTCAAGATCTGGACAGTAAATATCAACTCTGCAACTATCTCCGAAGAAGACACCAAGAGAATTCAGGAGTTTGAGGACAGAGCTTGGAACCGCGATCCCGGCAATGCTGCTGCTACTCTGGTCGAGGCTCAGGCTCAGGCTATGCAGAATGCGGCCAACAACCCCAACGGTGCTGCAATGGGTCTCTTTGGTATGGGAATGGCTCAGCAGATGGGCGGCGCTAACGCTCAGGGACTCTTTGGTATGGCTCAGCAGAACCAGCCTCAGCAGCCTGTTCAGCCTACTCCTCCCACAGGCGGAGCACCCGCAGCCGACTCATGGAAGTGTGCCTGCGGTGCAACAAACACAGGAAAGTTCTGCCCCTCATGCGGAAAGCCCAAGCCGGTACAGCTCACACCTGATGGATGGACCTGCGAATGCGGCGCTGTAAATAAGGGTAAGTTCTGCTCGGAGTGCGGAAAGAAGAAGCCCGAGGGCGCACCTCTCTATAAGTGCGACAAGTGCGGCTGGGAGCCTGAGGATCCGTTCAATCCTCCTAAGTTCTGCGCTGAGTGCGGCGATCCTTTCACTGATGATGATATCGTAAAGTAAAATAATAAATAACGGGCGGACCTTAGCGTCCGCCTGTTTCAGATTATGGGAGAATGATACGGAAGAAGCCTCATTTATTCATGTCAGTCATGCGGAGTTGCGATGAGGAGTTGAAAAAAGCGTACTAAGATGTAAAAAAATGATATATGTAATAACAGAGGTGAAATAAATGTCTGATATTATTGAATATAAATGCCCTGCCTGTGCAGGAAAGCTGGAATTTGACAGCGGCACACAGAAGATGAAGTGCCCCTTTTGCGAGTCTGAATTTGATGTAGAGTCACTGAAGGATCATGACAGCACCCTTGAAAACGCCAAGCCTGATGAGATGAACTGGGATACAACAGCTGGCAGCGACTGGAAAGACGGCGAGACTGAGGGAATGCGTATTTATACCTGTAAGTCCTGTGGCGGCGAGATAATAACCGACTCTACAACTGCCGCTTCAAAGTGTCCATATTGTGACAACCCTGTTGTAATGTCGGGAAATTTCTCGGGTGATCTGAAGCCGGACTATGTAATTCCGTTTAAATTCGATAAGGAAGCTGCCAAGAAGGCTCTTAATAAGCATCTTGAGGGCAGAAAGCTTCTTCCGAAGGTCTTCAAGGATCAGAACCATATCGACGAGATCAAGGGACTCTATGTTCCGGTGTGGCTCTTTGACGCAGACGCTGATGCAAATATGCTCTATAAGGCTGAGAAAATACGCAGATGGAGCGATAACAGCTTCAATTATATCGAAAGAAAGTATTATTCGGTAAAACGTGAGGGAAATGTTGCCTTTGAACTTGTTCCCGTAGACGGTTCCACCAAAATGCAGGATGAGCTTATGGAGTCTATTGAGCCTTTTGATTTCAAGGATGCTGTTGATTTTCAGACTGCCTATCTGTCGGGATATCTCGCCGACAGGTACGATGTATCGGCAGAGGACAGCATTGCTCGTGCAAATGAGCGTATAAAGAAGACTACCCAGCAGATATTCGACAGCACCGTGAACGGATATGACTCATTCCAAAGGGAGAGCGGTAATATCAAGCTCAATAACGGAAAGGCTAAATATGCGCTTTATCCCGTGTGGCTGCTGAATACTACCTGGAACGGCAATAAATACACATTTGCAATGAACGGTCAGACTGGCAAATTCGTAGGTGATCTGCCTGTTGATTCGGGTGCAGCGACAAAGTGGTTCTTTGCCTAAATTGTCCCCCAAAAAGTAGACAGTAAAAATGCACCCACCCTGCAATAAATGAAGCGCAGGTAACTGTTATTGAGAAAATCCCAATTTGCAGACAGTGAATCTGCATCGTGGACACTGAAAAT
>Ga0255342_1000249_pt1 | contig 100016 bp, 82 predicted proteins | sample wastewater_treat_3_FD_192416 | JGI IMG/M metagenome (GOLD analysis project Ga0255342, IMG submission 192416) | Wastewater microbial communities from Lulu Island WWTP, Vancouver, Canada - plant14 | ecosystem: Engineered > WWTP > Wastewater > Unclassified | place: Canada: Vancouver, British...
AGGATTTCAGGAAACAACTGAAAAGACACAATCAGCGTAGTAACCGTATACCGATGCGACCATTGAAGTTCTTATCTCCTGTTCAATTTTTATCGCAGACTGTCCAATATGTTTGACAATCCTACAAAATATTTCCGCGGCATCTCTGAAACCAATCCTGCTGGCTAAGCCAGCTGCCAGTCCTTCGATCTGGTTGCTGTTACGCTGCCAGGGTTGAAGATGGAGCAGTTCATCAAAGGGCTTGCGGCGATGACCCTGTTCGTCCCTGTAGATATGTCTTCGATAGGTAATGTGCCCTGTTTTTGTCAGGACGCATCGCTTATCCGTGCCGATGTTTTTCCAGCCTGTATGGGTGCAGATATAGCGATGCAGCTGGCTTTCAAGCAAGTCAAAAAGGATGGTCGTTGCCTGCAATTCACCCTGGTGAAATGCCTTGGTGAGCTCTGTTTCCATATCCATAATGGATATCTTTTTTTCGATGCTTTCGCTTACATCACCTACTTTTAGCTTTATAATCATTGAGACAGCCATGTCTGTCATTTGAGAGTTCCTCCTTCTTGTTTTTCGCAAATTCAATTATGACAGGAACTCTCTTTTTTGTCTGTCTTTTTTTTCTCTAATTCTGAATCTATCGATTTTTGAAACAGAAACAAATGAGACTTTTGGCTTGCGAGGCAATGATTGTGCATTTATAATACGTATGAGGGCATTTCCCCGTAGCTTACTACGTAACTGTCCTCAAAATCCGTCCCGTAGGGTGAGAGCCCAAAATGCCTCGTAGCTTGCTGCGAGGATAGGGATCGAAAGGATTTTGATTTTACTTAGAGATAAGTAGGCATCTACCCTGATTCTTTTGGGTTCTATGAGGAGAATTTGTGGAAGGTTTCTGGAAGCTTATATTCGCAATATCATTAGTTTCTTAGCCACGCCTATTGGTGTGGTTTTTTAATTGATTTATCTCAGGAAGGATTGGTGTTCTATGAAAAGCAAGAAAATATGGCGAATGATTTGTAGTTATATCATGATGTTAGGGATTTTAATATCTTCGATTAATCCCAGGCCTGTTATTGCACAGCATGAGACACAAGCTGAACTTAATATCAATGGCAGCCCTTTTGTTCTCTATGAGAATGGGCTCTACCGCATGTGGTACAGTGTCGGTGAGGAGCTCTATTATGCCAGCTCGGATGTTCCGAATAATTTCAGCAATGGTACAGAAGTTGTGATAACAGGCTCCGAATCGCCAAGTTCGAAGGCAAACCCTGCTATTATCCGTGAAGGTGATTTGCTGTACATGTTCTTATTCCAGGAGCGTCCAGCCCATCGCGCTCTGATCTTTAATTCAACCAATGGAATAAACTGGAATTATCTCGGTATTTCTTACCGACATAACCATCCAAAGACGGCTGTTAGTATTGGCGGTTTTGAAATTGAGAAGATCGGTGATACATATTTCCTATACTTTGAAGCGTTGTCAGATAGTGAGGTTTATCGAAATCCCCCTCCTCCGGAAGCTCTCGCAAAGAAAATTTATCTTGCCAGCTACTCTGGTAGTTTGGCGGGTCCCTGGGATCCTTTTGATAAGGATAAACGCTTTAATCTGGTTCAAGAAGACCCAATCCTGGAACCTGACCCCAGTAAAGGGTGGGATTCAGCCCATGTCTATGCTCCCTCAGTTGAAGTCGTCGATGGGCAATACTATTTATGGTATACAGCGACGGGGAACAGCACAGATGAGAAAATTGGTTTAGCTACGTCGACGGACGGAATCAACTGGACGCGATCTGTCGCCAATCCGATCGCAGAAGGCAGCAACGCGATGATCATACAACACCTCGGGCGTTGGGATACATGGTATCAGGGAGCGAGTATTGCTCACTATCAATCCAGTGGTGTTCCATTTGGTTACACAGCCCCAACGGTGACCTTGACAGGTCTGGATGAAACAATCAATACAGATGAGCCCACCATCCTTTCAGCTACCCTCACGAATCCAGCTGATGGTTTTACGATCAACAACCCCCAACTAAGGTTTATTATCAGTAATACTAATGGAACGCCGCTTAGCGCATCTGTGACGAGTTCCTTCCTGGTGGATGACCCAAGCGATCCAAGCGCAGAACCAAGCCAGGTTAATCCAGTCGTTGCAGATAGAAAACTTGAATATGTTGTTCCAGCTTCGGGCGCCTGGACTTTCGCCGCTTCAGGAAGCATTGCTCTTGATGCTGTTGCGACCTTTAGCGAGGCTGGCGATTATACGGTGCGCTTATCACTGCTGGATCAGTCTTCAAGCCCAGCGATTGAAGCTGGATTTGCAAGTGGAGCCTTGACCGTTCAGAATATTCAAAATGCGCCGCCTTTTATCTATCCGATTGAAGATAAAACGATTTCGGAGATGGAAACACTGTCCTTTACTCCCGCGGTTGATGATCCTGATCTTCCCGCGCAGACACTCACTTTCACTTTGAGTCCGACCAATCTGGGTGCGACAGTCGATGCTATTACCGGTGAATTCACCTGGACTCCTGCCATTGGTCGAGCCAGGGGTGAACCTTATGTTTTCACCTATACAGCTTGTGATAATGCTAACCCGATTGCGTGTGACAGTAGTGACTTTAATGTTTATGTTAACGAGGCTGTTAATCACGCGCCGGTCTTTAGTTATCCTATTGAGGATAAAACCATCGATGAGTTAAAACCACTCGATTTCTTTATTTTTGTTGAAGATCCGGATGTTCCTCCACAAACTCTCACCTTCAATCTGACGCCTGCAAATGTTGGCGCAGAAGTTTCGTCAATCGGGTGTTTTACATGGACGCCGACAGAAGCTCAGGGACCGACTGTCCAAACATTTAATATTGAAGTCTGTGATAGCTTTTATGAACCAGCCTGTATTTACGATACTTTTGATGTTACTGTAAACGAAGTGAACATGTCTCCAACGCTCGATCCGCTTACGGATGCCACCATTCCGCCTGAAGTCGAGTATAGCTTTACGGCAACTGGCAGCGATCCTGATCTGCCAGCTCAGGATCTGGTCTTTTCACTGAGCGCAACTGCCCCTACTGGAGCTGTAATCGATCCAACAAGTGGGATTTTCACCTGGACACCAACTTATGAACAGGGCAATACAATTTATACCTTTAATGTTTGTATCAGTGATGGAGAGCTGGAGGATTGCCTTTCCCTGAAATTAACGGTTTTAAGAGGGAATCTGCCACCCATACTCGATCCAATTACCAATGCCACAATTCCTGAGATGGAGGAATATACCTTTACTGCTGTCGCAAGTGATCCTGAGAGCGATATCTTAACCTTTAGTCTTGAAAACGCACCCGAAGGAGCTGTAATTGACGCGACAACGGGCATCTTCACCTGGACGCCAACGGAAGAGCAGGGTCCTGGCGACTATACCTTTACTGTAAAGGTTTGTGATAATGGCACACCCGTAAAATGTGACAGCCAAAGCCTCATATTGAATGTTCTTGAAGTCAACCTACCCCCCGTACTCAATCCAATTGCCAATGCCACCATTCCGGAGATGGAGGAATATAGCTTTACTGCTATTGCAAACGATGTGGATATTCCAATTCAAACATTGGCTTTTATCCTTGAAGGTGCACCTGAAAGTGCGGTAATTGATGCAAATTCTGGTGTTTTCACCTGGACGCCAACGGAAGAGCAGGGTCCTGGCGACTATACCTTTACTGTAAAGGTTTGTGATAATGGCACACCCGTAAAATGTGGAAGCCAAAGCCTTACATTGAATGTTCTTGAAGTCAACCTGCCACCCGTACTCAATCAAATTGCTAACGCGACAATTCCGGAGATGGAGGAATATAGCTTTACTGCTATTGCAAACGATGTGGATATTCCAGCTCAAACACTGACTTTTAGCCTTGTTGGTGCTCCTGATGGTGCTGTGATTGATGCGAGTATGGGCGTATTCACCTGGACGCCGACGGAAGAGCAAGGTCCTGGCGTCTATACCTTTAATGTCAAAGTTTGTGATGATTATCAGGTACCTGCCTGTGTTGAAGATAAAGTGACCTTGACTGTTCTTGAGATCAATCTGCCGCCTGAATTGTATCTGATCGAGGATGCCACAATTCCGGAGATGGTGGAATACAGTTTTACTGCTGTCGCAAGCGATCCAGAGGATGATGTGCTTACTTTTAGCCTTGAAGAAGCGCCTGAGGGTGCGCTGATCGATGCAAGCACAGGCGTATTTACCTGGACACCAACCGAAGCACAAGGTCCAGGAACCTATGCCTTTACTGTAAAGGTTTGTGATAACGGTACGCCATCAGCTTGTGATAACCAAGCACTTACACTGACTGTTAACGAAGTCAATCTTCCCCCTGTTTTGAATATGATCCCTAATCAGGCGGTGTGGGAAACACAGCCACTGACCTTTACGGCAACAGCCAGCGATCCAGATTTACCTGCACAAACCTTAACCTTCAGTCTAGGCTTGACAGCACCATCTGGCACAAGCATTGACCCATCCACAGGTGTTTTTACCTGGACGCCAACAGCAGATCAAGGCCCTGACGTTTATAACTTTGATGTCTGTGTCAGTGATGGGGTTTTGGAGGATTGTAAGGCAGTTCAAATTGAAGTTTTGGAAGGTAACCTTCCTCCAGAGCTGGAACCGATCGCCAACGCGACTATTGACGAGTTGGTGGCATACACTTTTACAGCAAAAGCGAGCGACCCAAATATAAATACTCAAGTTCTGACTTTCAGTCTGATAAATGCTCCATCTGGAGCTGTGATCGACCCTGCCACCGGTGTGTTCATCTGGACACCGACCGAAGCACAAGGACCCGAAACCTACACATTTACAGTAAAAGTCTGCGATGATGAACCCCCGCCTCTTTGCGATAGGCAGGATGTGACCATAACAGTCAATGAGGTGAATGTGGCTCCGGTGCTGGATGAGATAGGCAATAAGAGCACTCCTGAACTGGCGCTTTTGAACTTTATTGCTACGGCAAGCGACGCGGATATTCCAGTTCAACCTCTGACCTTTAGCCTTACAGGCGCGCCGCAGGGTGCCACGATTGATTCGTCAACCGGAATCTTTACCTGGATGCCGACTGAAGCGCAGGGGCCTGGTAGTTACACTTTTAATGTTTGTGTCAGCGATGGCGAATTAGACGACTGTGAAATCATTACGGTTACGGTCAGTGAGGTCAATCAGGCTCCAGTTCTTGAAGAAATTGCAAATGCAACTATCCCGGAATTAGTTCCTTACAGCTTCACCGCTACCGCAACTGATGAAGATGTTCCAGTGCAAACGCTCAGCTTCAGCCTTCTGAATCCGCCTGTGGGTGCAAGCATTAACTTGAACACGGGCGTTTTTACCTGGACACCAAGCGAAGTGCAAGGCCCCGGAGATTATACTTTCACGGTTCAGGTTTGCGATGATTACGATCCGGTGGCTTGTGACAGTCAGGAAGTTACGTTAACAGTGAGCGAGGTAAATAGCTCTCCAGTTATCACTCCAATCGGCAACCTTTCCGTGCTTGAAATGGAATTAATGAGTCATCAAGTCGAAGTTAATGACCCGGATCTTCCAGCCAATAGCTTGACTTATGAGCTGGTGAATGGGCCAGAGGGCTTAACAATTAACGTCAATACTGGAATTATCACCTGGACGCCAAGCGAAGCCCAGGGTTTTGGCCTTTATAGTGTGACTATAAAAGTCTGTGACGAAGAACCACTTTGTGATGAAGACACTTTCACAATTACCGTTTTTGAAGTCAACTTGCCTCCTGCTATTGAGCCGATTGAGGATGTAACTATCCCTGAAGAACTGCGTTTCAGTTATCAGGTGGTGGGATCTGACCCTGATCTTCCTGCTCAGGTGTTAACGTACAGTCTACTAAATGCACCTGAGGGAGCCACGATCGGCAGTTTGACCGGTAAATTCCAGTGGACACCGACCGAAGCGCAAGGACCGGGGGTATATACTGTGATAGTTAGGGTTTGCGATAACTATACCCAGCCACTTTGTGCTCTGGAAAGTTTTGTGATAACCGTTGAAGAAGTCCCGGTTGCGCCCGTAGCTGTTGACGATGCCTACATCATGGACGAGAATACGACGCTGAGCGTCCAGGCACCGGGCGTTCTGGAGAACGATTTTGACCCCGACAGCACGATTTTAGTGGTCTTGTTACAGGATGGGGTTTCAATTGGTGAGCTGGTCTTGCATGATGACGGCTCTTTTGAATACACGCCGCCTGCCAACTATTATGGCGAAGTCACTTTCCAATATAAAGTGATCGATGACAGCGGTTTGTCTTCTAATATCGCTACGGTTACGATCACAGTGGTGAACACAGGTGGAGAAATTTATCTGCCATTGATCTTTAGATAGAAAAAACACATTATTGGTGATCAACAGAAATACCGCGCTTGCGCACGGTATTTCTGTTTTATCGATTGGGTAGAGGTTCTGTTATCGAAGTTTTGGGATATATAAGGCTTTTCATCAAGGTTTTTAAGGCTTTATGCTCGGATGGAGAGGGTCCCTATCGAGGTAGGGCCATTTTATAGGTGCAGGGTAATTAGATTTTTAACAATTCTCATTTTAGCCCCTGACCATGAGCCATATTGTTTTGTGATACTGAGAATTGCAGGTTTTTTTTGTAACCTATTCTCGCTATGTTAAGGTTATAATCAGGATATGAAAATTGCGGTGATCGGTGCGGGCGCGGCAGGCATTATGGCTGCTTTAAGCCTTGCGCGCGTGGATGCGCAGGTCACACTTTTTGAGCAAAATCCCAGAATTGGTAAAAAAATCCTTGTCACTGGTAGTGGGCGCTGCAACCTGAGCAATGAATCCGTTTGCGCTGAAGCATATCATTGCGCGGACACGGAGTGGATGGGAATTTTTCTGGAGAATTATGGTATACCCGAATTAAAAGACTGTTTTGAAAAGCTCGGTATTCCTCTGATTAAAACTGATGACGGCTGGTACTATCCGCTTTCACAATCAGCTCAGTCTGTGGTTGCAATACTTGAAGAACGTTTACTGGAATCTGCCGTAAAACTGCGCGTAGCCACAAAAGCAGAATGGTTTAGTCAGGATGAAGGCGGCTTTAAGCTAAAACTCAATCAAAACAGTGAGCAATATACCCAATATTTTGATCGCCTTATTGTAGCAGCTGGGGGAAAAGCCTCTCCCAATCTGGGTTCAAAAGGTGAGCTTTTTCCAGCACTTCAAGCAATCGGTCATCAGGTATTGCCTAAAGAGCCTGCATTGGGCCCTATCTATGTCGATCTACAGGAGTTTAAGCAGCTAAAAGGTCAGCGATTTAACGCTATTTGCTCACTTTATGCTGACGGCGAGCGACTTCACAGCACTTTTGGCAATCTGATTATTACGGATAAGGGCTTTAATGGCCCTGGCGTGATGAATCTCAGCCATTTGGTGGCACTAAACCCTGATAAACAGCTTGAATTGCAAGTCAATTTTCTTGGACCTTACTGGGAAGGCATGGCAGAACAATTTGTTGATCCGATCAAAGCCCGTCGAAGTCTGCGCGGGCTTTTGCTTCATGCTTTTACTCCAAAAGCGAGCGCGTTTTTCCTAGAGCAGGCAAAAATACAATCTCAGACCGCGATTGATAAACTTGATGAAGCGCAACTCACCAATTTATTGCGCGTAGCCACAAATAATAGATTTAATGTTACAGGAGCAGGAGACTTTACAAATAGTCAGGTAAGTGTAGGTGGTGTGCCTGTCAGCGAAGTTGACCCTCATAGCTGTCAGTCGCTTCTGATCCCTGGACTTTATCTGGTGGGGGAGACTAACGACGTGATTGGGCCTTGCGGAGGCTTTAATTTGCATTATGCGTTTGGAAGTGGATTTCTGGCGGGCAAGCACCTTGCCAGTGAGATAATATCTTAAAAGGAGAGATAATGACCATTCCATTTATCGAACCGTTCCGCATTAAAGTTGTTGAAAAAGTAAAGATGACAACCCCCGCAGAACGTAAACTGGCACTTGAAAAGGCTTTTTTCAACCTATTCAATATTCCAGGAGAGGATGTCTTCATTGATTTGTTGACCGACAGCGGCACCAACGCGATGAGCGACGCGCAATGGTCGGGCATGATGATCGGCGACGAAGCCTATGCCGGCGCCAAAAGCTACTATCATTTTGAGCGCGCGATCCAGGATGTCCTTGGCTTTGAATATGTCTTACCCACTCACCAGGGTAGGGCAGCGGAAGGCATGCTCTTTGCTGCCACGGTAAAAGCCGGACAATCGGTGCCCAATAACCGTCACTTTGACACAACCATGGCAAATTTGCTCGTGCTGGGCGCCCATCCGATCGATCTGACCGTTGATGAGGCTGAAGACTCCAGCCTAGAAGCGCCTTTCAAAGGCAACATGGATCTGGAAAAACTGAAGAACTTCATTGAGGAAACTGGTGTTGAGAACATCCCTCTGGGTATGCTGACGATTACCAATAACTCAGCGGCGGGACAGCCGGTTTCGATGGATAATATCCGCCAGACCGGTGAGCTTTATCATAGCTATGGCATTCCTTTCTTCATCGATGCCTGCCGGTTCGCGGAGAACGCCTGGTTCATCAAGATCCGCGATCCAAAATATGCTGATGTACCCATCAAAGATATCGTCCGTGAGATGTTCTCTTATGCTGACGGCTGTACCATGAGCGCCAAGAAGGACGCCATCGTCAATATTGGCGGCTTTGTTGCTTTCCGTGACCCGGAATTGAAGCAAAAGATCGGGCAGCACCTGATCGTTCACGAAGGTTTCCTGACTTACGGTGGATTGAGTGGGCGCGATCTGGAAGCCCTGGCAATTGGGTTGTACGAAGGTACTGACGAGGATTATTTGAACTATCGCGAATCGCACACCCGCTATCTGGGTAAGGTCCTGCGGGAAGCAGGCTTGCCCGTGTATATGCCTACCGGCGGGCATGCTGTTTATGTCGACGCGGGGAAAGCCTTGCCCCATATTCCCAAAGCCCAATTCCCGGCTGTCGCGCTTGGAAACGCGCTGTATCTGGCAGGCGGTGTGCGTACGGTGGAGATCGGTTCGTTAATGTTCGAGCATACTGATGCTAATACCGGTGAGCAAGTATTGGCGCCGTTGGAACTGCTGCGCTTTACTATTCCACGGCGGGTTTATACGCGAAGCCATCTTGATTACATTGGTGAAGCTGCCATGCAATCAATGAAGGATGCGGAATCCTTGCGCGGCTTGCGCGTGACCTGGGTGCCACCAGTCCTACGGCATTTCATGGCAAAACTGGAAGAGATCAAGTAGAAAAGCATTAGCAGATAGCTGGGGTTGTAATTGAACTGATTTGATCCATTCTGTTAATTCTTTTTTGGATGCATGAGGGTCATTGCGACCAAACAGATATTGAAAAATGAGGCTGTCTTTTGGGGACAGCCTCCTGCATATTCACCAAGTATTTTGCCAGAATGGGAGAACTTTAGGTGCATTTTTTTGGATCGCTTATTGATTATATCAACCATTAATTGTGTAAATGCAATTCTCAATATGGTAATTCGTCCAGCGCATGGATGTCCACGCTCTAATGGTCAGGTATCCTCTTAAAAGGCTAAACCGAGAATGAATGGAACTGTGGTGAGCTTTGGACAGAACCTTGATAGCATGTATAATTGGCTGGGACAATTGAAAAAAGGATAAAAATATGCGCGTACTAATTATCGGCACTGGTTATGTTGGCATCAATACAGGAGTTGTTTTAGCCTATCTTGGCAATCAGGTTGTTTGTCTCGACACCAACCAGGAAAAAATCGATCTCTACAAACAAGGAAAAACGCCGATGTGGGAACCTCATCTCGAAGAGGTTCTAAACCTGGCAAAAGACAACCTGACCTTTACTACCAGCTATGACGAAGCCAATATACCCGAAACAGATGTGATCTTCATCACAGTTGGGACGCCCTCTCTTCCTGATGGCAATGCCGACCTTAGCTATGTCCGCCATGCCGCTGAGTCAATTGCTGAACGCCTTGGTGATGGCTTTACTGTAATTGTCAACAAATCAACTGTGCCGATCGGTTCTGGCAATTGGGTTGAGACCATCATGCACGAACACTTCAGGGAAACCCATCCCAATGGCGAGATCTCTGATTTTAATGTAATATCGAGCCCTGAGTTTTTGGCGCAAGGTTCTGCCATGCACGACTCTTTCTATCCTGATCGCATCGTTATTGGCTCGCAGTGTGAACGCAGCATCGCCCGTCTCAAGCAACTTTTCTCTCCTCTGACGGAACAAACCTTTGAGCCCCCTGCTGGCTTACCCCGACCGGAAGGGCTAACAGAAGTGCCCCTGGTGGTTTGCGATCTGACCTCCGCTGAGATGATAAAATACGCCGCCAACGCCTTTTTGGCATTAAAGATATCCTATGTCAATGAGATCGGTCGTCTGGCTGGCAAACTGGGCGCTGATATCAACGCGGTTGCCAAAGGCATTGGTCTGGATAAGCGTATTGGGAATCGTTTTCTCAATGCCGGGATTGGCTGGGGTGGCTCCTGCTTTGGTAAGGATACTGCCGCTTTGGTGGCGACTGCCCGCGATTATAAGCTGGACATGCCAATTATTGAAGCCGCGCGCGAGATCAATTATGGCCAACGAGCTTTGGTTGTGGATATGCTGCAGGATAAACTCAAGATCCTGAAGGGCAAGCATATTACCTTGCTTGGCTTTAGTTTCAAGCCTAATACTGACGATCTGCGTGATGCTCCCTCGATCAATATCAGTGAATTATTGGTACAGCGAGGCGCTTTGGTGCGGGCGCACGATCCGGTTGCGCTCAACAATGCGCGTAGCCAATATAGTGAATTGGGCGTAATCTATTGTGATACAGTTGAAGATGCGCTCAAGGATGCTGAAGCAATTGTTCTCGTGACAGAATGGCCTCAATACCGCGATTTGGATTGGGAAGATATTCCCCCAGTGCCGGTCGTGGATGGGCGCAACTTCCTTGATCGCAATTATCTTGAAGAACTCGGTTTCACCGTTATTGGAATTGGTCGATAATTTGCAGATAATCTCCAGTGTGGGAGGGTATCTTTATAAACAAAATAGCTAGGAAACAGAATTTATACTATCTTCTGTTTCCTTTTTGTTTTCTTTAGGATGAATGGCATTCCAGTTATTTAGACAGTCGCCAAAATTAGGATTGCCTTCATATTTTTTGGCGGATTAGGAATTGCGTAGTGAGCGTCGGATTGAATCATTGGCACCAATGACCCAATTATTCAATACCCTTACGGACACTTTATCTCGACCTACTAAATTCATTCATCAAACGTCAAAACATTTTGTGGTAATTTTACAGTGCCGATTGATAAATTATTGATTCTTCTGAGAACAGAGTCTACCGATTTTGTCACATCCTACAATGGCAAAGCATCAATCAGAAAGGTATAATTCCCCGAGGAAAAAATAAGGAGCTGTCATGCTATTTGTTGAAAACGAACCAAATAAAGACCCACGAGTAAACCTTGCCATCGAGGAGTACCTGATCAAAAACATTGCCCCCAGTGAAGAAATTCTCCTTTTTTACATCAATAAACCCTCAATTATTATTGGGCGCAACCAAATCACTGTTCAGGAGATCAATGTTGACTATGTGCAGGAGCACGATATCATCGTTGTTCGGCGCCTTTCCGGTGGTGGGGCTGTTTATCATGACCTTGGCAACCTCAACTTTTCGTTTATTGCTCCTAATTCACCGGATAATTTCCATAATTTTCGCAAATTCACCCAACCTGTGGTTGACGTTCTGAACCAAATGGGAGTGGCAGCTGAACTTTCCGGGCGAAATGATATTGTGGTGGAAGGAAAAAAGATCTCTGGCAATGCCCAGTATGTTTCTGGCCCTCGCATGGTCAGCCATGGCACCTTGCTTTGGAATACAGATCTCAGTGGGGTCGGGAATGCCCTCAGGGTCAAACCCTCCAAATTCGAATCCAAAGGCATTCAGTCTGTGCGCTCGCGCGTGGCCAACATCACCGAATTTTTGCCTGCAAATCCACCCGATATCATGGAATTCCGCCAGATGATCATTATCGGTGTTTTTGGAGATAGTAAGGTTGAGGAATATCGGTTGACCGAGGAGGATTGGCAAAATATTCATCAACTATCCCAGGAACGTTACCATAATTGGGAATGGAATTACGGCAAGTCGCCCGCTTTCGCTATCAAGCGCGAAACGCGTTATGTTGGCGGCACGATCGAAGCATGGATCGATATCGGTAGGGGCGGGATCATTGAAAATATCTGTTTTTATGGCGACTTTTTCGGTCAACGTGATGTTTCTGAGCTTGAAAACTCACTTAAAAACACCCCTTATGAACCTCAGGCACTGCGTCAGGTGTTATCAGAGATCAATATTAACGATTATTTCGTCAACATTACGCTTGATGACTTGCTATACTTGCTGTACTAAGCCAACCTTTTGAAAGGAATAGATCATGGACCAATTCAATCAAGATCAAGACCCTTTAAAAAACCCGAAGACAGGGGTTGAATGGACCGAAATTGGTTCAGGTTTCGGGGATAAACCAGAAAGTAATACTGAAAAACATGCCCAAGACAGTCATGATCCATCACAAGCTGGAAACAGTGCTTATGACAGTGATTGGGCTGAAACCAGCCTGGATGAGATCAAGGCTGGTTTGAAACAAATTTCCTCTGCCCTGAAACACGCTGTTGACCATGGAAAAGAAGACCCACGCCTGAAGAAGTTTGGGGAGGACGTCAAGGAGTCCTTAAACAATATCAGTGAAGAGATCAGCGATTTCTTCAAGAAGCTGTAAGAATGACCAGCTTTTTTGGCTGGATGGGTTATGCTTTGTTATCTTTCAGCTGGGAGCGCAAACGCTCGACCGCGTTTCGCTTGCTATCTTCGCTCCTGCGATCGTAACGACGCGTGGTATCGCTGCTGTTATGTCCCGCGATGGCGGAAACCGTCAAGACGTCCACCTCTGCTGACAGAAGATCGGTAATTGTTGTGCGTCTCAGATCATGGGGAGTGAAAGAGGCCAAACCCGCCTTTTTCTGGCGGTTTTTCAGGATGTAATAGATGGCCTGCGGGCTTAAACGTGCCATGATGACCTTGCCGCCTTTGCTGACACGCGTAAAAAGCGGTCCAAGCCCGCGTCCACGTAGCTCCAACCAATTATTTAAGACCTGCATTGTCTCTTCTGTTAAAAATACTTCACGTTGTTTGCTGCCTTTGCCAAGGATCCTCAACTTATTTTCGCTTTCGATCAGGTCTGAGAGGTTCAGGTCAACGACCTCCTGGCGTCTGATTCCAGTTACATACATGAGGGAGATCAGTGCCAGATCACGCTTTCGAAGTGTGGGATTACCAGTGTCATCGAGACATGCTTGCATTAGGTCCTGTAATTCACCATGTTCAAGCGTGCGTCCACGTAGAATGGTTTCTTGTCGAAGCGATCTTACGCCAGCAGCGCGATAATAATCGTTGTGATCAGCATAGAGGCCAAGGCGGTAGGCTTCCTCAAGGACGCGCCTTAGGGCAACGAGATGTTTATTGATCGTTGCTTTCGCATAGCCAATTCTGATCATCTCATTGCTTAGCTGACTGGTATGCTCATAACGCAAATGATGCCAAGGGAATTCTTCTGCCTGCATCACTTTCCCATCGGAGAAAATGTTTGCCAGGTTATTAAGCGCTGTCTCCTGAGTGCGCCTGCCGTTGGGGCTCAGACTGTTGAGGTAAGCATGAACCGGGGAGGGTAGGGAGGGGTCAAGATCAAGGAAGTCTTCTGTTAGCGCTATGAATTTCTTTTTTGTTTTATTTGCCATCGTTAAACCCTTAAGGAGATTATTATTCTCGTAAGCAATTATAACCCTGGTTCTATGGAGAATGATCAGATAAAACAAAATGAGATACAAAGGCTGGCATACCGTTATACTTAACATATGATGAAAAAAGTCATTATCGCCATGGATTCTTTCAAAGGCACGCTGACTGCCCGTCAGGCTTGTCAGATCATCGCTGAAGAGAGAGCGCGATTTTTTCCTGATGCAGAAATAGTTCAACTGCCCATTGCTGATGGCGGCGAAGGTTTGGTAGATGCCTTACTCGGCTCCTTAGATGGTGAGTTGGTTTGGGTTGACACAGTTGATCCGCTTGGAAGACCAATGCGAGCCAGTTATGCCATGCTCCCAGACGGATCCGCGCTAATCGAAATGGCCGCGGCTGGCGGATTGACTCTTGTTGAAGAAAACAAACGGAACCCTGAATTGACCAGTACCTATGGGGTAGGGCTGATGATCTTAGACGCTGTTCATCGCGGAGCCGATCCCATCCTGATCGGGCTGGGCGGCAGCGCGACAGTCGATGGTGGGATTGGCGCAGCAACAGCCTTGGGAATGCTTTTTGAGAATGGGGTGGGGGAGGCGATCCATACAACCGCAAGGCTTGCTGAAATTGAGAAAATAGAGCACAGTGCTTTTGATAAGCTTGCATTGGATGAAAAGATACTCTTCTTGTCGGATGTAAACAATCCACTTTGCGGACCAAATGGCGCCGCGGCGATTTTTGGACCCCAAAAAGGAGCCACGGAGGAACAGGTCGGGAGATTGGAAAAGGGTCTGTTGCATCTGGCCAGGAGAATTGAGGATGAGACAGGTCTGGATCTGGTCGATTTTGAAGGAATAGGAGCCGCGGGAGGGTTTGCTTTGCCTTTTGTCGCTTTCGCAAAGGCAAAAATTGTCAGCGGCATCAATTTTGTGCTCGATTCTATAAAATTTGATGAAGTTTTAGCAGGAGCGGATCTGGTAATTTCAGGAGAAGGCCGTACAGACGCTCAAAGCGCGATGGGGAAGGCCATTTCAGCGGTTGCACAGAGAGCCAGCCAGGCTGGAGTGCGCGTAGCCGTGATCTCGGGCTTGCTCGGTGAAGGTGCTGAGAGGATGTACGCATTGGGAGTGAGCGATATGGTACAGGCAACGCCACCAGATCTGGAGCTCGCGGACGCACTTATAAATGCAGAAAGCAACCTGCGCAATGCGGCGAGATCATTTTTTGAACGGATTGACAACAGCGACATATAACACGAACAATCCTTGCGCCCAGTTATGTCGGATTGGGAGATGCACGAAAATTTCGTACATTTCTTATTACCCTACGGGCACTTCGTCTCGACCTTGTATCGATTGATCATCATTGATGTGTAAAACAAAAAATGAATTTAAGAGAGATAATTAGGGTCCTCCGTTATTAAAACGACAAAACAGCCGTATATCTATCGAGAAGTGTTATTCTCATAAGTTATATGGATTTTTTACACAAAGACACCCCATCAAAGAAATATAGGTATTGGTTTGGATCCAAGTATAGTGGAAGACATACGGAGAGGACGAGTTTACTCTCTATCTGCCGGTTAAAATTAAATACCCGATCCTCCTTTAAAATGTCGCGTAAGTTCACATGTTGATAATTTTGGTAATAACAGATTGATTATTATTTGACGGTTGGTCCGTTAGCGACCAATTTCGCTGGCACCAACAGCCTCGGCAATAGTTGTATTAATCCATTGGTTAAGGCTGACACCTTCAATTCCGGAAATCTCGGTGATTTTACGGTGGAGGGATTTAGGGATGCGAACGACAAATTTGCCGCTGTAATCTTCTTCAGCGCGGGGTTCAGGAATGGGTTTACCTTTCTCCAGCTCAACTTCGAGCCAGGCTTGCATGGCTTCTTCGATCATGAGCATGGCTTCTTCAACGGTTTCGCCCTGGCTCATACAGCCAGGAAGTTCTTTAACGCGGACAAACCAGCCCCCTTCAGGTTCAGGAATGATCTCGCGGGTATAAGGAAGAGAAAGGTAATAATCAATTGTTTGGTTCATTTTGTTATCCATAAGTCATGTTTTCCAGTGTATCGCCAATTTCCTCGAGTACTTGTCGGATAAGATAGCTCTTGACCGGTGATTTACGAGGAATCGTTAGGGTGTTGGCACCAGGTTTAGTGTAAATGGCGTGACTCCCCTGAGTTCTTTCGAGGACATAACCTACCGAGACAAGTATCTTATCTAATTCTTCGAACCGAAGGTCTCTGGGTAGTTCGAGAAGTCGTTTAAAGAGTTTCTCTTTTCTGGTCATTTTACGATAAGATGATACTATATATAGTATCTATTGTCAAGAGCAGCAGTGAAGTATTAAGCAAGGATTCAACACAGGGCTTGGAGAAATTTCCAATAAACGGGCATGAGTGGCATATCTGGCACTTCGTGCCAGGCGCAGGTTACGCCCCTACATTTCCGATACGACACATGAAAAAAGCTGGATACAACAGAAGTATCCAGCTTGCGTTTTAATACTATGTTTTAGTATGAGGGATTGGAGTGTGAGATCTCAATTCCCTTTACACAAATAAACCTTGGCACCAGAAGCGCCATGGGATTGCGCTGCCCATAACTGCTCGAAACGTTATAGGCTACCTGTTTTTTGCTAAGCCACTGAACGCGTTCGCCAAAGAAATCAGTGAATTTCTGCGTCAGGCGTACGTTAAACGGCACCTGCACTCCCCCACCCTTCTTAAGATACAGAGCGCCAAAGCGGCTTGAGCCAGTCACCATGCCCTGAGATGGGTTGACCACGTTCATATAGTGAATATATGGGATATAGAGGATATCTTCGTCGTGCTCCATCTCCAGCAATTCCTTCAGCGTGGAGACCTCCTTATCACCGCCACTCATTACAACGCTGACATTGTCCACACTGTGCCCAGTGGGATTTTGACCGAATTCGTCTGCGGAATCCTGATCCCACATGAAGGAGCCAAATTTGCCATCTTCGATCAGAGCAAATTTCTTTCGTTCAAAGCCATATTGGTCATGCGATTTCGCAAAAAGCTCAACCGCATCCGGGTCATCTGCCAGGCTGATCTTTTCTGAAAAGATCAATTTACCCTGGTCTTCTTCCTTCAAGAAAGAATAGCCTTGTTTGTAGGCTTGCCCCATCATACCGAAGTATCCCATCATCATGCTCAGCTCAGCTGTCGCGGCTGGCCCTAAGACAACAGTATATTTACCGACAGGCAATTGAACAGCCTGATCTTCCTGATAATGCTTGACCAGTAAAGCCAGGTCTTCATGCAAGCCCTCAGGATCGAGATCGCTCTTCTTTTGGGCGGATTGTTCAGCGTTGACTTCCCATTTCAAGCTCTCAGAAGATAAAACAGCCGTAATCTGGGCATCCGTTGAGCGGAAATATTGGGCATGCTCGTTGGTGGTGCTGATCTGGGCGGTTGTGGTGGTGCCACTACTGAAAATACCGCTCAGTTTAACATCGTCGCTTTCAAGTCCCTCAGCCAGGATATTGAAATAATCCAGACGTTCCTGATTGCTCAAAGCCGCCAATTCAGGGTCAAAAGCGCGCTCATCGAACACGTTTTTGCTGAAGACAGGGAATGTTGGAACATAGCTCAAGGGTTCAGCGTGAGGAAGCATCTCAACCAGGCGATCCAACCCCTGTTCCATGGTCGCGAAATCAGCCGGGTCAACGATCAGGCTAAAGCTGACCTGTTTTTTGTCATCAAAAGCGACCATATCCAGACGGACAAGGTGTTCGTTTGTATTCAAGGAGATAGCCGAGTTGGCAAAACGCATCAGGTAGCTGTCTTCTTCATGATATTGCAACAAAACCTTCAAATTGCGGTCAAGGGCTGCCTTGCGCAGCTTTTTCAACAGATCGATCACTTTTTGGCTCATCTTACTCTCCTACCTGAACATTATCAAAACGGCAAACGGGGATTCCGTGCCCGAGCTGCATAATCTGATTGGGCGCGCCCTTGCCGCAGTTTTCGACGTAGTGAACGTGCCAGGTGCTTTCGTCACCGACCGCACTAAGCGAATTGTAGAAAGGCAATGTCTCACCACGATAAGTCGGGTTTTTCACGACTTGCTTCTTCTGTCCGTCCTGGACCAGCCAGCCGATATCACAGGCGAAATGGAATTGTTCGCGATTCGAGCCGATCGACCAACTCTTGTCGCCATCCAAAACCAGACCATACTCTGTGTTGGCGATGATATCTTCCAGACTTCCATCAGTTCCTGGGTCGATATTGATGTTGGTCATGCGTTCGATCGGGACGCGATAGAAGGAGGTCGCGCGATTCGCGCCGCTGGAGCCATCAAAGATCTGTCGCTTGGCTTTGGCGTTGGCTTCTTCGACCATCTGACGACCAGTGATCGCCCCAACCAAAATGCCCTTATCGATCAAAAGATTGTCCTGAGCGGGCACGCCGTCGTCATCGTAGCCAAAACTGCCTGGCGAGTTGGGTTCCAGAGCGTTGGCACGAGCGGTCAGTTTTTCGGAGCCATAGCGCAAGTTGCCGAAATCTTCCAGACGCACAAAGGAACCACCCGCAAAGCTAAGTTCATAGCCCAGGATGCGGTCAAGCTCAAGCGCGTGACCAATGGTTTCGTGTGTTTGCAGGAACATGATGCCAGGCAAAAGAATGACGGACATTTTGCCGCTCGGAGCATCTTCAGCTACCAAAAGTTGATTGAGCTCGCCCACAATGCGATCAGCATTTTTGAGGAAGTCAACTTCATCAATGCTTTCCCAACCGCGTGTGGCAGCTTTTCGTCCAGGCATGTAGGTGAGGCGCTGCATGCCGCCGTCTTTATCAAAGCCCATCACGCCAATTCTTGGGAAGACTTCGATGATATTTTTCTCGATCTCAGAACCTTCACTGTCCATGAAGATGATCTGTTTGCGCACAAACTCAACCATGCTGGTGCGCTGCACCACGCCAGGCTGATTGAGCGCTTCATCCATCTTTTTCAGGAAAGCGACCTTTTCATCAAGACCAATGGTGAAGGGGTCGATCTCGTTGGGGCTGTTAAAGCTGTCAACAATGGCGTCTTTTTCCGCCAGGCGTACTGGGAAGGTCACCCGTTCAGAGGCGATGCGGGCGTTATCAAAAGCTTTTTCATAAATTGCTTCTGGATTGGCGAGGTCAGAAGAAGCTGAAAAACCCCAGGCACCGTTGTACAAGACACGCACACCCAGACCACTCTGGCTGGAAGCGTTGTTGGCTTTCAGGTTGCCGTTCCACATATAGAGGAAGTTCGAGTCCTCATAAGGGTACCAGCGTGTATCGACGTAATGCGCGCCGCGGGCACGCAGACGATCAAACTGTTTACGAATTATATCTTTCACTATTTGTCTCCTTATCATCAGACATGGCTTGATTATATTGAATTTAATGGGAGTGGGGGATTTTTGGACAGAAATTGACTAAGAAGTATGAGGTTTCCCATTTTCCTGTCCCAACACCACGGAGTACTGGAAGTATGGGATGTCTTTTTCTTACAAAATTGTCACCATACCAGTCACTGATTTGACACAAATAAGGGCTACACTAATATCATGGTCAAACACGATATGAACCTGCAAACCCAGCGATTTGGGGAACCTTTGCTATTCTCAGACGTCTTAATTACAATCTGTTACCAACAGATTATTTGAGGTTGCCTATGACACAGGAAAAGAAAGCAAAAAAAGAGAAAACTCCCCGCACAAAAACGATCAGATGGTTACCCCAGATGTTTATTAAACCACACGCGACGATGGAAAAAGTTTCCGCCGCGGAAGAATCGGTCAAGCGCACTCCGATGCTCTTTATTATCATCATCATGATCGTGGCAATTCTATTCGCTGCCCCTGTCAAACGGGCTCAGCTTGCGCAAGGAGCAACGATACCTGAAAACTTCCAGTATTGGTCAGAGCAGCAGCAACTCCAATATTTTGAAGCCCAAAAGAACCAGGCAGCCCCGATCTTCATGTACCTCTTCCCCACCCTTTCAGGAGCATTAGGTTATTTCTTGTTCAGTCTTATCATGGCGAGTATTTTATACTTAGCCCTGACATTAGCAGGCAGTCGCGCGCCACGCCTGAAGATCGGCAATGTGGTAGCCTGGGCAATGATCCCCTTTGGTTTGCGTGAACTGATCAAGTTTATTGTTGCCATCACCTCTAAGCAATTGATCACCCAACCAGGGTTTTCCAACCTGATCGACGCGGAAGCCAAGGGCTTCTCAGCTTATTTACGCAGCCTTTTGGCAAACATTGATATTTACTGGGTTCTTTTTGTTGTTTTTCTTATCATCGGCGCAACTGTGGTTTCGGGACTCAAAAAGCGCAACGCGATCATCACGACGATCATTGCTGCACTGATCATGCTCCTACTCCAGGGCGTTCCTGGCTTTATCGGCAGTTTATTAAGAGGACTCTCCGCAGGCGGAGCAGGATTTTACTTTTAGAGGCGCTGGCTCAATGAACCCAAACTATATTCAAACCGTCGATCTCAAAAAGACCTATCTCATGGGCGAAAGCGAAGTTCACGCTTTGGCTGGGCTAAACGTGAGCGTGCCCGAATCGTCTTTTACAGTCATCATGGGACCGAGCGGCTCAGGTAAAAGCACTCTGCTCTACCTGGTCGGCGGGCTCGACTGGCCCACTTCTGGCAATATCCTGGTTGACGGTGAAGAGATCGAAAAGATGGATGAGAACTCGCTGGCAGATTACCGCCGTAATAAAATCGGCTTTATTTTCCAGAGTTTCAACCTGATCGCCAACATGACCGCCGAAGCGAACGTTGCCTTTCCGTTGCGCTTTTCGGGCATCAAAAAGAAGGATCGCATCGAAAGGGCTGAAGCTCTGATGGAAAGGGTTGGTCTGGCAGACCGAATCGGTCATAAGCCGACTGAACTTTCAGGTGGGCAGCAGCAACGCGTCGCGGTCGCCCGGGCGCTCATCAATGACCCGCCCATGATCCTGGCGGATGAACCCACCGGCAATCTTGATTCGACCAGTGGTCTGGCTATCATGAATATGCTTGACGAATTGCGCAAGGCTGGCAAGACCATTTTGGTCGCCACCCACGATCCACGCATGCTTACTTACGCGACCAATAAAATATTCCTTTTGGACGGTCAATTGGTTGACGAAAAACAGTATCTTGAATCAATTTCACTAAGTTCTTTAGAGGTATGATATGAAAAAACACACCCAATATGCAATTATCCTGGCTTTGGTGCTGATCTTGTTGGCATCGCCGGTTCTGACACAAGTGGCTTCCAGCCAATGGGTAGACCCTCCGATCTACGTCCAACCTACCCCACAACCCTGGGACTATGCGCCCTATGATCCAAACGATGAGGCGCAGGAAACACCCGTTCCTGGTGGTGATCCATACCGACCGCTTCTTTATATTGTTGACTATCATACTGATCTGGGCGGTAAAAGCGTCAACCCCTACGGCACTTTTGACCTGACTTTCACAATTGGAAACAATGCTAAACATGATGCGCATGCCTATAATATCGTCGTAACTTTTAGCAGTCAGGATTTTGACCCACTGGACGGCAGTGTGATCACCTTCTATGAAATTGATGCAGAAAACAAGGATAACGTAGTCGGTACCCACAAGTTCAAAGTCAATGAAATGTCTACCTGGAAGTATTCCGGACAAATTCAGGCTGTCACAACCTATACCGATCCAAATGGAACGCCTTATTCAGACACTTTCATTTTTACGATCATCATCAACCAAACCCCGGGGTCTGGAACTGGCTCGGCAACAGCAACCCCAGCCGCTGTCAAACGTCCTCAAATTGTGATCAATAAATATGAGACGGATGTCGACCCGCTCCAACCTGGCACGAATTTTAAGCTCAAACTGGATATCAGCAACGCAGGCAGCGCGGACGCGCGCACTGTTTCGATGGTCTTTGGTGGGGCAAGCATGTCTGTCAATCCAGCAGGCACGCCTGAGGTTGGCAGCCTGGCGGGGAATGAATCCTCTGTTTTTGCGCCAATAGGCAAGTCAAATGTGATCCTGTTGGGCGATATTCCCATGGGCGGAACGATGAGCCCGGAGCAGGAGTTCATCGTCAATGTCACTGCAACGCCAGGCGCTTATCCCCTCAAGGTTTCTTTTGTCTACATTGACCCCAAGGGCAACCGCGTGGTGGATGATCAGGTCATCACCTTGTTGATCTTTTCCTTACCACAACTGGAAATTTCTTTCTATCAACCTGTGGACGGCATGATGAGTGTTGACATGCCATCCCCGCTCCCCATTCAAATCACCAATCTTGCGCGTAAAAGCGTCGTGCTTGGCAATGTTGTTGTCACATCTGAAAATGGCATGATGAGTTATAACACCGTATTGGTCGGTACACTTGAACCGGGAGGCTACTTCACGCTGGATCCCATGTTCATTCCTGAGAAAGAGGGTCCGACAAAGATCAAGCTTGAAATTCGCTATACAGACGATTTTAACCAACTCAGGACTTACAACGGAGAACTGACCCTCGATGTAATGGGCGCGATGCCGACCATGGCACCTTTCCCGATGTTGGACGAAAATGGTAATCCAATGTTAGATGATCAGGGCAACCCGATCATGATCGACCCCAACAATCCCAGCTCTTTCCCAACTGAACCAGTGAAAAAACCCGGCTTCTTCGCCCGCATTTGGAACGCGATTAAGGGATTCTTCGGCTTCGGCACGAGCAATGACCCTTCTAACGCTCCAATGTATGAGGACGGTGGCAATATGAACGGTGGAAGCTCGGAGGGTATTTATTTTGAGACTGAAGACGGCGGCGGCATGATCATGCCCTAAGACCTTTCGCTAAGGAAGGAACTATTATGCGCTTTATAGACCTGATCAGCCTCATCATCGACAACCTAAAACGCCGCAAAGGTCGCGTGATCCTGACCGCAATTGGCGTCATCATAGGCACCGCAGCGGTTGTGACGCTCGTTTCGCTTGGAGATGGCTTAAAGAAGAATGCAACCAGCCAACTTTGGGGCATCAACGACCTGAGCTCTGTGCAAGTTTATCCTGGTTATCCCCAAACAATGGGAAACATGGCTTTTGATGAGAAAGACATCAAAAAAATAACCCCTGACGCGATCGCAAGCTTTGAAGCCCTTCCAGGCGTATCCAAAGTGATCATCCAGCAATACATGAGTGGAGGAGTGATAATAAGCCTCGATAAAATGGAGGGCTGGACCAGCATTATTGGCATCAACCTGAGCGACCTGGCAGAAATGGGTGTTAAAGCTCGTGAAGGCAGCACTGACCTAAGCCAGAAGAACACCGTGGTCGTGGGTTCTGCCATTAAAAACAACTTTTATAATCCCAATCAACGTCCAGGAGATCCACCCATGGAGCCACCAGACCTGATGGGCAGGACGCTCAAAGTTGAGATCGTCAAGTGGACCGATGATGGTCAGGAAACGCGCAAGACCTATCGCCTTGAGGTAGTTGGAGTTTTGGAAGAAACCCGCGGTGAGGCAGACTATTACATGTATATGGCTCTCGATGAGGTTATCAAGATCAACGATTGGGTGGCTGGCAAACGGGTTGATTACAAGAAACAGGGATACAACAACGTCACCCTGAAAGCGTCAAGTCCGGATGTAGTGATCGAACTTGCTAAACAGATCACCGATATGGGTTTCCAGGCTTATACGCCGCAGGAAGCAGTCCAGGGCATTAATTCATTCTTCACCATCATGCAGGTGATCTTTGGCGGCGTAGGCGCGATCGCCCTGCTGGTGGCTGCAATTGGCATCGCCAACACCATGGCAATGGCGATCCTAGAGCGAACCCGTGAGATTGGCATCATGAAAGCCATTGGCGCAACCAATAACAATATCCTCAGCATCTTTTTAGGTGAGGCGGCTGGGATCGGATTTTTGGGCGGTATTGGTGGATTTATTCTTGGCTGGGCGATCTGCGGCATCATCAATATTTTTGCTGGTTCCTATTTGGCCAGCCAAAGCGCTGGCGGGACAACCATCGCGACTTCAATTCCGTTCTGGCTGCCGCTTTTCAGCATCGTTTTCGCGACGCTGGTAGGATTGATCTCAGGGCTCTACCCTGCGCTTAACGCCGCCACTCTGGTTCCGGTCAATGCGCTGAAATATGAGTAATGTTATGAAACAAGTTGGTTTTGTTGAGGATTAGGTGAAGTCTTATCGGTTAATTGTGAGATAATTGGGATAATAATGTTGACCGTGCGCACGGAGTAGGCAAGATCGGGAGCTAACCATGAAAAAAGGACCCACTTTCGGCAAAATATTTTTCTTTCTCGTCACAGCCTGGCTGTTGATTGGCCTGGTCTACGCCGCTGGCGATTACATCCCGAAGTATTTAGCAGGCGAGAGACCTGTTTTTCACCCACTGATCGGTGTGCCACTATTGATGGTTGGTTGGCCCTGGAATATGTATGCCGATCTTATCCACGGCTTTTACTATCTGCCTTTCTTTCTGGTTCTTGGCGCTGTTTTAATTGCTCTGATCCTCTTCTTGTTTATGCTTTTCCACAGACCTAAACGCTTCTCCTGATCTCAGAATCGGTCTATCATTACGGCTTGTCATTCTGCAACAATACTGTTCATTTTCCCTATGGACATTAATTGAAGAAAAGATTGTTTAGCCCGTGCTCGGGAGAACACGGGCTATAATTATTATTCTCCTACTAAGAATTGCTATTTATTCTCAACTTCAGTTGGGACTGCTTTCGTCATCCCAATTTGCCTGAATAAGAGTCACTTTATATCGTTATCTATTCTTAACGTCATCTCCGATCTAATAAACCAGGTCAGTCTCAAAACGCACCAATACCTTAGTTGTTTTTCTCGCGACCTGAGGGGTACTACCCTTTTCAAATTGATAAATCTGTTCCATCAAGCCGCCAAACGGTGTGAAATAGGCAAATCTCACCTCTGCCAGGCCATCCTTCTCGATATACCAGGCAGCTTTGTTGGCTCTCTCCATCCTATCCCGCTCCATAGGGGTATATTCATACTCCTTGGTAAAGATATTTATCACCCCATCTATCGTTTCCATCGCGTTTTCCCCGCAGGTCAACACACGATAGTCATAGTTGGCATGCCAGAACAAATAAAAAGTATTGGAAAATTCCTGAAAGATTGCATATTCTAAATAACTTTCCGGACTTCCATCAAGTTGAATAAGATCGAAAGAAGCACCAAACTCAGGACTTTCCGTCGCCTGAGGGTCATTCTCACCTCGAACATAAAGGATTGGAACTCCTCCTAAGCCTTCCATAGAATATACATAATCGAGAACTTTCCCTTTCGGAAGACTCAGATGAGTCAATACCTCGAAGTAAAGATTAGGGTCAAAATCACCCTCCAGTGGATATTGAAGCTTATAGCCAGATTTGATAAAGTGCTCGGGGTATTCATAGGCATCCCACAGCTCTTCCAACCCATCAGCCACCTGCTGGCAGTGAGAAGTCAGGTCAATGGCCTCTGCTGGAACTTGCTTACCTGAACACCCAACCATGAGTGTAATTAACAGAAAACTGATCAAAACAAGACGTAAACGTTTCATTTTCACCTTCACTAAACACTTTGATATTTTTGTTTATCTTACTGTTAAAGATGTTACATATCCACAATATGTCTAATAGGTTTAGACTTTGCAATTATCACTAACCCACAATTTAGAAGTGAAAGAAACTCTGTGAAGCGGAGTAAGTTTTCGCCCACCTATACACTTATATCTGACATGTCGTCTTAGGCGGTTTTTCTTCACAAAGCTATGTGGTCGATATTTCCGCCCATCAAAGAATCATCAAAAGGAATTATTAATTAGACATACCGAAATAAGCCACCAGGCCATCATGGCAGGCCAACCAACCGCCTGGCAAGCCGACACGCGCGCAAAGGTCCTCAGCTAATTCGCAGGAACCACAAAGCCCTACCCCACAGCGCATGAGACCTTCAAAGGAAAGTTGACAGGGCAGATCGTGCTGCTTGCATAGCTCAGCCAAGGCAAGCAACATGCCAGTAGGCCCACAGGCATACAAACAATCGGGCTTATCTTCCAGGATCGCGCTTTCGACTTGTTTTGTAACCAATCCCTTCAGCCCTCTCGAACCATCATCTGTGGCTACGCGCATTAATCTGCCCTTATCGTTTAATCTTGATTTCATCAGCAAGTTCGCCACTACCTTTGCTGTTTAGCCAATGTCCAACCCATTTGATGCTAACTTGACCGTGTCTTCAAGCAAAATCTCTGAGACAACTAAGACAAAATCAAGTATTATTATGCCCATGAGTAAAAAAATGCCTGATGGAAAACAGATCCGTCTAACTTCGCTGTCCAGTTCTGCTGGTTGAGCTTCAAAACTCAACGCGGAGACGCTGGCGCAGGTTCTGACGCCAATCAAAGAGATATTTGATCCAAAAGACTTTCCGGATCTACTGGTCGGGCTGGAATCAGCTGACGACGCCGCTGTCTGGCGTCTGGACGACAAGCGCGCCCTGGTCGTAACTACCGACTTTTTCACGCCCGTTGTCGATGACCCTTACGATTACGGCGCAATCGCGGCTGCCAATAGCCTGTCGGACATCTACGCCATGGGAGGAACACCGCTCTTAGCCTTAAATGTGGCTGCGTTGCCTGGTGATCTGCCCCTTGAGATAACGCAGGCGATCATACGTGGCGGCGCTGAAAAAACCCGCGAAGCTGGCGTGGTTATCGCTGGTGGACACACTGTAAGCGATAAAGAACCTAAATATGGTCTGGTTGTCATTGGCTTGCTCGAAATAGACAAGATGTTTATCAAGGGTGGCGCCCAGGTCGGAGACCACCTGTTTTTGAGCAAACCACTCGGCTTTGGAGTGACAACAACTGCCTTTAAACGCGGGCTCACCACGGAGGAAGAGCTGGCGGAAGTGACGGATTGGATGAAGAAACTCAACCGCGACGCAGCGCAACTGGCACTGGAATTTGGATTGAAAGCCGGGACGGACATCACGGGATTCAGCCTTCTGGGACATGCCAGTGAGATGGCACAAGCCAGTAAGGTCGGATTCGATTTCTATTTTGAACAGATCCCCCTCGTGTCATGTGCCCATAAATATGCCGAAGCCTTTACCTTCCCAGGCGGCGCGTTCAATAATAAACATTGGTTTGGCAAAGAGGTATGGTGCGATCCCTCCTTGAGTGAGAATCTGAGTATGTTGTTGTTCGACCCCCAAACCAGCGGTGGCTTGCTTTTAAGCGTGCCGGATGAGAAAGCGCTTGCTTTCCAGGAAGAAGCCAAAAATCGCGGAATCCCTTGTTGGGAAATTGGGCGTGTCAGTGATCAAAGCGGAATCCGCGTTCACCCCTAATCTTTTACTGGTCAATGAATGCAAAACTTACAAATGACGTCGGGGACGATCTTTGACCGTTGCCATCAGTGCTGTTGCCAAAACCATGAACGCCAGCGCCACAAAAAACATCGTATTGTAATTAAAACTTTTCACCAGCCAACCTGCCAAAATCGGTGCCAGGAGGAGGAATATGCCGGTTAGCGTGCGGGCCATACCCAGATAACTAGGGCGCAGATGATCTTCGCCCAACTCCATCACCAACATCGAATCACCCACATTTAGACCCGCTGAATAGACGCTAAAGAGGGCAAAGACAAGGTAGTAAACCCAAATTGAAGGTGCCAGCACAGCAAGGATCAAGCCCGCGCCCCAGAGCAAAAAGGACAGGATCACAACTTTTTGTGGGCCGATGCGATCGCCCAGATAGCCCCACATGGCATGGGAAAGAATACCAGTTACCAGGATGACCGTAGTAAAAACAGCTGCATACTCATCGCTAAGGCGGAAACGCTGAATGGCATAGACAGCCAGAAAAGCACTTGCCATGTTGCCCAAAAAGCAAAGCGAGCGCGCGATCAAATAGTGGCGGAAATTGGGATCATTTTTCCAAATGCGCTCGATCATATGCCAGGTAGTTTCTGGGATGTTGACCTCTTTGTCATTTTGCGCATCTTCGCCGGAGAATTCAAGTTCCGGTTCACGATTTTGACAATAAATAATCCACGAGATCCATAACGCCACAGTGGCGATGATGAAACCGATGGCATAGTTCTTTGGGTAAAGGAAATTTGCCAGAACAAAACCAGATATCAACGAACCGATCACAGCAAAGGTCTGCGCAATGACACGGGAAAAGCCAATATAACGGGCACGATGACTGATGGGGAAAATCCTCGCGTTAAGTTCCTGCCAGGGAAGCGCGGAAAAGCCACCGGCAACTCCACGCCAGGCTGACATGAGCAAGAGGATCCAGAAAACCGCCTGATTAGAAATCTTTCCGATCAAAAAGGGTATAAAAATCAATAAAGTAAGCGGGATGCGTTCAAGAAGACCCATCTTTTTGGAAAGCGGCAAAACTTTGGGCAAGTGGCTGGTACGTTTGACAAGAAATAGCTGCGGCAAAAACCATCCCGCGTTTACGATCGCCGGGATCAAACCGATAAGAAAGGGCTCATCGGTCAAGCTTGCGGCGAAGACAGGCAAGATGGTATTGATCGACCAAAAGCTATCGGCGAAGAAATAAAAGCTTAGCTCGACGGTATTTACCAGGACATTGTGTTTAAAATTAACCGCAACCGCCTCCGGAACCTCATCCTCGGGCTTGATTTGAAAAGTTCGTAAAAAGAAATTCTTCAGCCAGTTCATTGTATCCCTGCAAAGGGCAATTATAGCAGTGAAAATTCTTGAAATGGATTTTTTTGCATCAATCGTTCAACCAGCACACCAAGCAATTAATTATCATGAAGTTGATATGGGGACTGTTCCTCATGCACCAAACATTAATGTGGTAGTGATTGGAGCCAACACCAATTTACTCCGAATATCATCATTTCAACCTCGACAATTCAATGAATTCAACAGCAAAAAATGTACCTGGTATTGTGTACCAGGTACAGATACCCCCCTTAAATTAAATTCCCTGAGCTTCCCTATTCCGCTTTTTTGGGCAAGACCCAGCTCAGGATCTGTTTCCAACCTTCTTTTGTCCTCAAACGACGCACGCGCAAGGTGCCGACGATCCCATAAGGGACAAAGAGGACGAAAATAACGTAAATGATGCCGTTGATCAGGATGGCGCTGTCGCCCAGATAGCGGCGCAGGAAATAATCGGACAGCTTCATAACAAAAGCTCCAACGATCGAACCGCTCAAAGTACCGATCCCACCGATCAGGACGATCAGCAAGGCTGTGAAGGTGTAGCCAAGGTCGGCGATGGTCGGACTGATGATCGGCTGATAAAGCGCGTGCAAGACGCCCGCAACCGAAGCAGTGAATGAAGAGATCAACAGCACAGTCACCTTGAAGGCAGTTGTGTTATAGCCCAGCATGCGCGCCCGCGACTCATTCTCACGAATGGCAACACAAACCCTGCCGGTTGGCGAAGCGACAAACCTTTTATAAGCGATAAAAGTAACCACCAGCAGGACCAAAGCGATAACAAAAAAGCGTAAGCGCTGAGATGCAGGGTCAATGAATGCCGGGGTCGGCATGCCCTGCAAACCGACATCAGCACCAGTCAAATTGATCATGTCGCTCGACATAACAATAATGTGGAACACCGATGCCAATCCAAGCGTAACCATAGTGAATGTCACCCCTTTGACCCGGGGAAGAACCACGCTGAAAAGCAGCGCCTGGATCACGGAAGTGAAGGCAATCAAGAGCAAAACCTGCCAGAAGGGCAGCATGAGTGTTTTGAGCGCGATACCAGTTAAATATGCTGCCACGGCAAAGAACATGCTATGTCCGTAGGATAACAAACCAGTGACACCGAAAAGCAGATCATAACTGAGGGCAAAGATCGCCAGAATAAAAATCTCGATCCCCAGACTTTCCAGAAATTTGGAAATTGAACCCTTGTTGGTCCAGACCTGTTCAAAAGTAGAACCCTCAATGAGCCCGGTGATGAAGGGCACTGTCAGCATCACCAGCATGAAGATCAAAATACCTTTATTGCGGGTAAAGAAGTTAGTGGCTTTATTTTCCATGATTTACTCCTGTTTCCCCAACAAGCCATTTGGTAGGATTAGAAGCACGATCACCATCAAAAGCATAGTAGAAGCAGGCACGATCGCCGGTGTAGGTTTAAAGAGGATATCAGTGAATGGGATTGGAATGCCAATCTGCCCGTATTTGATCATAAATTGCTGGATCAGACCGACCAGAAGCGATCCCAAAGCTGCACCGGGGTAGCTCGTAAGTCCACCTACTGCTAATGCGATCAATGCGTTCAAAAGCAGCTTCTCCCCCATGCCAGTTGAGAGACCATTCGACGGGGCTCCCAGCACACCACCCAAGGCTGCCAGCCCGGCACCCAAGGCAAAAACGAGCGTGAAGACGCGCCGCACATTGATGCCGAGCGTCTCGACCATTGAACTATCCTGCACTCCTGCCCGAATGACCATACCGATTCGGCTCTTTTTGAGCACTAGCCAAACTCCCACCAAAACTACGATGCCAACGATGGGTAAAAAGATCTCATCATAAACCCGCACACGTCCGCCCAGGACCATAATAGTAGTGCAGTTGTATTCGAACAAGTCTGCCAGATTGCTTGCCGGACAAGCACCGCCTGTTCCACGAAAGAGTGTTGGTTTGGAGAGGACAAACTCGGGCATACCCCAGATCACCCGAACCAACTGGACACCGATCGTACTCATGCCAAGTGTAAGCATCAGTTGATAGATCGGACGACTGTAAAGCGGTTGGATCAAGGTGGTTTCCATCAAAGCCCCCAAGCCAACTCCGCTCAGTGCCGCAATGATCACAGCGATCAAAAAGAGCCAGTTGCTGTTTAATGAAAACAGAAAGTTGGTCAAAGTGGTATTTAATAGCAGGAAGAATAAGCTTAATACGACCAAGATGATGAAAGTGATCCATTTTTTCGGGCTGAGATCGTGCTGTTGGTTAGCTTGTTTGCGAATCAGCGCCAGGCCAAAAGAGACCATCGAACTGACGAGAAGCAATCCAATCACTGCCACTGGCGCAGAGATCTCTTCAAAATCGAGGTGGATGGCAGGCAAACGAGTGCCTTGTTCAACCATGAACGAGTAAGAGGTCGGGCTCTGCGCGTAATCGTCCAGTGCCCAGCCAGCAATTGGGTAGCGCGGCACAATGAAAAGAGCAAGGGCAATAGCGATGATCACCAGTACCCAGCCAACAATTTTTATAGTTGTGGGGCTCCAATTCAGTCGGTCACTGAGCGCGTCCCATAAAAAGCGCAAAGAAAAACCTGCCATCAAAAAGAGGATCAGCGGCATTATATCGACAAAAGTATCGGGGCGGACGTAAACCGTCCAACCAACATAAGCGCCGATCATGTAGAGCGTACCGTGCGCCAGGTTGAGCACATCCAGCAAACCGAAGATGAGTGAGAAGCCAGCTGCCACCAAAAAAGTGACCGAGCCAGTGGAAAAACCTCGCAGGGTTGTAATAAGCAGGTCTTTGGGATCCATTCCTCGGGCTGCTACGAAGAGAAAGAGGAAAATCCCTGCCAAAACAGCCGCAGGTCTAAGATTCTTTTTCAATTTCATGTCCATATCCTATGCAGCTCCCAGGTAATGATGAATTTTTTCTTTGTCCTGTTGCAGATCAACCATCAAGCCGTGATCAACAGATTTTCCCTCTTCGATGATCACAAAGTATTGAGCCAGTTTGCTGGCAACAAGGAAGTTTTGTTCCACAAGAATGACCGTACTGGTCTTCGAGAGTTCGGAAATAGCCTCAATCAGTTGCTCAATAACGACCGGTGCAAGGCCTTCACTTGGTTCATCGATCAGCATCAGCTCATTGTCGGGCACCATTGCGCGGGCAATGGCGAGCATTTGCTGCTGTCCGCCCGAGAGATCGGTGCCGCGCAGATGCAAAAAGCGCTTCAAATCAGGGAAAAGCTCGAAAATAAAAGCGCGCTTTTTATCCAGATCTCCCTTTTTTCGTTCGGCTATGCGCAAATTTTCTTCAACGCTCAGCGCTCTAAAGATCGCTCGGTGCTCCGGCACAAAACCGATCCCCATCTGGGCGATCTCATACGGCGGCAATCCCTGAATTTCCTTATTGTTAAGGAGTATCTTGCCCTCCCGAACGGTCGCATTATTCAGGATTGACTTGAGTGTGGTGGTCTTTCCCGCACCATTGCGCCCCAAAAGCGTCGTGATCGATCCGCGTGGAACGACAAAATTGACATCCTGGAGAATATGATACTGCCCGATGTAAGCATGCACGTTTTTTAGTTCAAGAATGGCATCCATTCCTGGATCAGAGGTCGAGTTCATAGAGCCCTCCTAAATAAGCAGTTTGGACTTCTTTGTTTTTGGCGATCTCAGCGGGTTTGCCTTCTGCCAAAACCTGACCCTGATGCATGACAGTGATGAAATCAGAGTTATTCATAACTACGTTCATGTTGTGTTCAACCAAAATAACGGTCTTGGTGCCCTGAGCCTGAACAGTGCAAATTAGTTCGATCAATTCAGGAACCTGCTCGCTCGCCATGCCAGCAGTCGGCTCGTCCAGCAGCAGCACTTCGGGGTCTGGCGCAAGGATCATGCCCAGCTCAAGTTTGCGTTGGTCGCCGTGCGCCAAAACTTTGGCTGGAAGAAAAGCTTTGTCTTTTAACCCGACCTTTTCCAGTGTTTCCCAGGTGGTTTCATCACAACCGGGAATGCTGGATGTGTCGCTGAAGAGCTTAAAATTATTTTTTCGCAGTGCCTGAGATGCCAAGCGCACGTTCTCAAAAGCACTCAGATTGGGAAAGATGTTGGTGATCTGAAAAGAGCGTCCGATCCCCATATGGATCATTTTGTGCACCGGTTGTTGGGTCAGGTCTATTCCGTTATAAAACACCTGACCGCTGGTAGGTTTCAAAACGCCGTTGATCAGATTAAAAAGGGTCGTTTTTCCAGCACCGTTGGGACCAATGATGGCGTGTAATGTTTGACGACGAATTTTGATGTTAACGTTGTCAACCGCCTTCAATGCTCCAAAATGTCTGGAAAGAGCGACTGTTTCTATAATGATATCGTTGTCCGACATATTTCTCAGCCTCAGTTCTCCTGATGATAGTACGCAAATATCCCTGAAGAGCGATTAGCTCTTCAGGGATAAAGACGAACAAGGGACTTAGTCGCCCAACTTACCGTAGGGCAAATCGCCGCAGCGATCCTTCAGACCTTCGGGGAGAAGGCAGGGAGGTTCGGGGCGGGTGGTATCGACATAGGAGAAGAAATCACCCATGGGATCGGTGAGGTTCTCCAGCTTCAAAATGTACATATCCTGAATGGCAACATGATCTTCTGGGCGAATGTAGATGGTACCCTTGGGGCCCTCAAATTCAAGCCCCTCCATAGCTGCAATCAAAGTTCCAGGGGTTAGATCACCAGCAGTCTTCTTCAGGGTTTCCAGAATCATAATGGCAGCGTTCATGCCATCCGCGTCAAAGAGATCGGGGGAAACGCCATAGCGAGCCTGGGTTTCGGCAACGAGGAAGTCGTTGATCGGGTTGTTAGGTGCAGTGTAGTGATAGAGGATACCAGCAGTGGTGCCAATGGCGTTGCCATAGAAGGCCGGCATGAGGAGGTTATCGATGAAGGTGGTACCAAGTTCCATGGTATCGGTCACGCCCTGATCGGCAGCAGCCTGAAACAGGGGAATGAAGCCCGAGCCAGCCCAGGTAATGATGTAGGCTTCAGCGCCGGATTCAGCGATCTGTTCCATGTAGGGGGTGAAGTCGTCTGTATTGTAAGGTGCGAAAATATCGTCAGCCACAAATTCGCCGCCCAACTGGGTACAGGCGTCGCGGAAGGCTTCGGCAGAGCCGTGTCCGAAAGCGTTATCGAGAGCCAACTGGATGAAGGTCTTGTAATTCGGGATCAGGGCGATACATTCGTTCATGGCGTCCTGATAGTTGTTGCGGCTGGTGCGGAAGGTGTACTCGTTGAAGTTGACACCGGTGATGTCACTGGCAGCAGCGGGGGCAACGATCAGGGGTACATTGGCGGCTTGAGCGATGCCTTGCAGCACAGCGGTGACACCAGAGTTGGCAGTACCGACAAGGAAGTTGACCTTCTGGATGTCGATCAGTTCGTTAGCGACAGTGGTAGTCATCTCGGGATTGCTGGCGTCATCGCGGACGTAGACAATGATCTCGCAATTATCAACCTTGAAGGTGTTTTCCTGGGTGGCAGCGAAATCAAAGACATCACCAGCAGATCCTGGGGCACCAGTCGCGTATTCCATGCCAAGCATGAAGGAACGAATCGTCCAGGCACCATAGCTCTGGAGGGCACCGGTCAGGTCAGTGATCAGACCGATTTTTACTGGTTCGGCACAGGTGAGACCTTTGGTAACTTCAACGGTTTCTTCAACAACTTCTTCAGTAACCTCGGGTTCGTCAACGACCTCGACTGTTTCCTCGACAACTTCGGGTTCAGTCGGTTCGACAGTTGGGGCTGGTTCTGTTTTACAGGCAGCCAGCGCCATGGATGCAATCAGCAGAATTGCGATTACAGTAAGTAAAGACTTTTTCATTTTTTCTCCTTAATTTTTTTAATAACATTCCAGCTTTAAGACTGGTAGGTTTCCGACATTACACCTGCTGGCTGTGCTTGAGTGTGAACCCCAGCAGCAGACTATTGAGTTCAGCAGGTTTTTCCAGGCAAAGGGCATGCCCCGAGCCAGGGACGACAACATACTCTGAATTTGGGATCCGTTCCGCCATAAAGCTGGCGTATTTGGGTCCTTTGATAAGGTCTTTATCCCCCACAACGATCAATGTAGGACAATTGATCTCGCCCAATCGATCGGTGACATTGAAACTGGTAAAACTGTCCATCAGCCGCACAAAGGCAGGCATGTCGATCTTTGCAAATGCCGCGATCGAGCCGTCCAGGTAGGGGGCATTCTTTTCGATCCAGGCTTCTGAAAAGTTGAGATGGACGGAGGTCAAAAAGAGCAACTTAGGATCGTTACGTTCAGCAGCCACACGCCAGGGTTGCGATTGGCTTTTCAACAGGGTTGTTACCTGCGAAACTCCATCGATCACGATCAGCGACTGTGTTTTTTCAGGATAGCGCAAGGCAAACATCAGGCTAACTTCTGAGCCATAGGAGATGCCAGCGATGTGTGCTTTTTCAATGCCGAGATGGTCGAGCAATCCTGCCAGATCATCGGCATGTTCTTCCATCGTATAGGGCTCTTCGGGATGGTCAGATTGCCACATACCCCGACAATCATAGAGCAGTACGCGCATGTGTTTGGAGATAACGCTTGTCTGCATCATCCAACTGGCAGTAGCCATCATGATTCCGTTGGAAAGCACCAGGACGTCCGCGTCATCTGGTCCGTGCAGTTCGTAATAAAGTTGGATTCCGTTAACAGTTGCTTTAGGCATCTTTGACCCCTTAGCTATCTTCACGTAAATAGACTACAGCCAGATCAAGCGTAGTTGGTCGGGGTTGTTCTCCCGCACCGACCAGGGCCATGCGAAGAACGTTCCCTTCGATCTCGTAGATGCCTTCAAACTTGCCAATCAGACCAAAGGTATGCGAGGTCTGATCCATGTCGATCTGGTTGCCCTGGGTCTGATAGGTCCCACCGGAAACGACCCCGAGCGCGTCGTAGTAAGCTTCAAACACGCCATCTTCTTTGAAGATGAAGTACAAGCCAGGATAAGCCTCATCTTTGCCCTGAACCCATTTTCCTAAAATATCTTTTTCCATCTTTCCCTTTCTAAAAATATCGCTTGTCCGGGACGATCCCGAGACGGTGAGATTCTTCGCGAATTGATTCGCGGAAATCCGGATGCGCGATTCGGATCAACGCTTCCATGCGATCACGGACACATAATCCGCGCAATTCCGCGCTGCCGAATTCAGTCACGATCGTGTCCACATCCTGGCTTGGCACCGTCACACCGGAACCAGGTGCCAGAGTCGGTACGATTGTTGAAATTGTTCCATTTTTTGCTGTAGAACGCAAGGCAATAATTCCACGCCCACCCTTGGACATTTGCGCACCGCGGTGGGTGTCGAGCTGTCCGCCGGTGCCGCTGAAATGTCGTGTGCCGATGCTTTGTGAACAGACCTGCCCCATCACATCCACCTGAATGGCGGTGTTGATGCTGATCATTTTATGGTTTTTAGCGATCACATAGGGGTCATTGACATAGCTACCGCGCATCAACAAGACATCTGGGGAATCATTCATGAAATCATAGAGTGGTTGAGAGCCGATCGCGAACACGGCAACGAACTTGCCGGGATGCAAGGTCTTACGGCTGTTGTCAACCGCGCCAGCTGCATAGAGTTTATAGATCCCGTCTACCAATAATTCAGAGTGGATCCCGAGATGACGGCGATCAGAAATAAAGTCTGCCAGGGCTGTTGGCATTCCCCCGATTCCGAGTTGGACCGTACAACCATCTTCAATATACTCAGCTACATGGCGCCCGATCTGCTCTTCGGTTTCCGTGGGCTCCGTCTGCGGCACCTGTACCAATGGGGAATCGTGTTCGACAAAATAGTCAGCCATCGAAATGGGAATGACAGTGTCGCCATCAGTCCAGGGCAGATTTCGGTTAACTTCGAGAATTACGATATCCGCGGCATCGATCATCTCGCGTTCCACCACCACACCCATCGAAAGTGAGACCATCCCATCAGCATTGGGCGGTGTGCATGTTCCCATGAATATGTCGAGCTTGTCCTGATGCCCAATTAATTTGTCTACCGCGGCACGGTGGAGGTTGTTAGGGGTATATGAGACGCGCCCTTCCTGGTGTACTGTCCGGTCGGGAGCGCCGTAGAACCAGTTTTCGTTGTAGAAATGCCCTTCCATCTCCGGTTTTACAAAGATGTCATAGGCTCGCATCGGCAGACAGGTCCACAGAGTGACATCAAGGAGCCGATCAGCCTGATTGGCAAGCTCCTCAAGCAAGCCCACCGGCTCTGAGGCAGCGATCCCGATCTGGATCGTGTACCCAGACTGAACCAGACCAACGGCTTCAGAAAGGCTTAGAAGTTTGCTTCGATATTCTTCTTTCCAGCTCATTGATTGCCAGCCCTCCTTTAGGGCATGATGAAGCAGACAGCTGCCTGGTTATAACCGACACCCGAGCCGCACAAGACTACACGCATGCCAGAGGTGATCTTGCCCAATTTTATTGCGTCATCAAAGGCCAATGGCAAACACGCTGAACCAGCATAGCCCCATTTGTCCATAACATGATGTGCTTTTTCCACCGGCAGTCCGAGATATTCCATGACCACCTTGATGCTGTTTAAATTGACCTGAGTGAAAATGATGTGATCAATATCCTTAACGTCAAACCCGCCATTGGCAGCGCATTCGCGCACACGGGCAGGCCAACCTTCGTGATTAACAGTTGGTGGGAAGGGAGTGACTAATTTTACCTTGGTACGTCCAGCCTCAACACTTTCGACAGTGGCAGGTTCGTAGGTGCCACCGGAATAAATGCCCCAGTGCTTGTGATAAGAGCCGTCAGCTTTAATGGAAGAGGAGACGAAGCCGGGTCTATCAGAAACACCCACTACCGCTGCGCCGCCAGCATCACCATAGAAGAAGGAAGTCACATCGTTTTTGACATCAGCAAGTTTGTGCATCATATAAGCACCGATCACCAGAATGTACTTCAAATGTGGATTGGTGGCGATCATACCAGCAGCCTGTGCCAGACCAGTCGGGAAAGAAGCGCAGGCGCAACCGATATCCCAGGTGCCGGCGTTGACCGCACCAAGTTTGTGTTGTGTCACTACTGAAGTTGCCGGGGTGATATAGTCAGGCGAATCGGTGCCAACCAGCACCAGGTCAATATCTTCAGGAGTGATCCCTGCGTCAGCGATAGCGCGTCTGCCAGCTTCTGCTGCCAGGTCGGAAGTTGCCCAATCATCTGGCGCATAAAAACGGGTTTTGATGCCGCTGCTGTTTTCAAATTTACCCACTACTTCTGCCAGTTTTGGACTGATTTCGCCCATCCATTCCGCAAAGGTAGCATTGGTGATTTCTCTTTCGGGAACGTAGCTCCCGGTTCCAAGTATTGTCGCGTAACGAGCCATTTTTTTCCTTTTCTTTTTATCTCAGCAATTAAGAACCTAAAACAATACCGCCATCGACGCTGATGACCGCGCCGTGAACGTAGGAGGATTCATCACTGGCAAGCCAGCAATAGACATTGGCAATTTCTTCGGGTTTGCCCAGTCGTTTGAGCGGGGCATTGTTTGCCATACTCGCCAAAACATTCTCGGGCATCTTCAGGACCATTTCGGTCAGAATGAACCCAGGAGCGACAGCATTAACACTCACCTGATACTTGCCCAATTCACGCGCCCAGGTCTTGGTCATGCCGATCACGGCAAATTTGGTAGCTGCGTAGTTAGTCTGTCCGAAGTTGCCATATAAACCCACAACAGAAGATGCGCTGACGATCGATCCCCCACCCTGTTTGATCATATAAGGCGCGACAGCTTGCGTGCAGTTGAAAACACCCTTCAGGTTGACCGCGATCACGGCGTCAAAAGCTTCTTCGCTCATTTGACCCACCATCTCGCCATTTTTGAATTTGACAAACTGACTGTCGCGGGTAATGCCAGCATTGTTGATCAAGACATCAATGCGACCGTAGCGGGCTGCCACATCATCGATCCAAGCTTGCACTTCCTGGCGATCGGTCACATTGACCTTATAGAAACTGGCATCATTGCCCAGCTGTTCCACCAGGGCTTGCCCAGCTTCAACATTTACATCACAAATAACAACTTTCGCGCCTTCCTGGGCGAACTTTTCAGCAGTGGCTTTGCCGATTCCAGCAGCTCCACCGGTAATGATACAAACTTTATCCTTTAAACGCATATTTTCTCCTTTAGGGTTTTTTAACAACACATATCTAGCTATTCCAGCCAATTTTTAATATTAATAACAGGTTAAGGTTACAAAACGGTTACAATTATTGCTTTTTTCAGGTTAGATTTGTATGTTTTTACTTTTTTGTGGAAATTTGTCTTAGCCAAGTAGCTTTTGGTAGAGTTCTTCGGTTTCTTTTGAAAGCGATTCGCTGCCATAGATCTGTTGGCTCATATCAACTGCTTGATGGTAGACTTTTCGCACCATGGCAGTGTTTCCCAGTGCGTGATAGATGCGCATTTGGAGTTGATAGCCGCCTTCATAATGCGGGTCCATCTGCAGAAGGCGGTTGCTCAGCTCAAGTGCCCTCTCGGGCTCATCCACTTCCAGTGTAGCTTCGATCACCTTTGTAGCGCAGGTCAAATAGAGCCTATGGTAATAGCTGGTTTCTGCCAGATATGATTCCTGCAGCCAATCCGATTCCAATAAATGCCCTCTGTAAATCGTTAGCGCGGTCTCATTTTCCTCCAGATTAGGGCTAAGGCAGAGCTTGTCAAAGTATTCGATGTCCACAGTTGTTCTCAGGTCTGGATTGAGCAGGTAGGAGTCGCCCCTTCGAATAACATAAAGCGGTTGCGCGCCACTGGGACGGTAAGGCTCAAGTGCTTGGTTAAGCGCGTTGAGGACCACTTTAAGGTTGTTATTTGCAGTAGCGCTGTCCGCTTCGGGCCAAAGAATTGAGCAGATTTGCTCCTTGCCCATGCCTCTCTTCTGATTGATAGCCAGGATCTGCAATAGTTGGCGTGCTTTTTCGCGCTTCCAAACGTCATTGGATAGTTTTTTGCCACCCTGCCAGACATCAAATTGCCCCAGTAAATGGATCCTCAATCCACAACCAGGGTGGTAGCTTAATCCCTCTGCTTTCTGTTCCCGTAAAAGCTTTTGGACATAAGGCAGGCGAATTTCATTTTCCCGCGCTTTCAGCAAAAGAGGTAGGAAGGTGAATGGGTCGTCTGAACCCAATAAACTGGGTCCCAGCAGCAGGAAATCAAAACTTTCACGTTCAGCGATCTCGAGTGCTTGATCAAGGAAGAGTAACATCGAGTTTTTGTAGCCCTGCAAATCAGCAACATATGCTTCCCATACTAAAACAGCAGTACGGCTGAAGACGTCTTCCAGCTCGACTGCCAACGATTCGGCTACTGCCAGTCCTTCACTGGCTTTGGATGTCTCCCCTGCCAATGCTTGGCTCGCACCTAAGGAGATGCGCACCAACAATTCGATCCAGAGATCGCCAGCTGATTGGGCAATAGCAAGTGCTTTTTGGGCGACCGCCTCCGCACCATGAAGGTCACCATTAAAACCCAGCAATCGACACAAGCCCCAGAGCGGTTCAACATGAATGCGGACGATATCGACATTCTCAATCGCATCCTGATACAAATCGCGATTGCGCTCAAAATTGCCTGGATTAAAGACTGCACTTTGGTCGAGCTGCAGTGCGTGTCCCAACCGAACCTTGGATACGGTGTTGACAAAGCCGGAGTGTAGTTTTTCTGCGATCTCAGCGCCCTTTTGAGCGTGCAGTTTAGCAAGTACAGTTTCGCCTTTAAGCGCGTAGAAGAGGGAAAGCAATAGTGAGGTTTCACGGTGAAAGCGCTGTGGACGCGTGAAGCGCAGATTATCTGTACTGGGCTCGATTGATTCGAGCAACGCGATTCCCTGGTCAAGCTGACCAGTTCTAAGCAACAATCTTGCTTTGATAATGGCGTGGTTTTCCGGAGGAGCTCCAGCAATTGCTTCGGCTTTCTTTAGCGAGACAGCCGCTTTGCGCGCCTCACCCTGGTTGATCTGGTTTTCAGAAATCTGGATTAGCAACCCGGCCACCTCCATGGGATGCTCCTGCGGGTCAAGCAGTTCCAGCGCTTTGGTGAGCAGTTGATCAGCATTCACTGGACGGATCGTGTCTAGATAGACTTGCGACTGACCACGCAGCGCCTGACTCATGCCCCAGGCGTTATTTTTGCTCTGATAAAGACGTTGAGCGCTGCGATAATATTCCAAAGCTTGGTCAAACGACTCTTCATATCTGCAAACCTCACCCATCAGATAGTTGCCGTAAGCGTATGATTCAAGCTCCCCTTTTGGCATCTCGTGCAACCAAAAACTCAGGCTGTGATATAAGCCCGATTGCAGCAGTTTATCGCCTACATCGTCCATAACTTGCTTGACGCGTGGGTAATCTTCGGCAGAGAGCAGGTGAGCGATGGCGCGTTCCCAATATTCGTGAGCGATGAAATAACTGGCGATCTTGCGGTGCAGCTCCCGCTTCATTCCAGGAGTCTTGTCAAGATGGCTCAATAAAAAGTTACGGAACATATGGTGAAATCGATAAACACCCGGCTTGAGTTGTTCGAGGAACAAACCGGAATGGTAGAGGTTGTTCAATGTCTCCTGACTGTTCTGAATGTCGAGTAAAAAGTCGCAGACATCGCTTTCCAAAAAACGTAGGATCGAGCTTCGAACGAGAAAATCGTGAATGGGCTCAGGTTGATTGTCAAGCACCTCTTCAGCTAAATAGGCAAACAGATTGTCTAGTGTTGCATGCTTTTCGCCTTTCAGAAGTGAGTCGATCTCAACACCGCTTAACTCTTTGAGCGACTGCCAGACAATCTGCAGCCCGATCGCCCAACCTTCTGTCTGGTCATGAAGTCGGATGATATCTTCCGGTGGAAGCGAATATTGGTAAGTTTGGTTAAAAAGATCGGAAACCTCATCTTCCGTAAAACTTAGCGTGTCGTGTTTAAGTTCCAGCACTAACCCTTTTACACGCCAGCGGTTGAGAGACGGCAAGGTGATCGGAGTGCGTGTGGCAATGATCACATGCAGATTTCTCGGTATATTGTTGATGAACCAATCCATCAGCTCTTCAATCTCACTGACCCCCTGTAAATTATGGAAATCGTCAAAGATCAGAAAAGCGGGTTTACGCAACTCAGCACAGAGCGCGTTGGTGAGTGCCAGAAGACTGTCCTGCAGATCAGCTTCCGGATCGTCGAGCAGGCGCAGAGCAGGCTGACCGAATTTTTGACTTGAAGACCCGGAAACTGTTACCGGTCCTCCGATTTGATTAAAAGCAGTGTAGAGACTGGAAAGGAACAATCGTGGGTCACGTTCGTTGCGCGAGGTGGAGTACCAGATAACAGATTCTTTTCTATGCTGGATAAAGCTAAGGATCGAGGTGGTCTTGCCATAACCTGTTCCTGCGGTCAGGATCGTCAATGAGTGATTGAGCGATAGCTCGAGGATATGGCTCACTCGCTGGCGAGCCAGGACATTGGCACGCTGTGCCGGCGGGGTGAGTTGGCTGAGAATGATCTGACTTCGGTTGGTCATTTGCTAATTTTATCATCTACTTATTGTCTGAGTATGCTCCCTGTTCGATATTTCCATAACAAAGTATGATTATTTATTCATGATTGCAGGCCAATACACAAACAACTTGCTACATTCGAATCCGAAAAAACCAAAAATCGACTACAATTAAGGCAGAGGAAATTTAGAAGAAATCCAAGAGTCGCTTGGGGTAAGGCTTGATACTATGTCAAGATCCCTTCGTACCACATTAATCACCCTGGGAGTGATCCTGATCTTTTATGGTGCCTATTATTATTTTGGCAGACCAGCGGTCCCACTCCCAACTATTCGTATTCCCATATCACAAAACCAGAGCATGTACAATCTCGTCACCGCGACAGAATCGGACGAAATAAAACTCGTTCTCAATACCAGGGGTTCGCTCGCTATGACCAGCGCAGATGAAGACCTGTTGCGGATCGACTTCACCCCCGAAAGCCTAGAAAACGCACTCGATATCGCGCTCAAATTAAGTCCGGGTGACACGCGCAATGCCTACCAAAATTTTGTCCAAAAATTCCCGGTCTACCCATTCCTGCTGCGATACACCGGTAATCTGTTTTTTCACATATTGCCGTTAAGACTCTCTGTCATCATGACAGCCCAATAACCAGGATTAAAACTAGAGAGGAACAATTCAAACATTCAGGAGAAAAAGGATAAGCAATGAAAAATAAGAAACACATCATTAAACTGGTCATCGCGATCATTCTCGTTTTAGGCGTCAGCGTGCTGCAGCACAGCCATTCTGCTATTGCTGATCTTCGCTCAGAAGGCCGCGGACCGACCAATAAGATCTATATCGACGTGACCTATGACCCCGGCACCCAAACCTACAGCCTGGGTGGATTCTCGTCAGCTGAACTGTCAAAGTACGGCGCGCCTGATTTCACCCCAGAAATCTGGCAGATCTTAGCCAATCTTGATCAGGTCAATATTAAACTCGAAGGTGAAGAGCTGAATATCATTCTCAATGAAGAGCAGCTTGCCAATATAGCCTGGGACGCGAATTCCCGTCAATTACTCTTCGCCCTCATCAACGCCTATATCGATATCGGAAAAATTGATATTGAACGCGCCGAAGCCTGGCTGGATAAATCTAACATCGAGATCAGCTTGCGGAACACCAAAGAATTGAGTGATCCTTTATTGATCGAACTCGCCACCCTACTCCAGGTGAAAGTTTATGATAGTGGTGCCATTCGCGTTGAAGGACGACCGATCGGATATGCTATGACCCCGGAAATGCTGGCGCTCTTGAAAGCTGCCAATGTCAACGGTTTGAAGCTGTGTTGGAACAAAGGCGTTATCAGCACCTCTGTCAATGTCGATGAATTACGTGAGCTCCCCCGGATCAGTCTCTTTGAAGGTGGCGTGAACGTACTTGACAAAGCCTTTGGGCTGAACCTGGGCGACTTGAGCCCCCTATTCAACTCCGAATTTGGTGCGGGGATCGTGATCGGCGATGCCGACCCCATCACCGGGGAATGCTTGCCCTGATCAACAAGGTTCTCGCTATCCTGCCTTCTCCATAAATATTAGAGGTTGCCTTGGATCATCAGGGCAACCTCTCTGATGGACTAATCCCCAACTAATTTCACAGCCATTACGACAAACAAGAGCTTATCAAAATAACCCTGCTACGAAGTTCGTCTTCATTAACTTCCTGATTTGCTTTCTTAGACATATAAAACAGACTGGCAGTTATGTTTCGGGATTGTCAAGTACTAACCGATCGTCTTGATAACCAGCCAGCTTGGTCATGGAGATTTCTTGATTATCACCCAACCATTTCATCTTGACTGAATTAGGATCAATATCGTCACAACCGAGACCATTTGATAACCAAGCGACATAAATAACACGTCTAGGTTGGGTACTCTCGGTAGTGAGAAAAGGATCGCAAATATGAAGACGGTTGTTATTGTCGGTAATGTCTCGGCCATTAGTATTTCTGTCGGTATAGGACCAATCTGAGCCTCTTCTAATTTCAAAAGTAGTTAGAGAGGGACAATTCCGAGCACCGAAACAGTACTGACCGCAATTACCTGGACAAACATCATCCCTACAAGTGTGGGCGATACAGGGTGAAATACTAGAATCAATGCAGTTAGGAGTGCAACCAGGGGTGGGGTCATCGCCGCCGGGGGGGACGCCGCCACACCAACCACAATCCATACCACCACAGTTATCACAGTTACCTGCTCCACCACAGGTACTGAGGTCAAAATTGGGACAATAGGAACTAGGAGCGTTATAACAATAGACCGGGTGACAGCTTTCATCACCGGCCTGGGGACAATAGACATAACCCACCCATTCGTTGTATAAAGTGTTCCCGCATTGTTTACCACACCCGTAAGCCGCATAACAGGTTATATTTGCACGCCCGGGAGCGACACAAAAATTTCGACAATAATTGCCACCGCGGACACAATCACATTTATCAACACAGCGGTTGCCATGACAAACATCGGTACTATTGCAACAGGGCCAGGCACTGCTGCAAAACTGTCCACGGTCGGCGCAATTGTAACCGGCATTGATTGAACTTCTCAAATCTTCTTTTCCCGGCTGAAAATTCAGGCCCATGACCACCGACAAAAACAACAGGATAAAAAAAACTCTTTTAATCATGAAGATTATTAATTGTTAGATAGAGGCGCATTTACGGTGACCAATATTTATGATCATAATAACATTGTCGCTGTGATCAGTGCTAACGCTAAGCTCATCTCCAGGGCAAAAGGCGGTTTGCCAGGCCGGACCCTCTGTTTGGGTCAGACCCATCATGTCACCTCGCTTGTCTCTTTCTTTAAAAGGAATTAAAACTTTCATCCGATTCAAATCAACGGTAATCTGTCGGTCTTGGTGGTCAGCACTGGTGACCGTCAGTTGACTGTGAGCAAAATTCCACTTGGAAACCTGCCAAAGGGTTTGTTGTTCCCGAACAAGCTTTTGGCCCTGAACTTCAATGGTCACCGGCGAAACCGTGACGGCGGGTAAATCAGAGTGAAGATGATGGACCGGTTTTCGTGGCCAAAAACGAAGTGAAATGACGGTGACCACGACCAACAACACTATTACCACCGCATAAAGACGACCAGCTTTCATAACTTAACTATACACTATCCGGCTTTATCTGTCCCTATCAAAATTCCATAAAATTAAGGGCATTTTGGAGAGCATCTCGTAATCAGCCGGGGTAGGGACACCATTACCATCCCACCATATCCGAGCAATAGCCTCTTTTAACTCTGGACTGGTGTCTACAGGTAAAAATTGATTCATAAAGTCATCCGGATATTCCTTCTGCATTCTCTCCTTAAAAGCATACAGGACAAGTAATTTCATTTTTTGACTGCCATCAGGTGTTTGATACAAAAATTCATCATCAAAAAACCAAGAATCTTCGGGGATATAAGTAAAAGTTACTGGCACTAAATCACCCTGTCGACTGGTGTACAAAAAAGTTTTATTAAGAATTTCTTGTCCCTCCCACTTGAATTTATAGGAAGCGACAGGTTTCCAGACGGAGGCATGAAACAGATAAAGACCATCACCAGAAATTTCAAACTGTGGATCGATGGCTTGGTCACGGTAGGTCTCGGCTTGTTCGTTAATTTTTTGCAAATACTCCTCCTGAAAGAGGGTGAAATTTTCCGGGTCGTCGATGGGAGAGGGGGCCAGGACCACAGTGTCAAATTCCTTTTTGGATTGGGGGTCCTGGAAAATGTCGCCTTTGATGAGAGATTCGGCTTCCCAGTGACCGGCGACTAGTCTTTCGACAATCTTACCTTCGGAGCTAAGTCTGACCAAGTCACCCTGATCAATTGAGAGTTGAGTATTATCCTTATTGGGATTGATTTCCAGAGGACCGAGGCCGGGTTGGATGTCTGTACCGGTGACAGGGGGAGGAAAATCCACAAAACCCTCTTCGTTCATGGGAACGGTAAACAGTTTGTTTTTGTAATCCGGACCGCTGACTTCCAGCAAAGTCATAACTTCTTTAGGATTCCTGGCGTTGTCGTAGATATATTTCCAGTGAATATCGGCGGAATCGAGGGCAAAGGGCCGGTTGTCAAACTGGACCCAATAATCGAGCCAACGTTGGAAGCGTTCTTGCTGGGCCAGGGCTTCGGGAGATTGGTTAAGAGCTTCCTGGGCGGGGGTAAAAACTTCTGTTGAGTCTTTGACCACATAAGCTGGAACTTCAGTGGCAGTAGGAATAATCTCTGTTGCTGTTGGGTTGATTTGAGTTTCAGTATTTTCTTTCGCAACATCTGTTAAGATTTGAGGCTGGGTTTCAGTCTCAATAGCACAGCTGTTAACCGACAAAATGCCTACCAGAACTGTAAAGGCGATAAGATAATTAAACACTCGTTTCATATACAACCTATAATGTGTGTAAAAAATTAAATGGCAATACTCACAGATAGTATACTGCTTTTAAATCGTTTTAGCCCTAAAATCGGTCAAACAAACAGGGCAAACGCATCTAAATTACCTAAATCAAGCTTCCTTGAGGAATTTTAGGCAATCTCATGCCTATTTCATTATGTTAAATATGACCTGTGTGGTGGTGTTGCCTGGTTGTCATCGCGAGGAGCCCTTGAGGGCGACGCCTGTGCCCGAAGGGCACGATTTGACTGATCCCTAAGCGGTTTTGTTATTTTTGTGCCCATTTCTCCTCAAGCTTGGCTAAAAAGATAAGAAAATTATCGAATATGCGCTTGATGTTAACAAAATCATCTTTATTTAGATGCGTTTGCCCTGGTCTCACATATCTCAACAAACTCAAACTACAATAGAGGGTAAATGAGGCTTCTATGAAAACAATCCACTTACACCAATTCATTTCCCGCGAAGATCAAGGCAAATATCTTCTGGTCCCTTTCGAGATGCCGGAGCGTATCGAAAAAGTCGGGATCCATTATGACTATCAATCGCATCAAGAGGAAATTCAGAGTCTTGATAAGGGTCAATTCCTCGCCATCGAAAAGATAAACACTGTCGATATTGGTTTGATCGCCCCAAATGGGGAACAGGTTGGCACCAGTGGTTCGGGTTATCGCCAGATTTATGTCTCAGAAACCGCTGCGACCTTTGGCTATCAACCTACCAACTTAACCCCAGGAACTTGGCAGATAATGCTCGGCGCCTACATTATTGCCCCGCAAGGCGTGGAAGTTAAGCTAACGATCTCCTTCACACCCAAGAAACGGCGTTGGTTGCGTGGAGATCCTCACTTGCACAGCCAAAATTCAGATGGCATCCTCAGCCTCGAACACCTCGGCAGACACGCCAAAGCGCATGGGCTGGATTTTCTGGCTGTCACCGACCATAATCAGACCCTTTATCGTGCCTCATTACCGAAAATCGATGGGCTCACCTTCATCCCAGGTCAGGAATGGGCGCATTATCGCGGACATAGCAACTTTTTGGGCATCGAAAAGCCTTATCACGGAGCCTTTTTCACCAATAGCGATGAGGAATCATATGAAAAATTTGCTGAAGCGCGAACAAATGGCGCGCTGATCGTCATCAACCACCCTTTGGAAAGTAGATTTGGGTTTCGTCTCGATCTGGATAAAACCGCGTATGACCTGGTTGAGGTTTGGAACGGGCCCATGCGCCCTTGTAATATGGAAACCATCGCCTGGTGGCACGAAATGCTCAAAGCCGGGAAGAAGCAGATCGCCATTTGCGGCAGTGATTACCACGGAGATACGATCTTTGAACGCCTGGCAAACCCTTGTTTGAACGTTTTGGCCTGGTCATCTAGCGAAACTGATATTCTCGAAGCTATTCGAAAAGGTCATACCTACTTTACATATAGCCCCACCCCCCTGCACGCAGAAATGTGGGTGAAAAAGCAAGAGGTTGAAAATGATTTGCTTGGTCTGGTAGAAGTCACTGATGAAGCAAACCAAAACGATGAAAACCTGGCAACTTTTGGTGAAACTGTTGATTGGAGGGAAGGTTTAAAGGTTCTTTTGAAAGTTCAGTCTCTGGAAGCAGACGACCAGGTGCGCTTGATCGATCAGGACAGCACCCGCACAGTTTTCACAGCTTCGGCAAAGGGAAATCTTGAAATGGAAATACCCATTTTGAAGCCTGGATTTATCCGCCTGGAGATCTGGCGCGACTTTCACCCCATGACCCCAATCATGCCCGCCCTAGTCAGCAATCCTATTTGGTTTGATTGAAAAAAACGTCAATCTTCGTATATCTGGATAGATCTGTAAAAGGCTCTATATAAAGCGGAGTGATTTATTTAATTTAAGTTTTGTTTGATCGATCTTGCTGATAATAAAAGGGGAAGAGACCTTCAACAAAGCCCTACTCTCACGGCTGCAACCAAGGCTATGCGCATTAATTGCATCTAAAATAGATCATTGGCTTCCCTTTCCCCTCAGGGCGAACGCATCTAAATCAAGACGATTTTTGCTAGCATCAAGCGCATATGAGATTATTTTCTTATCATTTTAACCAAGTTTGAGGAGAAATAGGCGCAAAAACAACAAAACCTTTTAGGGATCTGTCAATAGTAGCCCCGCAAGGGGCGTAGCAATCTGCAGTTATTCATTTTTCTACTCCATTTTTGTATAACAAGAGCTCTAAGGCAGATCGCCACGTCGCCCTAAAGGGCTCCTCGCGATGACAACAAGGCAACAGCACCACGTATTTCATATTTAACATAATGAAATAGGCATGAGACGTGCCTAAAAACTCTTAAGGAAGCTTGATTTAGGTAATTTAGATGCGTTTGCCCTGCCTTTCCCCTGGCTTTGCATTTTAGTAAACCTGAAAAATAAGGCTTTAACTTTTTTCCTGGTGTCAATATTGTATAAAACCATTACCCACCTTTATTAGTCTATACGCATATCATGATGTATCGCTTCAAATTTGGCTGCTGTTCCCATTGTCATGAAGTCATAATCAGACAAGCTTATAAAGTATCTGTGTCATCATCTCCTTTGCCGTTTAGTTCAATAGGAATCCTTGAAGCAGCTTACTAACTTTTTATATGTAATTCCTAAGGAAATAGGGCATTAATGCACTAGCAATAGAAAATAGCAATTCCCAAAACATGGGCGTAATAGTAAGGTTATTTTCCTTTTTGCTTTATTTTATTACAATGTTGGTTATTGGTATGCGCTTGTGATTGCAGCAATTCTCAGTATGACAAAACCACATGGTTCATGGTCGGAAACGATCTCCTGACTATGCCTATCAAGAGTTGTTGCTGTGATTCCAAACACTAAACAAAGCTGGCTTTTTGCTGAAGCAGACAAGGGGTTGGTAACTAAGAGATATTATCCAATAATCGCTGAAGAAGTCGCTTTTGTGTCGCCAGATCTTCTACACCGATCAACAATTGTGCCAGGTCTTCTGCGCCCTCCCCCACAAAAGCAAAGCGACCAGACTGACCGCTATTGAGACGTCTGAGAGTGGAGGACAATAAAGCGCTTAGCTTGTCCGGATGCATTTGCGCCAAACGTTGGCTCGGTTTCGAAGCAGGCAAACCCGTCTCCAGACTTTTACTGACCGCCAGACTGAGGGGGCTATGCACTGTTGGGATTAAACTTGTCTGAATCAGCCAGGACAAAAACCCCTCTTCAAATTTCAGATCTAAAATTCTCTTCTTTAAAGAAGGATTTACTTCTCTCAACAAATGATCAAAATCCCAACCACCTTGATTGTTTTCTGCATGGCTCAGTTCCTCATCCAACGGAGCTTCATTAACAGAAGATGATATTTTAGGTAGTTGGATATCTATAGAATGAAGTAATGAGTTTTTAATCTTAATAAGTATCTTAATAATAGTGTCAAATTGACATATTTCCGCCTCAATGAGGGTCTCAAAATAACAATTTAAGCCATCTACCAAAGTATCAAAATGACAAATTGCTTCCTCATCTAAAGTCTCATTCTGACAAATACCCTCTTTTACTAAAGTCTCAAAATGACATAATCGGGTGAAAAAGACTTTTGACTGCTCGAGCATAAGGTTTTGAAAAGCAGAATTATTGGCAAACGAAGCCAGGGTTTCTTCGGTGACAGGATCAGGCAGGCTATGTAAGAAAGCGCTTAATGCCTGTCGCAAGGTTTCATCACGGGCAGTCAGACTGGTATCAAAGACCTCAAGCTGCCAGTCTGTAACGGACCCGCGTTTCCGGGTTGCACTTCTGAGCAGATAACTCCTGGCAAGATCCCGATTAGCCTGGCGCCAATCACGTGTATACTGCGATTCCGGGGCAATATCCTCACTACGAGGGCGACCGCGTTTGCTTTTGGTTTTATGAGGGATCCGATTGGGCAAGCTCTTAGAATTGATCCAGGACTGGAGACTGGAAAGCCCATCCTGCACCCAAAAATGATTGCGATCATTGCCGCGCGCCCAGTCGATATAGCAGCAATTCTTCGCCATCAAATAGAGCATCCCGAGGTCATCTCCCAGCTCGGGCAACACATTTTTGAACCAATACCAGGGGATAGCCAAAAAGCTTTCTGGTCGGATAAGGTGACTTGACAAACGATCACATAAGCCGCTCAAAGTGGGGTCAAGCCGCGATAGATTCAGCTTATGAGCAACCACCTGGCGCACACTTAATGGAGTACCAGATTCCTCTTGATCATTTGGGAGCCGATAGGGGAACTGCAAGATTTGATTGCGCGAACTTTGCAAGGCTTTGTTCAGTGTGGTCAGCGGATCATCCTTCAAGCCATTTTCATCAAACCATTTGGCTAAATCAATTGCATCCCCCGGACATAGAACCTGACCCTGATAATAATAAGTATTTGGAAGTCGCCGGATCTGACCATCAACGAATTGATGCGCGGCATCGCCTCGTATGACAAACCAATCCATGCTGCCGCTCTTGAAAATACGAAAAAATTTCGCCCGACTGATGCTGTTGCCCAACATGCTAAGGATGGATTGAACATCGATCGTGACTTCATTCCCCTCACTGGGGTAAAGTTGACTGGCGCCTGTTTCCCGCGAGGCAAAATAGAAAGCTTGTCGCAATGCTGTAGCGATCAGTACAGGAGCGGCTCCTACATAAGGCACAAAACGCAGCAAATAGGATGGCACAGCAACGATAGCTTCTGGTTTTATGATCGCATCGGTCAGGCTTGAAGCTCCGATCTCAACACGAATATGATCGCCATCTGTGCCCATGGGCACACTTTGGTCAAGGTTAAGGCGAAAATGTTTACCGGTATTATCTTGGACAACGGTTTCAATAAGAGGGTAATAAGCACAAAGCTGGGAATAAGTGTCTGGCTTTGCATCGATAATATAGTTGCCATCATAACGGAGCTGGCTTTCAGCGAGCAGATCTAAAAGAGACTCATCATTCAGACTTTTTAGACTAGTTGTTATGACATTCCAGTCATTATCTTGGAGTTCCATCACACGCTCATTCAGAAAAAACACACACCATATGTTTAGGAAAAAATGAAGTCATCTGATACGTTAATAGACTGAATAGTAAGAGATTGCAAATGGTCACTTGCCAGGCTTAGACATTCAGCAATTGAGACTTGTTTAGAAACTAATTGTCTCATTTCCTCCAGATCTATCAGATCTCTGGGGTTGGGGTTCCCAGCTGCAAACATGCGATAATAAAGAAGATTCATCATCTCTTGAGGACTGGGTTGACGAAAGGGTAGATAGAGCCCTAAAAATTGACTCAAATTGCCGATATTGCTGGTAATGTTGTTGATGTTTTGTAAAAAGATCAGGGTTTTGATCTTCTTTTTATTTTCTTTTGACCAATCCAATAACAGAGTTAAATGTTCTTCATCTACTGGAGGTCCATCAAGAACAATTAAGAGCTGATCATTACTGTCCTGTAAGCGCTCAAAAATTGATTCGAGTCTGTTTGAATTGGAGCGTGAAGAGGGGAGGGATAATGTATCGATAAGCGCCATAAGGAAGTGGCGCGGTTCAGTAAGGGTGTTGGTGTTCATGTAAAGGCCAAAAACATGACCATTGTCAGAGAGGTGGTAGGAAGTTTGAGCGGTTTTCATTGCTAGCATGCTTTTGCCGCCACCAGATGGGCCTGCAAAAACACCCAGGTTCTTGGAAGGATCATTATTCTCAAAAACAAAATCTCTGGCAACATTTAATACCTTGCGCTGCTCCGCCACACCAGGGTAGAAATAGCGTGTATCGCCATATCGCTGAAAAGGATGTTCAAAAAAGTTTGATTTGATAAAATCAGAGCTGTTTGGCATTCGTCACCACCATAATTATTATACCAACAGCTTAGCAAAAACAGCAAGTTAAGTCAAGTGCTTAATAAAAAATAAAGAGTTGCGAAAACTGACTTATAATTAACCTCACAAATACAGTCTGACTTGATAAATTGATAAAGTAGAGTAAAATAAAAACAAGTCGATATGTGATTAATGAAAAGGACCATAACATGACAATTATATCCTTGATAAACAGAAAAGGTGGAGTTGGAAAATCCACTATTAGCATCAATCTGGCAGCTGGATTGTCGATTCATGAATCCCGAAAAAAGAATAGTAAACCAGTTTTACTGATTGATATGGATGACCAACTTTCCGCAACGATTACTGCTATGGGTGGCGGATTTTCAGATAGTTTCGTACCTGTAATTACTGCAGAAAACAATTATCCGCAAGCGCTGGAAAACGGATTCGGAGCAAGTGAATCCTTGATTATCGATTCGCTATTACCACGAAAGCGTGAACAAAAGGTCAAACTTTTTCGCACAAATAAAGCACGCATGGAGGGGCTTGAATCAGCTTTGAAGCAACGTGAAGAAGCCGACTTTCAATTGACATATTTCCTTGAACCGATCAAGGACGAATTTTCTTATATCATCATCGATAACCCTCCTTCTGCTGGAATGTTACCGATGAATTCGCTTGTCGCCAGCACCCATGTGCTTATTCCAATCGAGCCGGATGGGTTGAGCCTTATCGGCTTGGCAGACATTTTACGTATGATCGAAAATGTGCGTAAAACCACCAATCCCGATTTGGAAGTGCTTGGCATTATCCCTTCACGCTTCCGAATGGTCCGTCGACAATCGCAGGACGTTATTGAGGATATGGAGCGAATTTATGGGCATCTTTTATTACCGTATATTAAGGATTTGGCTGATATTTCCGCTGCCACCACTTCCGGTTATGACGTCTTTTCCTTTTGCCCTGAAAAGTCACAGGCTTATCGTTGTGTCTCAAATTTGGTTGATGCTGTTTTAGGCAAGTTAGGTGCGGTTTAGTGTGCCCATGGGCACAGTCTTAAGTAAGTGATAGGAGCGATATGGCGAGAGAACCTAAAAGAAGTTTTGGAAACTTGATTAATGTAACGACCGAAGCCTTTGAAGCTAGCCAGGATGGAGGGGCACAACCAGTCTTGGATACGCTCAAAATGATTAATAATCGGCAGAGTGTTTATCGCGTACCACTGGGTATGATCCGACCGGATCGTTTTCAGGCACGCTTGCTTTTACCTTTATCTCTGCGTGACAGCTTTTATTCCGGCACAAAAAATTGGCGGGAGACCACTTTGAGTTGGCTTGATTTGGCAAAAACTGACCGATTGGTGCGACGTGAACTTGACGAACTAATCATACTGGGTGATTCTTTGCATGACACCGGGCAGATCAAGCCAATCACTGGCCAGGTCGTCAATGTTGACGGTGTGGATATTTTTAACATGCTCACAGGCGAGAGACGTTTTTGGGCGACGGCAATCAAGGCTGTAAGCGAAGACTATGAAGATGAGCCTTATGTGCTTGCGCTGATCGACAACCAGCCCACGCTTGAAAAACAAATTGCTGAAAACATGGCTTACAAAGCTTTAACTCCTGTCGGCAAGGCTCGTGCTGCTGCGCGATTGGTGCTCGAAGCGAATAAGATTGTGCCCAAACCCGGTGAAAGCGAAAAACAGTATTTCAGAAAGATTGGCGAAATGCGTCTGAATGACGAAACCCGCGATCTGCTGCAAAAAACCTTGCAAATGGAGCGCACCTATTTTGGACGCTTGGTGCGATTTTTCGATCTTCCTGATGCCACCCTGGAATTGGCGGATCGCTCCGAAATGCCGGAACGGGTCCTCCGCGAGATCATTCGTTATGACGCTAAGTTTTGGCCCGCGGCTGTCGAATATTTCGCTGAATTTGATAACCGCAGTTATCTTGACATCCAGGCTTTTTTGGAGCGTGAATCGGGAAAAACTCAGCCCCGCCAACCACGTATCCCGACCGATCCGTTGACCAAGTCCGCGCGCAGTCTCAAGCGCGTTTTGATGGGTATGGATGACCTGATCCAGGAGGATAAACCTGGCTCCTTGGCTGACGCGCTCTTGGGTGACAGCGACAAAAAAGAAGCGCACCAACTGGCGGATAAGGTCGAAGCCTTACATAACGCCATCCAGCAACGCCTCCCTTCATTGAAGTAGATCTTACAGATAGTTTTTGCTCAACTGTATTCCGCGGGGTGGTTTTGGATCGATCAGCTCTATGAGTGGATGGTTTTGGTTCAATTTTTGTTGTATTGATTCCTCTCCTTTTGGTGTTCAAGGAGATTGGATGTGATGCTGACGGTTTGCTTCTCTCTGATCCTGACTCTCAAGGTGAAAGTCTGCGTAAGGTAAATCGGGATGAAAATATCTCTAAAATACGTATGAGGGCATTTCCCAGTAGCTTGCGACGTAACTATCCTCAAAATCCGTCCCGTAGGGTGAGAGCCCAAAATGCCTCGTAGCTTGCTGCGTGGATAGGGATCGAAAGGATTATGATGTAATCATCTTTCAGAGTGTTTCCCACCGTCCATGATTATAAGCCCATTTATTTTGATGAAATGTCTAAAGTCTTGACCGTTTGACCCTAAATTCCATGTTAAATCTTTTGGATCTTTTTTCTCGATTAAAGAGGCTAATAAATAACACAAATCGCTTGTAGTAATTTCCCTGCCTAAAGGCATCAAAGAAAAACCAGCTCTCTCACTAAATCGAATGAGGCGGTCTCCACTGAAAGTAAGCTGATGTAAGTTAGAAGCACTGTCTTTTCCTCGGAATTAGATTGCTTTGAAAAGAGTCCTTGGTGTAAGGATGTTTGACTATGATTGAGACCTCAAAAAAAGAAGTGAAAGCGGTGGAAACGAACAAATTTTATCAGACTCACTTTTGCGATTATCACATATCTTCCATTGCCAATTGAAACAAGCAATGAGCTTTACAACTCAAAACCAGTAAGAAAATACCAAGTGACCAAAAGAAAACCAGACTAAAGCTGCAAATGTTAAAAAAGGATAATTCAAAATAATTTCATAAAGGTGGGAAATTAGCCAAATGAGGTATCGAACCTAATGCGCTGAGAAAGGTAAGATTTGGAAAATAGGCAGCCCTGATTACTGAACTTTAACTTTCTGTGCCCATGGGCACAGCCTCAGCAATAGCGCACCTCTCTCTAAACCCATGCATGCGCGTAGGCATGTACGTTAGCCAAAGGGGTAATAAATCCTGATTAGGTCAGAAGCGAAGTAACAAGCCTGATGTTCTAAAGTCTCAAAATGACATATTCGTTTCTTCTTCAATTCGATAGTTAAGCATAATAGTAGTAAATCCGGCGTTGGAAGAACTTATTCAACCTTCTAAATAAAATCGAAAATGTATGACTAATTAAAAGCGAAACAATGGAGATTCCTCGACAACGTGTATAATTCCATTATATAAAACTCTCTTTGGAGGACATTATGAATTACGCTTTGATTATGGCAGGTGGTGCGGGAACCAGGCTTTGGCCGCTGAGCAGGGATGGACATTCCAAGCCGTCTCTTCAACTTTATAGCGATCAAAGCATGTTCCAGATTGCGGTCGAAAGACTGTATCCTCTCTTCACACCAGAACAAATTCTGGTGGTTGCCAGTCAAAAGCACATTCCAGACCTTGCTCAACAGGTACCTGAAATTCCACAGGAAAACCATATTGTTGAACCAGAGGGACGTGGTACAGCCAGCGCGATTGGTCTGGCTGCCATTCACCTGCTCAAGCGTGACCCGGATGCTACCATGGCGGTTCTCACCGCTGACCATCACATCGGCAAGCGGAAGACCTTCCGTAATGTTGTCAAGGCTGCGATCGACCTGGCACAGGAGGATTACATCGTCACCCTTGGCATCACCCCTACCTGGCCTTCAACCCAATACGGCTATATCGAGCAAGCTGGCGCGGTTGGTGAATACAATGGGTTTAAAGCCTATCATGCCAAGCGCTTTGTGGAGAAGCCCAACCTTGATAATGCTCAAACAATGCTTTCCTTGGGCACCTACACCTGGAACAGCGGAATGTTTATCTGGAAAGTTTCGGTGATCATGAACGAATTTCGTAAGCAAATGCCTGATCTTTACGAAACCCTGATGCGCATAGCCAAAGCCATCGATACGCCGGATTATGAGCAAGTTCTGACCGCAAACTGGTCTTCGATCGTCAAGCAAACCATTGACTATGGCATCATGGAAAACGCTAAAAACATTCTGGTGATCCCGGCTGATATGGATTGGCTCGACGTTGGTACCTGGAGCAGTCTCAAGAGTCTTTTACCAACTGACGAGAAAGGCAATTCCACACGAGGTGACATCCTTTTGCAGGATTCACAAAATACACTTGTTATGGGTAGTACGCGCGTTATCACCGGGCTTGGTCTCAAAGACCTGATTATCGTCGACACACCAGACGCTCTATTGATTTCAACCCTGGAAGAATCTGGTAAAGTAGGAAAGATAGTAGATATTCTCAAAGAAAAAGGTCGGCTGGATTTAGTCTAAACTAACACAAGCTGATCAAAAAGCATGACGGCACTCCTGCTGATTATTTACCTTGCCTTCATCAGTCTCGGTTTACCCGATTCGATGTTGGGGGCTGCCTGGCCTTTGATGCAGAATGAACTTGGCTTGCCACTTTCCGGGGCGGGGCTGGTTTCCCTCATTGTGACCGGCGGCACGATCATCTCCAGCCTGCTAACCAGCAGATTAATCAAAAAACTGGGAACTGGTTTGCTGACACTTCTCAGCGTTGCCATTACCGCGTCTGCTTTGCTGGCTTACTCTTTTACTCAAAACTTTCTCTGGCTCTGCTTCTTCGCTTTGCCTCTTGGTTTGGGCGCCGGCGCGGTAGATGCAGCCTTAAACGACTTCGTTGCAAGGTATTACTCTTCACGCCACATGAGTTGGTTGCACGCTTTTTGGGGCATTGGCGCCACCTCTGGACCACTGTTGATGGCTTGGATGATTGGTGTAAGCAGTCACTGGCAGAACGGCTACCGCCTGGTCTCTTTTATCCAATTCTTTCTGGTATCTTTACTGGCGATAACTCTCCCACTCTGGAAAAAATCGGAACCAATACAAAAAAGCGACAGTCAGGAATCCCGCTCTCAAACGCCTCTCTTTCAAATTCCTGGGATTCTTCCCAACCTGTTAGCTTTCTTTTCTTATTGTGCTCTGGAACTAAGTGCCGGACTTTGGTTTGCCAGTTACTTGGTTCAAATCCGAAACGTAACGCCCCAAACTGCCAGTGGCTGGGCTGCCAGCTACTATCTCGGAATTATGCTTGGACGGCTTATCAATGGTTTTCTGACAGCACGTTTTAGCAGCAAAACGCTGATTCGTGCCGGGCAAGCGTCCATCCTGATGGGGATTCTTCTGCTATTTTTGCCAGGTCAAATTATCAGTCTGATCGCCTTACTTTTGGTTGGTTTGGGATGTGCCCCGATCTATCCCTCAATGCTCCATGAAACACCTGTACGTTTCGGTCAGGAAAACTCATCCCGCCTGATGGGCATTCAGATGGCATCTGCTTATCTTGGGCTTACTCTTATGCCGCCCTTGCTCGGCTTGCTCGCCACGTATACTAGCCTGACAATATTCCCCTTTGCCTTATTGGTTTTGCTGCTCCTGATGTTCTCTACCTCAGAGCGCGTCAACCAAATTGTGGAAAATCGCAAGCAGAACGATCACCCAGCATAAATTTAGTTGAAGGCTCAACATAAAGTTGGTTGTAGGAGTAAAAAAGGCTATTTTCCGTTGTTTGTGACCAAACCATGCTTCAAAGCCAGAATAACAGCTTGAGTGCGGTCTGAGACGCCTAATTTTGCGAATAGCGTGCTGGTATAGTTGCGAACCGTACCCTCAGAGAGATAAAGTCGATGAGAGATGTCTGCGTTGTTCAGCCCTTGAGCCAGTAAATTTAAAATATCCTGTTCACGTTCAGTCAGATTGTAGGAGGTATCTTCATACTTGGCGGGAGAGCTTGCAACATTGCTCAAAACTTTGGCTGCGACACTGGGATCAATATAAGCATCGCCGGCGATAGTGCCCTTAATCGCGTCCAGAAGCTCCTGGCGGGGACGGTCTTTCATTAAATAACCTGACGCCCCGCTGCGAATTGCGTCAAAAAGCCACTTATCATCCATATAAGTGGTCAAAACCAATATCGGCAGATTGGGATAGTTGAGGCGTAATCTGCGAATTGCCTGGACGCCATTCATACGCGGCATTTGTAAATCCATCAAAATCAGGTCTGGCACTTCCTCCTCGACCAAATTCAGGGCTTCCTGACCGTCATTGGCGATGCCTGTTACATGGATTTCGGGGTCTGATTCCAGTATGCGCTTCAGACCCTCACAAACGATTTCCTGATCATCTGCAATTAGTACTTTGATCATAATATTCTCTCCCATTGCAACAGGACTTTTGTTCCCACTCCCGGTTGGCTGTTCACTGATAGATCAGCACCAATAGAGGCAGCGCGCTCCTGCATACCTTTCAAACCATAACGATCAGACGATTGGGTGCTTTCCGGGTTGAAACCAATGCCGTTATCACGTATTTCCATCTCGACGATGCCATCAAATTCACCAAAGTTAAAAAATATCGTAGCGGCATTTGCGTGCAAAGCCACATTTTCAATTGCTTCCTGACCGATACGATAAAAAGCTTGTTCAACGTTGGGTGGCAAAATATGAGTTAGAGGCGTGATCAAGGTATCAACTCTGATCTCCTGGCGCTCAGCTAGGCTTTCGAGCAAGGTTTTTAGTGCCAGTTCCAGCCCCAGATCTTCTAAAGGCTGGGCGCGCAAATCTTTGAGTGCACGTCGCGTGCCGTCCAGACCAGTTCGGGCTGCCAGCAAAGACGAATCAAGCATTCTTTGCACCTCATCATTGCCCTCAGGAACAAAGGTTTTAAGCGCTTCCAAATTAACTGAGATCCCACTGAGCGTATGGGCAAGGGTATCGTGCAGCTCACGTGCTAGGCGATTTCGTTCACGGCTGGTTGCCAGGCTCTCGAGCGTGTTGGCATATTGTCCCAGCTGAATATTGGCAAGGATCAACTTGTGTTTTTGCTCTTTTTGCCGTTCATTGAGCTGGCTTACCAAAAAGCCAACCAGACCAAAAGCAAAGGAACGAATTATTGGCAGACCAAGGACGGGTAGCGTGTCCCAGGCGATATGTCGGACTATTAAATAGCTGATGATCAGATCGGAAAGGTTGGTTATGACTGTATAGACTACCACTGCCCGATAATCGTACTGCCATGCGATAAAGACAACTGGCACGAGCAGAATAGGAACCAAAGAGTAAGATTGTGAGATAAAGTGGGTAATGCCACGACCAGGCTCGAGCAGGTACATCCAGCTTCCTCCCACCATCGCGAAAGTGTATATGATGAGAATGATCGGAAAATAGCGTTCCTTGAGTTTTCTCTCCAGCCATTGAAAAGAGAGCAACAGAAATAAGATTCCATGCACGATCACGTAATAAACTGATTGGAAAGCCAAAATTTCAGTTCGTATCATGCTGACATCCTCGTAAACCCAAATCACGGAAAAATACACCAAACCAATAAGGGCAAAGTAACGGAAAAGTTTCAGCAATCCTGGTTCAAGAGGCTTTTTCATAATGAGATATTACCACTTTTTGGAGGGAAGATTGCGACAACCAACTCCAGTGACAGATTGAAGAATGTCCAGATCATCCTCTGTCCCATAGTTTTGAGGTTTAACTTCTGCCTAAAACAGCAAAAAATCACACCACGAATGGGAATTTAACGAAAACTGACCGCTAAACAGTCGGTTTAGCTGAAAAATTGCTGATTTTGCTCATACATCTAATGTCTTTCTTGGATTTTTATGACGATTGTCACGAAAATCGTGAAAAAGCTCATGTTTTTGATGTTGATTGGCAGGTTTCAAAAGCCGGGTGAATCCACTATCATCTTGCCCGAGGATTTATGGAAATAACGATTCAAACAAAGGGGATCAATAAAAAATACCGCAATCAAAATGGTCGCGTGGCTCTCTCAGACGTTAACTTGAGTGTACAAAAAGGTTCACTCTTCGGCATAATTGGCTCAGATGGTGCCGGCAAGACCACATTATTGCGCATTTTATCTACCGTGCTGCCAGCCAGCTCCGGGTCTGCCACATTGGCTGGTCTAAATGTCCGCAAACAAACTGAAGATATCCGTAAGATCCTCGGCTATATGCCTCAGGAGTTTAGTCAATACCCGGACCTTAGCTTACAGGAAAACCTAAATTTTTTTGCCGATATTCAGCAGGTTCCTGCCATCCACAAAAAAGAACGCATTGATCGAATGCTCGAATTCACGCATCTGTCAAAATTCCGCGACCGTGTGGCAGGCAAACTTTCCGGTGGCATGAAGAAGAAACTTGCCCTGGCCTGTGCCATGGTGCACAATCCCCAGGTGCTTATTTTAGATGAGCCTTCCACTGGCGTTGACCCTGTCAGCCGCGGTGAATTCTGGAATATCCTCGCCAACATCGTCAAGGATGGCGTGACCGTCCTGATCTCCACGCCGTATATGGATGAAGCTGATCGTTGCAATGAGGTCGGAATGCTTTACGAAGGCAGTCTGCTTCGCACAGGTACTCCTGAAAAAATTACTCAGAGCCTTCCATTTGAAACATTGGAGGTCAAAGCCACCCCTCGTAAACGCATGCGTGAAATTGTTGATCAAACGCCCGAGATCCTCAACTGGAATCCTGTAGGGGATCGTTTGCGCGTAGCTATAAAACCAGGCGAGCAGGACGAGGTAATGAAAAAGTTGAAAAGCCAGTTTGATGCCGAAGCCATGCCGGTGCGTGTTTTACGGCCGGTACGAAAAACGATGGACGACGCTTTCATCGACATGGTTTCCAACCAAAAGGAGGCGCAGTCCTCATGACGAATAACGCAGTTTCGGTAAAAAAACTTACCAAAAAATTTGGCAAATTTACCGCGGTAGATCAGGTTAGTTTTGATATCCCTCAGGGCGAAATTTTTGGATTGCTTGGTCCGAACGGTGCTGGAAAAACGACGACCATCCGTATGCTTTGTGGTTTGCTCAAACCAAATAGCGGTTCAGCTACGGTTTTGGGTTACGATGTCTCCAGGGAACCCGAGGAGATCAAAAAACGGATCGGATATATGTCGCAGAAATTTTCGCTCTACAATGATTTGAGACTTGAAGAAAATCTCGATTTCTATGCTGCGGTTTATGGTATCAATCACTTGGTTGAGCGGCGGAAAAAAGTTGACGAATTACTCGATCTGGCAGACCTGAAAGATCGACGAAAAGAATTGACCAAAAATCTCTCTGGCGCCTGGCGACAGCGCCTTGCGCTTGCTTGTGCCATCATCCACAACCCGAAAATGCTCTTTTTGGATGAAGCTACCGCTGGGGTAGACCCATTGGCAAGACGTAATTTCTGGGATCTTATCTATCGGCTGGCTGGTCAAGGAATCAGCGTCTTGGCTACTACCCACTATATGGATGAGGCTGATTATTGCAATATTATTGCCATGATGTATCAGGGTAAGATTGTTGCCCAGGCTGGTCCGGATGAGATCAAAGATCAATTGCCTGGCGTGCTGGTTCAGATTGATGTCGACCAGCCCATGGAGGCACAGGAATTTCTGGCCAAGGGCAATAACATCCTGAATAGTTCTGTTCAGGGTGTCCAGTTGCACGTGACTGTGCCGGATAAGGATGCAATTCCTGCTCTGGAAAGCCAATTGATCCAGGCGGGTTTTCAGGTCCGGTCGGTGGAGATTATCCAGCCTTCGCTGGAAGATGCCTTCACCGCGATGGTCAACGAGGAGCGAAAGGATCGAACGTAGGCCGGATTCCGCAGTTGAATCCGGCAATGAATGGGGCGGGACTGTGCCTCTGGGTATGTCCACCCGCCAACGCAGGTCGGATTCAGGTTTTGAATCCGGTACTGCATTAATTGGAGTTTGTATGCATAGATTATGGACTATTATGAAAAAAGAGATTCGCCACATCCTGCGCGATCCACTCACGCTGGCATTGATCATCGCTCTGCCAGCGGCCTTGTTGATCCTGCTCGGCTACGGTATTACCGGCGAATCCAAGGGAATGACCCTGGCAATCGTCGATTTGAGCAAATCGGATGCCAGTCGGGCATATATCGAGCGCTTCACCGCCTCAGATGACTTTCGCCTGACCCAATCCATTCAAAATGAGGATGAACTCAAACTCAAAATTGACCTCGACGAAGTCGATGTTGGCATCATCATTCCCCATGATTTCGGGCGTAACATCAGTGGCAACAAATCTTCTCGGGTCATGATTTTGGTCGATGGTTCTACCAATCCTTCCGATGTCAGTACTGCTCAGCTTAAGCTCGCCTCGATTAGTGAGATGGCCTCTCAGGAATTACTTTTCCAACGCATCACTACCAGTGGAATGGCAGGGCAGGTAAGCTTCCCGATCGAAACAACGGTACAAACGCTGTATAACCCAACTGGCAACATGAAAAAGTATATGATCCCTGGCCTTATTCCGATCATTTTGCAGGTGCAAACCATCCTTCTGGCTGCCCTTTCGATCGTGCGTGAACGCGAGCAAGGTACCATGGAGCAGTTGATCGTTACTCCCATCAAAGCCTGGGAATTAATGCTCGGGAAGATCATCCCCTATCTCATCGTTTGCAGCCTGAACCTGGTCGTCATGCTCTGGATGGGCGATTTTATGTTTGGCGTCAAGGTGCAGGGAGATATACTTGAGCTGATCTTGCTGAGCATTATCTTTACGTTGGGCTCTCTTGGTATGGGTGTCCTGATCTCCAACATCTCGAAATCGCAGATGCAGGCTGTTTATATCTCAGTATTTATCGTGATCATTCCAGCCGTCATCCTGACAGGTCTCATGTTCTCGCGTGAGAACATGCCTGTCTTTACCTACTGGTACAGCGAACTCCTGCCAGTGACCCATTATCTTGAAATCACAAGGGGCATCATCGTTCGGGGTGTTGATGCAACCACCTTGCTTCACACATCAACCATTCCCCTGGTTGTCCTGAGCATTGCTTACTTCATTGCCTCAGTTGTTAGCTTCAAAAAACATATTTAGACGAAAGAGAAATCATGAAAAAATCACTCCTTCTTATAATAACAATAATTTTGGTCTTTGGACTCCTGCTTTCAGCATGTCAAAACAACAACAATGACGAAATGATAGGTTCTGGAACCCTTTCAGCCGTTCAGGTCAATGTCATTCCTGAAGTCAATGGAAAAATACTTTCTATTGAAGTTCAGGAAGGGCAGCAGGTCAACGAAGGTGATGTTCTGATCAAATTAGATGATGAGTTCATCGTTGCCCAGGTTAGCCAGGCAGAAGCAGCTAAACAGGCTGCTGAAGCTACCCTGGAGGCGGCAAACCAGCAGCTCGCTTATGCTCAGGCACAGTACGATGTCGCTGTTCAGTCTGCCCGATACCAGACCGCTGAACAACGCAATCAGGCTTGGGCTGCTCCTGTTTCTGATGACTTCCGACCAAATTGGTATTTTGAAAAGGAAGAACTCATTGCGGCAGCCAACGCGGTTATCGAGTCAACGCTAAAGAACCTTGAAACCCGCAAAGCCAATCTCGAAAAGGAACTAAACGCCAAGGCTAATGAAGATTTCATCGAGATCGAACAAAAATTAGCGGAAGCCCAGACCCGTCTGACCATTGCTCAGGCGACCCTTGCCAAGGCTCAGACCAATAATGACGCGGCATTGATCGATGCTGCTGAAAGCGCTGAAGACCTGGCTCAATCTGAATTTGACACGATGCTCAAAAAGTATAACGATGCTCTTACGACCAGTGCGGCAGAGACGATCCTTGAGGCGCGCGCGCAGCTTGCGGCGGCTCAATCCAGCTACGATTACGCGCTTGACTATTTGATGTCACTCCAGACTGGAGAAGACGCACTACAGGTGCGTGTAGTCGAAACAGCGGTCAAACAAGCTGAAGCCGCCGTCACTCAGGCGGAGGGTAATCTCGCTCAGGCTGATGCCGCCTTAAATCTGGCGAACCTGCAGCTGGATCGCACCCACATCAAAGCTCCAATCAGTGGAACAGTTATCTACACCAATGTTGAGGTTGGGGATATGGCGGTAGCTGGTGGTATTGTCATGACCATAGCCGAGCTTGAAGAACTTGAACTCTTCATTTATGTACCGGAAACCTGGTATGGTCAGATCTTCCTGGGTGATAAGGTGGATATCAGCGTCGATTCCTTCCCATCCGAAACTTTCAAGGGTGAGGTCGTTCGTATCGCGGACAAGGCGGAATATACCCCCAGAAATGTTCAGTCAGCTGATGGCCGCGCGACCACGGTCTACGCGATCAAGATCCTGGTACCCAACCCTAATCAACGCCTCAAACCTGGCATGCCCGCCGATGTTGATTTTGGAAAATAGATCTCTCAACATCTTACTGTAATTTCTAATGTAGGCCGGATTGACAAACGCAATCCGGCTTTATTTGTCTCATTGTTATGAACCGCTTTACTCCTATTTTTGAGTAAAATGATCTACAATTTTCAAGCCAGTCTCGTAACTAAACATTAATATTAGCGTTAAGCTTTTAGACAGTTTTAGTTGAAAAATTAATTTTACAAGGATAAATATATGGGTATTTTTAGCAACAACGTAATGGGGCTCTACAATTTAAAGGAGGAAAACACACCGATCGCGGAGCTGCAACGTTACGATTTCGCCAAACCGATTAAACCCCAGGCGCATTACTTACGTCCCATCACCTGGGCGCTTAGCTTTCCGGATGTCTGGAAGCACAAATCCACCATTACCCGAGACTTGAAAGGCGTCGAACCTCCTTATCTGCTGCTTTGCAACCACAATAGTTTTCTTGATTTCAAGGTAATGACTGCTGCCATCTTCCCTAGGCGCGCCAATTATGTCGTTGCTCTGGATGGTTTCATCGGGCGTGAATGGATCATGCGCCTGGTTGGCTGCATTGCAAAACGCAAGTTCGTCACTGACATCGAACTTATTCGCCAAACCTCCCGTCTGCTTAAACAAGGGCAGATCGTTGTTTATTATCCTGAAGCCCGCTATTCCCACATTGGCAGCGAATCTGTTTTGCCCGAATCTCTCGGCAAAATGATTAAATACCTACAGGTACCTGTTGTTACTCTTTTATTGCACGGACATCATATTACCGAACCTGTTTGGGATCAGGTAAACCGTGGCACTCGGGTGAAAGCGGAAATGAAACTCCTGCTAACCAAGGATGAACTCCAACAGCTTACGCCTGATGTCATCCATGAAAAAGTCAGCCAGGCTATGCGTTTTGATGACTATCGCTGGCAATTTGAAAACAAAATCCTGAATGACTTTCCTGAACGTGCCCGTGGAATTCATCGTGTTCTTTACCAGTGCCCCAACTGTCATACAGAATATAAAATGACTTCTGGTGCTGATCAACTGAGCTGTCAGGCTTGTGGCAAAACCTGGCAATTGAGCGAATATGGTCAGTTGCGCGCCCTCGAAGGAAAAACAGAATTTGAATTTCCGACTGATTGGTATGACTGGCAGCGTGAAAATGTGCGTCAGGAAGTTCTGGCAGGCACCTACGCTTTTGAATCCGAGGTTTTGATCGACTCTCTCCCCGATTCCCGCGGTTTTGTCCCGATGGGCAAGGGCTGGCTCAGACATGACATGAACGGCATGACCTTGCGCGGCTCTCATGCTGGAGAAGACTTTGAAGTTTATAAGTCCGTCCAGTCACTCTATTCGATACACGTTGAATATAACTATATTGATAAAAAGCGCGACTGTATTGATATCAGCACTCCTGATGATACCTATTTTGTCTATCCTTTGTCGGATGAATCTTCAGTTACGAAAATTGCCCTGGCGGTCGAGGAACTCTACCAACTAAGAAACCGATAAGTTTGTCTTCTGCCAAAGCCTTTGCGCCTAAAATCCCGGATTGAGCACCCAATCCAGGTGAAACGATATATTCCTCAATTCCCTCTAAGATATCTTTTGTTTGGATATAGCCGTTCAGAAAACTCGCCGTTTTTTTCCTGATCAATGGAAAAAGCTGCTTCTGCGTCATGACGCCGCCGCCCAAAATGATCCGTTGGGGTGCAAGCGTGCAGATCAGCCCTTGCAAAGCCAGCGCGATATATTCTGCTTCCAGCTCCCAGGCTGGATGATCAGGTGGCAATTCTGTTGCGGGGACTCCCCAGCGTGATTCGATCGCCGGACCGCTTGCTAATCCTTCAAAACAATCGCCGTGGAATGGACAGCCGCCCGGATAAGGATCTCTTGCGAAATCGTGCGGCAATCGCACATGCCCCATCTCCGTGTGTATCATACCGTGCAACAATTGCCCGTTCACCATAGCGCCAGCTCCAATCCCTGTCCCGATCGTGTAATAGACAACGTCGCTCAAACCAGAACCAGCTCCCCATTTTGCTTCAGCCAGCACGGCAGCGTTTACGTCCGTATCGAATCCGATCGGAATCCCCAGCTCACTATTAAAGAACCCAACCACATCCGTATTAGCCCAGCCTGGCTTTGGTGTCGCGAGGATCTTTCCGTAATTGACAGAGGCTGGATTAGGGTCCAGAGGTCCAAAACAGGCAATCCCAAGCGCGCTCAAACTATCAGCGTATTCAGATTGTCTGAAAAAACTAAGACAAGCTCTTAAAGTTTTCTCGGGCATAGTTGTTGCGATGCGCTCCTGTGCCAGAATTGTATTGTCCTGGTCGATCACCGCGCACAGAAACTTTGTTCCCCCTCCCTCAATTGCTCCATAAAATTTTGATTTCATACAAACCTCGTTTCGGGAAAGACTAAGGCTTAAATCATACCAGATTGATGTTCCGACTTTGCCTATAAATCAGCCAAAATCAAAAAAACATCTCTGTCCACTCTGTTTGTATAAGAAAAAATAGCAATTTTGATAAAAATGAATTTTCAACCTTGACGAGAGAATTCCACGAAGTAAACTATTAGTATGACTATCTTAACAATCACAACTGACTTTGGAAATTTGAATGGTTTTACCGGTACGATGAAAGGGGTCATCTACGGTATTGCGCCTGACGTTAAAATTGCTGACATCACCCACGAAATCCCAGCTCAGGACATTCGCACTGGTGCGATCGCCCTTTGGCGTGCTGCGGCATACTTTTCACCCAATACCGTCCACGTTGCTGTTGTCGATCCAGGTGTCGGCACCGCTCGCCGCGCGATTGCAGCAAAATTGGGTGATCAATACTTTGTCCTGCCTGATAACGGTCTGATCACCCCCATGCTCGAAGACGCCGAAGCCGCGGGCAAAGAGGTGCTTATCGTCCACCTTGATAAACCTGAATACTGGCTCGAAAATGTCTACACCACCTTCCACGGACGCGATATCTTCGCTCCTTGTGGTGCTCACCTGGCGGCCGGGGTGCCTATTGAAAAAATGGGCACAATCATCGATGATCCCATTCGCACACCACTGCCTAAACCCCAGAAAACCGCTCAGGGGTACACGGCTAATATTGTCGTGATTGACGTCTTTGGCAATTGTTCAACCAATTTGCGTGTCAAAAGTGTTCCCGATCTTGGTAAAACCACGCTGAAAATAGCTGGTCAGACCATTGAAGGCATTGTTCCTTCTTATGGTCATCGCCAGGTGGGTGATCTGGTTGCGGTAACCGACAGTGAAGGCTTTGTCGAAGTCGCTGTTGTCAACGGCAGCGCCGCCCGAACCTATGGCATTAAATTGGACGATCCTGTAGAGGTTATATTCCATGACTAACCCTGAACCGTTGCCGCTGGTCTTACAAAACCTGAGCTTTCGGTATCACACACGCAATGTTCCTGCGATTCGCAACATAAATCTTTCCCTTGAACCTGGTCAGATCATGCTTCTGGCCGGATCTTCAGGTTGTGGAAAAACAACCCTGATGCGTTGTATCAACGGTCTTATCCCACACTCCTACCGTGGCGAGATGTCTGGGGAAGTCCTCATCCACGGTCAGTCCGTTCGCGGCATGACCCTCTCGCAAATCTCAAGAAATGTAGGCACTCTGCTTCAGGACCCCGAACGTCAGATTCTGGGCACCTATGTGCTCAATGAAGTCTGTTTCGGGCTTGAGTCGCTGGCTATGTCGCGTGAAGAGATGTTGCCTATTGCTCATCGCGCCCTCGAGCGTCTTCACATCTCGCACCTCAAAGACAAGGAAACTTTCTTTACCTCCGGTGGCGAGAAACAAAAAGTCGCCCTTGCTGGCGTCCTCGCAATGGAACCCAACATCCTGCTTTTGGATGAACCTCTTGCCAGTCTTGATCCGGCTTCTGCTCATGAAGCCTTGCAGGCTTTCCGTGAACTGGCAGACGAGGGGCTTTCAATCATGATCGTCGAACACCGCGTCGAAGACGTTCTTTCTATCAATCCGGAAAAAGTTGTTTATATGGACGATGGCGAAATTGTTTATTCCGGTGACGTTGCTGGTCTTCTCGAGGCGGTTGATTATTCCCGCATCAAATTGCCAGCTGAGGTCATTGCGCGTCGGGCAAAGGGTAAGCCTTTCCCGGTCTTCAAGCCTACCGTTCCAAAACTGGACCCAAACAGCGAACCTCTGGTTTCCTTTCAGGATGTTCGCTTCCAGTACAAGGAAGATACTCCTGAAGTTCTGCATGGTATCAACCTTGATGTTCGCGCTGGCGAGGTTATCGCTATTCTTGGCCATAACGGCTCTGGTAAGACGACCACCGTCAAACATGCTCTCGGATTGCTCAAGCCTACCACCGGACGGGTCTTGCTTGAGGGTAAGGATTCAAAAAAGAACACCATTGCCCAGGCTGCCAAAACAATAGGTTATGTCTTTCAAAGTCCGACACAAATGCTTTTTGCCTCGACAGTTCGTGAAGAATTGTCTTATGGACCAGAAAATCTGAACTATCCTAAGGAGGAAATCGAGGCTAATGTTGATTGGGCTATCGAAACGGTTCATCTTGAGGCTGAACTGCCCACGCCACCTCTGGCGCTTTCATTCGGTCAGCAAAAACGTGTCTCGATTGCCTCAGTGCTCTCCATGCGCTCGCGCGTTCTCATGATGGATGAACCGACCGCGGGGCAGGATTACTGGAATTACCAATCCTTCATGGATACGATTTTGCAAACTCCAGGTTTTGACGCGATTATCTTTATTACTCATGATCTCGACCTGGCTCTGATTTATGCCAACAGAGTCGTCGTTCTCTATGGCGGCGAAATCGTTGCCGATGGACATCCTCAGGATGTTCTTCTGGATGAAGGCAATTTAAAGAAATGGCGTTTATTGCCAACTTCTTTGCTAAAATTGAATCAGCAATTATGGCCTAAGACTGGCCAATATATGCGCGCGGAAGCGCTAAGTCAATTTATCTCATAATTATTTTGGAGGATTTTATGGAAAATACGTACACAACTGGAACAAAAAAGAGTATCTGGGCATTTGGCACCAATCAGGTCGTCTATGCCGCCATTGGTGCTGCCTTATATGCGGTGGTAACCTGGGCATTCAACATGTGGCAGATCCCCGGAGCAGGTAATGTCGGCATTCGTCCTGCCATTGTTATTCCCATGTTCTTCGGTATTGCTTTTGGCCCTATCGTTGGTTTCATCACTGGCTTTGTTGGCAATATTCTGGCTGACATGCTCAGTGGCTATGGTTTCTGGATCTGGTGGGATCTCGGCAATGGCATTATCGGTCTGATCCCAGGCCTTTTCTCAGCCATGATCTTTAAGTACAACGAAACCAAATCCATTCTGCTCGGCGAATTGTCAGTCGTGCTGGGTAGTGGCATTGGCATGGGGGTGGCTGCTCTCTCAGAACGCTGGGTTTCTGGCGCGGATATGAACACGGTCATCTACGCCAACTTCCTTCCGGCTTTCCTGACCAATATCGTCTGGGGTCTGATTTTGCTCCCCGTTCTGATGATTGCCTACGCTGCTATCGTTCAACGAAGCGGTCGCTAAAGGATTGATGGAGGGCGGCTGATTCGCCGCCCTCATCCTGATTTGAAATGCTGGTTAGTTGGAATTATCGCTATCGCAATAGCCCCATGGATCACATCGATCCGCGGGCACGATTTATCTTTTCTTTTGCCCTGCTCTTTGCTGCGACTGCCACCTGGGATCCTACAATTCTTTTTGTCATCTTCATGATCGCCCTCCTTTGGTACGCCATGGGCAAACTCACCTGGAAAGATACAAAATTCGCCTGGTTGATGATCTCAGTTATGCTCTTTACGATGATTGTAGTCAATACCATTATCACTGGCGGCGGAGCGGGTGGGGTTGTACCACCTGGAGGTCAACTGGTTTGGCCCGCAGGCTTCACTGTCTTTGGAAAGCATTTCACCTTCGGACTAACCGTTGAAAGGCTTTGGTTTGCGGTAGCTCAACTAATGCGCATCCTTGCCATCTCTCTGGTTTTCATCATGATCCCCTATACGATGGATTCTCGCGCGTACGGTGTAACTTTCAGTAAACTCGGCATGCCTGATCGTTTGGCTTATACCATGGAACTCTCTTTCCGCTTTATTCCCACCCTGGCACGTAATCTCCAGGTCACAATGGATGCCCAACGTGCGCGTGGCTTTGAACTGGATTTCGGAAAGGGCAATCTGATCAAGAAGATCCAGCGTGTTGCGCCCCTGTTGATTCCCGTGACCATGAATGCCATCGTCTCTTCTGAAGATATCGCCAATGCCATGGACCTGCGCGGATTTGGTCAGCAGAAACGCACCTGGCTTTATGAGCTCAAATTCCACTGGTGGGACTGGGCGATCATTGTATTTTCAATTCTCATGCTCGTCGTTGTCTATCTGCTCGCCTTCCGCTTCAACATGCGCCTCTTCAGCGTGCCATCCTGGTGGTATGCATTCTTTAATTAAGGCCTATAAGCTTTTGAAATCTGTGGACAATTTGTAGGTCGGGCATCGTGCCCTTTGGGTATTGCGCTTTTCAACCCGACGTTTACTTATCCGTTTCTTGGTGGGGAGTCTTGTAGGTCGGGCATCGTGTCCTTTGGGTACCTGTGCCCGTCAGGGTATTGCGCTCCTGCCCCCTTTGGGGGTTCAACCCGACGTTCACTGGGTTGGGAACAGATATTGTAAAAATCCCCTTGTAGCACAGGGACTGCTTGCGTGTCTTGGCTGGGGAACGGCGAAGCCGGAGGCTGCTTGCGTCCTGGGTGCAGTTTCCAGGAGTGCGTCTTGTGATCTTTCGTTCGCGTATGGCCTCCTGTCCATGCGCATAACCCTCACTAGGGCGTACGTACCGGTGACATGGGTTACAAATTGATACTTTCACAAATCCTAATAGACAAATCCACCCCCGATTGTTAAGGATGTTCTCCATTGACAGAGAATGACTTGACAAAACCGTTAATATCGTTAAAATTTAGTTGACAAGTTAACTAACCTCAAAGCTTGTCTGGGAATTATGACGCAGGATCGCATTAAACTCTACGAATCGATAAAGGCTTCTTTTCTGCATATCGATAATCACGAAAAAGCCTATTTATCCCGGTTTGGGCTTAATATCCCACGTTTCTATGTTTTGGTCCATGTTGGGCACAACCCCGGCATGAATTACATTGACCTCAGTGACCGACTTCTATGTACCAAGAGCAATACTACCCGTATCATGCAGGGTATGCTCAGGGATGAGCTCATCACACGAAAAAACGACCCTAAAGATGGACGTAGTTTTCAGCTCTATCTGACCGATAAAGGGATGGAGATTCTTGATCGTGTTTATCCTGGTTTCGTCAACCGTGTCAACCAGGTCATGGCTCCATTCAGTGACGAAGAAATTGATAACTATATAAAAGTACTTCAACATATCGAAAGCACCCTTTCTCCTAATCCCTCTGTCAACCTGTGTATTACACAGGTGCTGGGGCTTGACATTCAGGAATTACGAGTTAAGGATGAGTAGAATAATACTTGACGAGTACGTCAAAAAGAATAATAGTTTCAAAAGGAGAAACCAATGAAGAAAAGTTATTTGTTGATTGCAATCGCCCTGATTGCGACTCTGATTTTGGGCGCCTGTGGCACCAAAACAGACACCCCTGTTGTTGACGTCCCTGAAGATGTCGAAACCCCTGTTTCCGAAGAACCCGTTGCTACCGAAGAACCCGTCGCTACAGTCGAAACCGAAGTTGCTGGTACCCTTCGTATTTGGGCTGATGAGCAACGCGCTCCCGTTCTGAGCGAACTGGGTGCCAGGTTCAAAGAACAGTACAATGTTGAAGTCGTCGTCGAAAACATCTCCGGTATTCGTGACCAATTCCTTGTGGCTGCCCCCGCTGGTGAAGGTCCCGATATCATCCTGATTGCACACGATCAGATGCCCGCCCTAACAGAATCTGGTCTGGTTGCTGAACTTGATCTTGGTGATAAAGCTGCTGAATTCACAGAGCAGTCTCTGAAAGCTTTCAGCTACAAAGGCAAACTTTATGGTATGCCTTATGCCACTGAGAACGTAGGCTTTTTCTATAATAAAGACCTCGTCACTACCGTTCCTACCACATGGCAGGAAGTGTACGACATCAGCAAAGCCCTGATAGATGAAGACAAAATCAAATTTGGTACGATCTTGGAAAATGCAAACTACCATGCCTATCCTTGGATGACCTCTCAGGGTGGTTACATCTTCGGTCTGGATGAAAATGGCGACTATGATCCAACAGATATTGGCGTTGGTTCAGAAGGTATGATCCAATTCGGCGAAATGGCTTTAAAGTGGAAAGAAGACGGAATTCTTTCTGATGTGATCGATGGCACCACCGCCAAGGCAATGTTCCTGAATGGCGAAGTAGCCTTCATGATCAATGGACCATGGGAACTTTCCAACCTACGCACTGCTGGGACTCCCTATGGGATTACTAATTTCCCTGATGGTGGTGTTCCATTCATGGGTGTTCAAGGTTTCGTTGTCAACTCCATGTCTGAGAATGTTCTGCTCGCACAGTCATTCCTGACAGAGTTTATAGCTACTGAAGAAGCCATGCTGGCTCTCTACGAAGCTGATCCTCGTGCGCCTGCATATCTGCCTGCCCTCGCTCTGGTTGACGATCCTGATCTGAAAGCTATCGGCGAAGCCGGTGCCAATGCCCAGCCAATGCCTGCCATTCCAGAAATGGGTGCTGTCTGGTCCGACTGGGGTAATGCCCTTACCTTCATTTTCACTGGCGAAAAGACCCCTGAGCAAGCCTATACTGATGCAGCGAGCAATATCCAGATTGCCATTTCCTCCAAGGGTATGGTCAACGTTCCAGGTTCCTTCCAAAAGTTGGTTGGCTGTGCTGCTGACTGGCAACCATACTGTCCTCAGACTGCTTTGACTCTGGGTGAAGATGGTAAATACACTGGTACCTTCACCATCCCTGCCGGTGACTATGAATGCAAAGTTGCCTTAGATGGTGGATGGGCTATTTCCTACGGTGACGGAGATGCTAACTACAAGTTCACAGTTGCTGTTGATGGTGATGTAACTTTTGTCTTTGATCCAGAAACAACGACACTCACGATTACAATGCAGTAATCTGATTTTTCAAGAGGAGTTCGGATTACCCGAACTCCTCTCATTATTCTTTGGAAAGGAGAGGCAGTAAATGAATACTCTTGATGCTTCCAAAGCTGACTTCACCAGGAAAGCATTTAGCAACATCGGTAAACTGGTCACAATTATCATAGTAACTATTGTTGATGTGGTACTGGCTTGGTTTGCATTTAAGCTTTTTAGCCTCAGTTACATTCCCATTGGAATCTGCATAATTCTTATCATCGCGATGATTTCCATCGCTTTTTTGGTGCCCAAAGCTCACATGTTCAAATGGATGGCATTGGGTTTGAGCGCATGGTTACTTTTTTCAATTTTTCCGATCATCTATACAATTTACAACGCATTCACCAACTATGGTGACGGTCACCTGATTTCCCAGGCGCAGGCAATTGAACAAATCCAGGCGCAAACCTATCTGCCTGAAACTGGAAAAGCCTATCAATGGATAGCCTATCGTTCAGAGTCAAAAGAGTATTTGCTGTGGCTGAAAGACGCTGAAGGCAACACCAAACTGGTCACACAGGTTGACGTGGAGGGCGATGCAGAGATACCGCTTGTGACCGGAGAAAACGGAATTGGGGAGATTGACGCGGATGGAGCCCCGGTCACAATCGATGGCTACACTCGCCTCAACCGCATTCTTGCATCTACGGATAAAAACCTGACCAACATCAAGTTTGGCGATCCAGAAAAAACCATCCAGGTGCGGTCTCCCTCTGAAGCAGCGGAACTCCAACCTCTATATGCCTATGATGCTGAAGCCAACACGTTCACCAATCAGCTCACTGGGATTGTCTACACAGACAAGGAGGGCACTTGGACTTCCAGGAGCGGTGAAACCATCATTCCAGGTTATTCCGCTGTTATTGGAATTAAAAACTTTGTCACATTTGTCAATAGCCCCGGTTTGCGCGGACCATTGGTGACGATTGTAATCTGGAACTTCATGTTCGCCACATTGAGTCTACTTCTGACCTTCTCGGTTGGCTTATTAATTTCCATAATATACGGTGATCCCAAATTCAAGGGTAAAAAGCTCTTGCGTTCCTTGCTGCTCATCCCCTATACCATCCCCAGCCTGATCACGATTTTGATTTGGCGAGGTATGTTCAATCCTCAATTTGGTGTAATAAACCGTGTCTTAGTGAGTCTACTCAATATTGCGCCTAATTGGACAACCAACGCTTGGCTTGCTCGCACTGCCCTATTAATTGTCAATACTTGGTTGGGTTATCCTTACTGGATGTTGGTTACAAGCGGTGCACTGCAATCCATTCCTCATGATATTTACGAGGCAGCCCAAATTGACGGTGCCACCGGCTGGCAGCAGTTCAAGAGCATCACATTGCCTCTTCTGCTCGTAAGTGTGGGACCGTTGATGATTTCATCGTTCATCTTCAACTTTAACAATTTCAACTTGATCTATGCTTTCATCAACGGTGGGCCGCCAATCCCTACTGCGACAACCCAGGCAGGCTATACCGACATCATCATCAGCTATGTCTACAACCTGGCATTCGCCAGTGGGCGAGGCATACAATACGGCTACGCTTCCGCAATCTCACTGGTGCTCTTCTTGTTGATTGCGGTCATGTCGTTGCTACAATTCAAATTTACAAATATGTGGGAGGAGGTTGGCGAAAATGTCTAAGAAACCAGAATCTATCTCTAAAGCCAGAACCACCGCTCTGATTGGACGTTGGATTTTGGCGGTGGTGTTGGTTGTCTTCAGCATCTTCCCGGTTTTGTGGATTGTCTCCGCTGCAATTAACCCCGTGAATAATCTGGCTAATCAACAACTCATTCCTACTAACGCGAACTTTGACAATTTCAGGGAGTTGGTAAGTAACCCAATATTTCCCTTCTTCACATGGATGAAAAACTCGTTGATTATTTCATCGGTTTCCACTCTCCTGACGGTTTCATTGACCACACTGGCAGCGTTTGCGTTCTCACGCTTCCGATTCAAAGGGCGTCAGGGTATGCTAAAGTCCATCCTGCTTATCCAGAGCTTCCCCAACTTGTTGGCAATTGTTGCCTTGTTTACGATTATCAAGCAAATCGGGGATGTCGTTCCATGGCTTGGGCTCAACACACATGCCGGGCTTATCCTCGTCTATTCAGGAGGTGCCATGGGTATGAACATCTGGCTAATGAAAGGCTATATGGACACCATCCCGCGGGATATCGATGAATCTGCCCATGTGGATGGTGCGACTGACTGGGAGGTCTTCTCGAAGTTGATCTTGCCCTTGTTACGCCCTATCCTGGTCGTTATTGCCATTCTGAGTTTCATTGGAACTTACGGCGAGTTCATTATCGCTAGGACACTACTTACCCAGCGTGAAACACAGACTGTGATGGTTGGCTTGCAGATCTTTACTGCGGGGCAATATACTCAGAACTGGGGTGTCTTTGCGGCTGGCGCGCTCATCGCTGCCTTGCCAATCATGATCATCTATCTGATCCTCCAGGATCAGATTGTCGGAGGTCTGACCCAGGGCTCCGTCAAAGGCTAACGCCTTATACACCACTTTCTTTCTGTAGGGGAGACCCCTGTGCCCTCTGGGTATTCCACGGTCTCCCTTTCTTAATCTTGCGTTACAAGGGGCGGGTGTGGGGACCCGTCCGTAAGCCCGTAGGCCGGCTTCTTTTCCCTAAGTCATCGTAAGGTAACACAGTAGGGTAACTATGCCCTCGGGCAAGGTGATCCGCTTTTAACTTGTCATCGCGAGGGAACGAAGTGACCGTGGCGATCTGCCTTAAAAATGCAAACAACCATGTCTAATAATTTCGCAAAAACAATAAGACTAACCCCCTTACCGTAAAAAAATTTAAACAAACCCACCCGTTTGCCAGATTCTCTATGCTCAGGACCTTTTTATTGATTCCCAATCTCGAAAATTCCCAACCATCACCAACCATTCCTCTCCGTCTCCTCAAAATCGGGGTAAGATAAAAGAAAACAAAAACTCGGACACATACTACATGAAATTACTCAACATCCCACCCTTCGATCTCGAAGCCGCGAAAGCAGCCACAAATAGACAAGCTATTCTCACTAAGCCGCTTGGCGCTCTTGGTTACCTTGAAGAGCTCTCAATCAAACTTGCCGGCATCACCGCCAATCCCCGCCCAAAATTCACCAAAAAAGGCGTCATCGTCATGGCGGCTGACCATGGAATCACTCGGAGCGGAGTTAGCGCCTATCCCTCAGAAGTTACCCCTCAGATGGTTTTCAATATTCTCAATGGTGGCGCGGCAATTAATGTCTTGTCCCGCCAGGCAAACGCCAAAGTAATTATCGTTGACATCGGCGTTGCCTGTGATTTTCAAAATATCCCTGGTTTGCTCCACCGCAAAATTGCCTTTGGCACTCAAAACATGCTCCATGGTCCCGCCATGACCCGTACTCAGGCCGAAGATGCTATCCAGGTTGGTCTCGATGTTGTCTTCGACGAGATCGATCAAGGCCTCGACTTAGTTGCCACCGGAGAAATGGGCATCGGCAACACCACCGCCTCTTCCGCCATTACTGCCATATTAACCGAAACACCAGTTCAACAGGTCGTAGGTCGTGGAACCGGACTGGATGACAAGGGACTTGCAAACAAGATCCAGGCGATTCATGACGCCACCCAGCTCAACCAGCCCGATCCTAGCGACCCACTCGACGTCCTTTCAAAAGTCGGTGGTTTCGAAATTGCTGGTCTCTGTGGCGTCATCCTTGGCGCTGCCTCACGGCGTGTCCCTGTTGTCGTGGATGGCTTTATTTCTGGTGCAGCCGCGCTGGTCGCGGTGCATCTCCAGCCTGCTGTAAAACCTTTTCTGATCGCCTCCCATCAATCGGTCGAAATCGGTCATGCCATCATCTGGAAACATCTTAGCCTGCGCCCCATTCTGAACCTTGACCTCCGTCTTGGCGAAGGCACCGGCGCTGTCCTGGCTTTCCACATTCTCGAAGCTGCCGCTCGTACTCTCGATGAAATGGCAACTTTTTCTGAAGCAGGGGTCTCCGACAAGTGATCAATAACTTCCTCAACGCGCTTGGTTTCCTCTCCGTCCTTCCTTTTAGGAGTAAAAAGCCCTGGCAACCGGGTGATCTGGGGCGTTCCGCACTTTTCTATCCTTTGGTTGGCGCTCTCATGGGCGCGCTCACCGCAGGGGTCAATTATCTGCTCTCGCTGGTCTTCCCGCCCATGCTTACAGCCGCCCTGACGCTTTGTTTTTGGATTTTTATCACCGGTGGTCTGCATCTTGATGGTGTCGCTGACTGTTTTGACGGCATGCTCAACGCCTCTCCACCAGAACGTCGCCTTGAAATTATGAAAGATTCCCGCCTTGGAACCTTTGGCGGGCTGGGTTTGATCCTTCTGATCTTGCTCAAATTTTCCTGCCTCTATACACTTCCAGCTCAGAAAACCCGGCTTCTTTTACCCTTTGCGATGGCATCGTCCCGCTGGCTTTTGCTCCTGGCGGGCAAACAACCCAACGCCCGACCCGGTGGTCTGGGCGCGGAATTTTCCAGTGGACTAAAACCGCTTCATTTCATCTTTGCCGGACTGACAACCCTCATCCTGACCGGCATAGCCACATGGCAGCTCGGTTGGATGGCACTCGTCGCCCTGGTGGCAGCCCACCTTCTCGCCCTGCTCATCTTCCTCATCGCAAGATCTCGCCTGGGTGGTCTCACCGGAGACGTTTTTGGCTTGCTTGTGGAGTTCAGCGAGCTGCTTATGCTGCTCATTTTTACTATCTCAATAGGTGCTGCATGAAAAAACGCTATCCTTTCCGACTTGGCACGACTTCTTACATCATCCCGGACGAGATCCTGCCAAATGCCCGCTATCTCGCGCCTCTGGTCGATGATATCGAGCTGGTCTTGTTTGAGGTTGACGACGGCTACAATAACTTGCCCGACCAATCTGTCATCAACGAACTAAACACCATCGCGCGGGGTGATGATCTCACCTACACTGTCCACATGCCTGTTGACCTGAACTTTCTTGGCGACCAAAACTCTCTCAATACGACCCTTGCCAAAGCCAAACGCACCATCGACCACACCTTGGCTCTCAATGCCTGGGCTTACGTCCTCCACCTTGATGGGCCAGAGCTCCTCTTGCCTTCACCCCCGCTTTCCAAACAGCAATGGCAGGAAAAAGCGCTCAACTTCGTCGCTCATCTCAGCAAATGGCTTGGCGATTCAACCCTTTTAGCGGTTGAAAACCTTGAGAACTACCCTCTCGATCTTTGGGATGACGTCATCCGCCTTGCCGGCACCAGTCGCTGTATTGACATTGGCCACCTCTGGCTGAACAATCATCCTCCTGTCCCCTATCTTGAACGCCGCTTACGCGAAACCCGCGTCATCCACATCCACGGTATCGATGAACGCGACCACAGCTCACTTCGCCATGTCCCCAAAGCGCAGCTTGAGGAGGTCTTTAATGAGCTAATCCGTCAAAACTACCAGAGCGTCATCACGATCGAAGTTTTTAACCAGGAAGATTTCTTTTCCTCTAGGGATATTATCCAGGAATTCTTTGACAATCAAAGGAGTTAAGATGGAAAAGCAGCTTCTTTTTGTTCTTGGCGGTGCCCGCAGCGGCAAATCCACATTTGCTCAAAAATTCATCGAATCCCAAAATTGCCCCGCCCTGTTCGTTGCCACCGCTGAAGCGCGCGATGACGAAATGAAAGCCCGTATCGCCGCCCACCGTGCCAGTCGTTCCGCCAATTGGCTCACGCTGGAATCGCCCCTCAATGTTGCCGAAAGCATCCAAAACACGGAACCAACCCCCTGGCTCTTGCTCGACTGCCTCACCCTATTGGTCAGCAACATCCTTCTTTCTTGCCCTGAACCCACTCAGGAAACCCAATTCCGACAAAAACTGGAAACGGAAATCGAAAATATCCTTAAAATATACCGTTCCCACCCCGGTTCTTGGGTCATTGTCAGCAATGAAGTTGGCCTGGGTCTGGTGCCGCCCTACGCTCTCGGGCGTTTTTATCGCGACGGACTCGGCTGGGCAAACCAACGCGTCGCTCAGGAAGCAGACAAGGTCATTTTTATGGTCGCTGGTCTCCCGCTCATCGTTAAACCCTCTTCTGCCATGTTTTCTCCCTATCCGTTCTGAAACGCATTACCCCACTTTCTCAATTTTTTAAGCTTGTGAGCCCATTTTTGCTTTTCTCAACCACCTAAGCCTAATTATCGGAAAGAGACAACTTAAAAAACCTGGCCAAATTTGCCACTAAATTTGTCAATTTCCTTAATTCAATAGGAAAATTTCGCACAATTTTACAACTTGGTGTAAAATTATATGTTGTCCGACCCTATTTAAAGGAGAATAAGGTAAGACCAAGATGCTCTACACAATCAAATCAGCCAAAAGGAGAAATATGAGAAGAAAGATATTGTTGTTTGTCAGTTTGTTTATGGTTCTGGCTTTGGCCTTGTCTGCCTGCCAGCCCGCTGCCCCCGTTGAAGAAGCGCCGCCTGCAGATGATGCCGCTCCCGTTGAAGATGCACCGCCTGCAGATGATGCCGCCCCTGCCGTGGACTGTCGTGGTGATTCCACCACGGAAGCCGAAGGAAAATACCAGGTTCCGGCTCCCATAGAAGGTTGCTTCAATGTCGCTTTTGTTTATGTCGGACCCCACGATGATGGTGGTTGGTCCCAGGCTCACGATGTTGGTCGCCTGTGGGCTCAGGATAATCTCGAAGGTGTCCATACGGCTTACGTCGAAAACGTTGCTGAAGGTGTCGATTCCGAGCAAGTAACTCGTTCCTTGGCTCGCAAAGGTTTTGACATGGTCTTCACAACTTCCTTCGGTTTTATGGATGCCACCGAAACCGTTGCGTCTGAATTCCCCGATAAGGATTTTGTCCACGTTTCCGGTTACAAGTTTAATGGCTCTAACTTTGGCAACCTGATGGGTGCCATGGAAGATATCAAATACCTTGCTGGTATCCTCGCTGGTTCCCGTGCCAAAGTGGACGGTAATACCAAGATCGGTTACATGGCGACCTTCCCCATCCCCGAAGAACTTCGCCTCGGTAACGCCTTTGCTCTCGGTGTTGCCCAAACCTGCCCGGAGTGCACCATTGATGTCCGCTTCATCTTCACCTGGCACGATCCCACCATTGAACAGGAAGCCGCGAAGTCTCTCTTCGACGCTGGTGCCCAGGTTGTTATGACCGGTGCTGACACCCCTGCTCCTGCCATTGCTGCCCCCGAAGGAAAATGGGGTATTACCTATGACTATATTGGAAACTGTACTCTTGATTCCTGCCTAACTAGCATGTATTGGAACTGGGGACCCATTTTCAAGAAGCTTATCGAACAATCCATGGATGGTACATTTGCTGGTGAAGCTGTCTACTTTGATGCTGATGCCGACGGTCTTGGCCTCTATGGCTTCATGGAAGGTGAGGAACTGATGCCAGGTGTCAAGGACCTACCCGAAGCAGACCTGCAGCTTATCCGTGATGAACTGGCTGCCTTCCTCTCCGGCAAGAAGACCCGTTTTGACCTCTTCACCGGTCCCATCACAGACAATCAGGGCAACCTCGTCCTTGCCGAAGGTGAGAGCCTTCGCCAGGTTGATCTTGACTGCTTTGCGCAGGCAGAAGGTGCCATTTGTGCTGACGGTGTCGGTGTGTATTGGTGGAATGAGAACATTACCGCCGAACTACCTGACCTCTAAACACATAAATAATATTCAGAGAGGTGGCTCAACCGAGCCACCTCTCCATAAAAGATAATCCCATGACCTTTCCTGATCAAACATCTGTAGTTCCTGCCGTGGAAATGAAGGATATCGTCCTGCAGTTTCCCGGCGTTTTAGCCAACGATCATGTCAACTTCACCCTCATGCCAGGGGAAATCCACGCTCTCCTCGGAGAAAATGGTGCCGGCAAGAGCAGCCTGATGAACGTCCTCATTGGTCTCTACAGGCCGCAGTCCGGCGAAATTTTCATCCATGGAGAAAAAGTCAGCTTCAACTCTCCCAAGGATGCGATTGCTAAAGGCATTGGCATGGTCCACCAGCACTTCATGCTGGTTGAAAATCAAACCGTGACCGAAAATGTCCTCATCGGTCTCGACAATCCTCGTTTCCGTCTCAACCTCAAAAAATATGACGATGAGATTAGGGATCTGGCTGAACAATACGGTATCCATATCGATCCCACTGCCAGGATCTGGCAGCTCTCGGTTGGTGAACAGCAGCGCGTCGAAATTCTGAAGATCCTTTATCGCGGTGCGGATATCCTTATCATGGACGAGCCCACCGCTGTTCTGGCTCCGCAGGAAGCGGACGAGTTGATTGCGACCCTTAAAGAGATGGCTGCTCGGGGTAAGTCGATCGCCTTTATCAGTCACAAGCTCCATGAGGTAAAAAAGGTTGCTTCTAAATTGTCAGTTTTGCGTCGTGGCAGAATGACGGCTGAACGCGTCGACACCAAAGACATGACCCGCGAAAGCCTTGCCTCTCTTATGGTTGGTCGCGAAGTGATTTTCAATCTGCATAAATGTCAGCAGGAGACCGGGCGTGAAGTTTTGCGCCTTCAAAACATCTCTGCTGTCAACAATAAAAATCTTCCCGCTTTGCGCGATGTAAATCTGGATCTTCATGAGGGTGAAATTCTCGGAATCGCTGGCGTTGCCGGAAATGGCCAGTCCGAGTTGGTTGAGGTTATCACTGGTCTGCGGACTTGTACCGGTAACATATGGTTTGAGGGTAAAGACATTGCCAACAAGCCCCCTGCCTTCTCGATCAACCAGGGACTGGCTCACATTCCTGAAGACCGCATTGGTGTTGGTTCCGCCCCCAACCTCTCACTCACCAGCAACATCATCATGAAGCGTTACAATGAGGAGCCCATCAGCAAAAAATGGCAGCTCAATTACCTTGCTGCCGATGAACTTGCCTCTAGGCTTAAGAACGAATATGACATCCAGGCGCCAAACATCAAAACTCAGGTGCGCAAACTCTCCGGCGGCAACCTTCAGAAACTGATTCTGGCTCGGGAGCTTTCCAGCACTCCACGGCTCCTGGTTGCGATGCAGCCCACTCGTGGACTCGACGTCGGTGCCATTGAAGGCGTCCAGCAGCTCTTGCTTCAGCAGCGCGAACAGGGTTGTGCCATTCTGCTTGTTTCTGAAGACCTTGACGAACTTCTCGCTCTTTCTGATCGTATTGCTGTCATGTATGAGGGCGAAGTTGTTAATACGCTCTGTCAGGAAGACTTTGATCTCGAAACTATCGGTCTCATGATGACCGGCTCTTTCCAACACCCAGACCCCACTCCTGCCGACCAATCAGATGAGGCTCCTATCCCCTCATGCGAGGAAGAGTATCTTGGGTCTGAGGAAGGTGGTTCTTTGTCTCTTACCCCCTCCAGCCGAAGGCGTAGGGAGGGGAATAAAGGGGATGGGTCATTAAATCCCGAAAGCTCCCAAACACCAGAATCAGAAAAAGAACGTGTCCTTCGCAAAGTACTTGGCGATAAATATAAGAACCAGGGAGGTGGGAAATGAAAATCCCCTATCCTGTTTTTACCAAACGAACTGAAGAAGTCCCCAACTGGCTTCCCGTCGTCACATCTGTCGGAGCCGTCTTAATGGCTTTCATCATTTCCGGCATTATCCTCAAACTCATCGGAGCTGATCCGATCAAAGTCTACAAATACTTCTTCAAAGCCTCTTTTGGTTCCTGGGGCGCTTTTTCGGATGTGCTCGTCAAAGCCACTCCCCTGATCCTGATTGGTTTGGGTTGCGCCCTCGCATTCCGCATGAGGCTTTGGAATATCGGTGCTGAAGGGCAGTTTTTCGTTGGCGCCTTTATGGCAACCATGGTTGTGATGGTGCCTTTGGTCGATCTTGAAACCACACCCAAAGTCGTCATTTTGGGCTTGATGGCTATTCTTGGCATGATTGGTGGCGCGCTCTTCGCCTTTATCCCTGGTTTTCTAAAAGCAAAACTCAATATCAACGAGATTATCACCACCCTCATGCTCAACTACATTGCCGTCCTCTGGAACAACTATTGGATATTTGGAAAATGGAGCGATTCCGGCTTCCAGATGACCAAAACTTTCCCAAAACAAGCCTGGATGCCGCGCCTCGCTGATTATGCCAAAAACATTCCGGCCTTTTCGGGCATGACTGCTCATGCCGGCATCCTTTTTGGGCTGATCGCGGCACTGATCGTTTATCTCATTATTTACAAGAGCAAGTGGGGCTACAAAATCACCCTCATTGGTGATAACGTGCGTACAGCTCGTTACGCTGGTATCGATATCGCTGCCAACACCATCCTCGTATTCATGATCTCCGGTGCCCTGGCAGGTCTGGCAGGTATGACCGAGGTTGCTGGCACGGTTCATCGCCTTCAGGAACGTATCTCTACTTCTTACGGCTTTTCGGGTGTCATTGTTGCCTGGCTCGCCAAGCTCAACCCTTTCGGAGTCATAGTTGTCTCCATCCTCTTTGGAGCGCTCCTGGTTGCCAGTCGCGAAATCCAACCCTCTGGGATCTCTTTCCTCATTCAAGGCATCACGCTCTTCCTCGTTATCTCCAGTGATGTCATGCTTAAATACCAAATCACTTGGGTTCGTCCCCAGGAGGAGCAAGCCTGATGAACTGGTTCGAAATTTTCCGCTCCGGGCTTAGTACCGGCACCGTTTTGCTCATCGCCGGGATTGGCGAAATCCTGACTGAGCGTTCCGGCATCCAAAACCTTGGTGTCGAAGGCATGATGCTCGTTGGCGCCATGGCCGGTTTTAAAGTTGCTGTCCAAACTGGTAATGTCTGGCTCGGTCTCTTGGCTGCTATTATCGCTGGAGGCATCCTCAGCCTGGCTCATGCTGTTGTCGTGATTCACTTCCAGGCTGATCAAACCGTCAGTGGTCTCTCGCTTACATTTTTGGGCACCGGGCTGGCGCTTGTTTTGGGTGAGGGTCTCACCGGCATAACCGGTCCTGTCGTTCCCCGCGTGACCATCCCCTTGCTCTCGCGAATTCCTTACATTGGTCCCATCATGTTTGCCAACCAAAATTTCTTGGTCTATTTTGGCTATTTGCTCGTGCCGATCACTTGGTACTATATCAACCGCACCAAACCCGGCTTGCACCTGCGTGCTGTTGGTGAAAATCCTGCCGCGGCTGACACATTGGGCGTCAATATCTACCGAACCCGCTATCTTTATACCTTTATTGGAGGTTGTTTCGCCGGTTTGGCAGGCGCGGCTATCACCGTTGCCATCGCGCCGGGATGGTATAGCAACCTGACCGTCAGCGGTCAGGGCTGGATTGCTGTTGCCCTGGTCATCTTTGCTCATTGGAATCCCTGGCGGGCCGCTTTGGGAGGATACTTATTTGGCGTCCTCAGGCGTTTCACGCTCGATCTGCAGGGCCCCGCGGTGATTTTTGGGCTTGCGAACCCCTTCTTCAAGAACAATAACCTCGTCTTCTTCCTGCAAATGGCGCCCTATCTGCTCACCATCATCGCCCTGATCTGGGGCAGTTCTGCCGCGCGCAAGAAGCGCATCGGTGCCCCCGCCGCCCTCGGCATCCCCTACCAACGCGGCGAACGCGGCTTGTAGCCCAACTTTCAGTTGAAACGTAGGCCGGATTCATCTCCTGCCCTTGGCACTTTTCCCAAGGGTTGAATCCGGCTTTTTCTTATTATCGGGCGGACCTGGCAGTCCGCCCCTACATCTGCAAAGATTCGACCTGGGGTGGTGAGGTAAAAGCTTTCTCACCTGGGAGAAGGTGCCCGAAGGGCGGACTGCTTGCGCTCTGGGTACCAGAGTGAGGGCCAGGTGGTGAGGTAAAAGCCTTCTCACTTGGGAGAAGGTGCCCGAAGGGCGGACTGCTTGCGCTCTGGGTACCAGAGTGAGGGCCAGGTGGTGAGGTCAAAGCCTTCTCACTTGGGAGAAGGTGCCCGAAGGGCGGACTGCTTGCGCTCTGGGTACCAGAGTGAGGGCCAGGTGGTGAGGTCAAAGCCTTCTCACTTGGGAGAAGGTGCCCGAAGGGCGGATGAGGGGAAAAAGACACAGCTTTAGACAGACAATTCACCAAATTCTAAATATATTGATCCTACATAGATACAGCCTTTTTTGTTATCCATCCATAAGATTAGGGCAATCGCATCTAAATTACCTAAATCAAGCTTCTTTGAGGATTTTTAGGTGCGTCTCATTCCTATTTCACTATGTAAAAATGATATATGTGGTGGTGTTGCGAGGTTGTCATCGCGAGGAGCCCTTTAGGGCGACGCGGCGATCTGCCTTAGAGCTCTTGCTGTACAAAAATGGATTGGAAAAATGATTAACTGCAGATTGCCATGCCCCTTGCGGGGCTCGCAATACCCAAAGGGCACGATGTGACAGATTCCTTAGAGCTTATGTAATTTTTGCACTCATTTCTCTCAAAGCTTGGTTAAAAAGATAAGAAAATTTTCGTAACTGATAATTATTGACACTTGACGGATGATACTATGTATAGTATCATTGCATTGTAAAATGACCAAAAAAGAGAAACTCTTTAAACGACTCCTCGGACTACCCAAAGATCTTCGTTTCGAAGAGTTGGATAAAATTCTTGTCTCTGTGGGCTATGTGCTCGAAAGAACCCGAGGGAGCCATGCCATTTACACCAAATCTGGCGCCAACACCCTGACGATTCCTCGCAAATCCCCGGTCAAGAGCTATCTTATTCAACAGGTACTCGAGGAAATTGGCGATACACTGGAAAACATGCCTGATGGAATGCAAAATGAACAAAACAATTGATTACTACCTCAACCTTCCTTATACCCGCGAACTTATCCCTGAACCGGAAGGGGGCTGGTTTGTCCGCGTTAAAGAACTCCCCGGCTGTATGAGCCAGGGCGAAACCGTCGAAGAAGCCATGCTCATGATAGATGAAGCTATGCGAGCCTGGCTCGAAGTTGAGCTTGAGAAAGGTAAACCCATTCCCGAACCCCGCGCTGAAGAAGAATACAGCGGAAAATTTGTCGTTCGTATTCCCAAATCCCTCCACCGCAAAATCACCGAGATTTCCGGACTCGAAGGTGTCAGCCTCAACCAATGGATCAACACAACCATCGCCGAAGCTGTTGGTGCAAACGAAATTGGTCGCTCGTCGTAATCTTCTTTTCAGTACTGTTATAATAGAACATAATATCTGAGAAAACTTGTAAAAAATGTCAGACGCAATGCAAAAAGAGATTAACAGAACAGAATATAGGGATCTTGAAAAAATTACTGGTCACACAATTCGTGACCGGTCTGATAGTGCTCTTCAATACTATCTTGATATGATTTTTCAGGAACCCTTGATTCCGCATGCACGGTTTACCTTTATTGATCTCTTTGCTGGCATTGGTGGAATGAGAATTGCTTTCGAAGAAGCTGGCGGTCAATGTGTTTTTTCCTCAGAATGGGATCGCTTCTCTCAAAAAACATATTATGCAAATTTTGGTGTTATTCCTCATGGAGATATCACGATAATTGATGAGAAAGAGATTCCTGATCATGATGTTCTTGTAGCAGGGTTTCCCTGTCAACCATTTTCAATAGCTGGAGTTTCCAAGAAGAATAGTCTTGGTAAAAACCACGGTTTTCTTGACCAGACGCAGGGGACACTGTTTTTTGATATTGTAAGGATAATAAAAGAAAAGCGTCCAAAGGCATTTCTGCTTGAAAATGTAAAAAACTTAAAGAATCACGATAAAGGCAATACATGGAAAGTTATCAGTGAATCTCTTAAAGAACTTAATTACCAGATTAGCTCAGCTGTCATTAATGGCAAAGACTGGGCTCCACAAAACCGCGAGCGTGTATTCATTATCGGCTTTAACAACGATTGCTTTCCGAATAAAACATATTTCAATTTTGAGGATTTGAAACGACCTGCGAAGAAACCGATAGCGGCTGATATCCTTGAATCAAATGTGGATGATAAATACACACTATCAGATAAACTATGGAATTACCTTCAGAATTATGCTGCTAAACACAAAGCCAAAGGCAATGGTTTTGGTTTTGGCTTGGTTGATCCAAATGGTACAACAAGAACTCTAAGTGCTCGATATCATAAAGATGGCTCTGAAATTTTGATACCTCAAAAAGGCTCCAATCCCAGGAGGCTAACTCCCCGGGAGGCAGCTCGTTTGCAGGGTTTTCCAGAAGATTTTAAGATAGTCGTATCTGATACACAGGCATACAGACAGTTTGGAAACGCTGTTGTCGTACCTCTTGTTACTGAATTAGCAAAACAGCTTGTCGAATATCTTTCTGATGCTTCGGAGAAAAGGATTAAATGGAGCAGGAATTAGTATGGATTAACGCTGTCGAATCAGTACATGAAGGGCAATCCTCTTTTTTTAAATTCATCTCTGCAAACGATTCTGGAGAGACTGGAGGGCATCAGGCAGGATTTCTAATCCCCAAATCAGCTATTTCTGCTTTTATTGATGAACCTCGCGTAAGAGGAGAAAATTTTACTAAGAACATACGAATTGAATGGGACGATGGATTTATCACTGATAGCGTTTTCAAATATTATGGTAAGAGAACCAGGAATGAGTATCGCCTGACGCGTTTCGGACAAAATTTCAATTTCAGAGAAAGAATCCAGACCGGCGACCTGCTCGTAATGTCCCGCATTGAGCATGACTATTTTCGCGCTTTTATTCTTAAGTCGGAAGATGAAATAGATAGTTTTTTGGAAGCTTTGGGCTTAAATCCTGTTGACTCGGGAACTATAATAACAATATCTCCTCCAGCTTTGGAGATTAATGAAGAAAATGAGTTTGATCTCTTTTTTCAAAGCCTTCAAGGGCATTTCCCTACTACATGGGAAATGGCTAATGCTGCCAGAGAATTGGATCTGAAAATTTATGACAAAGAGTATGAGTTACTTAGTGATCCGGATAAAAAAATCTTGGATTGGACAGCATTTGAATATCGGCTTTTTCGGCATATAGAAAAGGGCTTTTATGAGCGACCAGTTAAAAAAGGATTTGATAATCTTGAACAATTTCTGGAGCTGGCTAACAGCTTGTTGAACCGTCGCAAAAGCCGGGCTGGAAAATCGCTTGAACATCATTTAAGTCACTTGTTTCTCGTGAACAAACTTTCTTTTTCCGAACAAGCTAAAACAGAAGGAAATTCTCGACCAGACTTCATTTTTCCAGGAATAAATCAATATCATAATGAATTTTTTCCACGGGATAAAATAGTAGTCTTAGCTGCAAAAACGACCTGCAAAGATCGTTGGAGACAGATTCTGACTGAAACTAAAAATCTCAATCGATATTATCTGTTTACTTTGCAACAGGGTATCACTGCAAATCAATTGGATGAAATGAAAGCTGCAAATGTACAATTAATAGTTCCAAAAGCCTATATTTCCAGTTACCCTGCAACACATCGTTCAGGTCTTATGACATTAAAAAGCTTTATTGGATTATTAAAATAACTCCTGTGTGTCCCTATGGCAGACATTAAAACCCCACAGGAACGTAGTTATAACATGTCTCGTATTCGTGGGGTTGATACAAAGCCGGAAATGCTGGTTCGGAAGTTTCTGTTCGCCCATGGCTTCAGATATCGATTGCATGATAAAAAGTTGCCTGGCAAACCTGATTTGGTTTTGCCAAAGTATAAAACAGTAATCTTTGTCAATGGGTGCTTCTGGCATGGGCATGATGGGTGTAAATATTTCGTTATCCCGAGAACGAGAAGAGAGTTCTGGTTGAGTAAAATTAATCGTACAAAAGAAATCGATTTACAAAATTACAAGCTTCTTTCTGATATGGGATATAGAGTTCTCACGATTTGGGAATGCGAATTAAAAACTTCTGAGTTAAGAGAACAAAACCTAACAAAGTTGGTTTCAGTTTTATCTGAATCTTCCGCTTGCAATTAAAATTTGTACTTACATGGGTTTCTGCGCCTTTTACACTTCATGGTACGCGAAATTGAGGGTATAAGGGTAAAATCTCTTCTTTAGACAATTCAATCCCACTTATATTCTCGATACCCACTCGTTCGTATATCTGGAGTTTACAAACTCATCCGAGATGAGTTTAGCAAATGTCATGCTCAGTTTTCGTTTTCCTGACAATCCCTGCTACTTTTTCAGCGCGCTAATCAATTCTTGGCGGGGTGAAGAACTAGGGATAGGGGATTGGAAGGTATTTCGGCATTTCTACCTGCTCTTGCTTGAACCAAAGAGGCGGTCTTGATCCCATTGGAGTAGCAAGTCTTTTACTTCTCGTGGTACTCTACTTAGGGAAGCCCTAAGCCCCGTTTGAATTTTTGCAAGGACCTTTTCGTTGACATTTCCGACATGATTGAAGAGATGGAGATCCATTTCAGACAAAATCTTCGCATTTCGATATTTGACCCAGGAGAAACGAGTAATAAAAAAATCCTCGTTGGGTTGGAAGGTGGTTGTAAGGTCTGGCAGGGTTTGGCTTGAAGAGAGGTAACAGGCGATAAGGCGCTTGTCTTGATTTAGGGGATCTCTAAACACGATGATATGGTAATGGGGTCGATCTTCTGAACCCTTAAGATAAAAGACACTCCCTTCCTGGATCATTAACAGCGGTTCTCTAACTTTGTTCGGAGTTGGATTTCGTAAGCAATTTCTTGCATAAGTTCTGTAATTTGTTCGTTGGAAAAGCCGTTTCTTTCAAAGACAAATTGATAGGGCATTCGACGACGGCGTTCATTTTCGAGGAGATCAATATGCTCTGGCAGGTTTTGGATGTCTGATTCGAGTACACCTTTGGGAGCAGAACGGTATTTTTGAATCAATGTGGTCAGGCGATCTGTTTCCTCTTCACTTAATAGCCCCTCAAACAATTTGGCATCAGGATCTTTTTGGGAAATTGTGTGTGTTGCTACTTCCAGAGTGAAGTAGGGACTCCAGTCATAGGGGGCTTCTGGTGTGATTTCGCTGCAAGAGCTGATGCCGTTGTTCACCTCACTGATAATGGGCCCTTTGGGAAGTGCGTAATATGTGCCGAAAAATGCAGGTTCTCCAGTTTCGAGAAGAACTTCACGATCAAAGAGGTAAAGAAGTTTTGCAGCAGTATAGTGATTGAGTTTATTATTGGTTAAACGACAAAGATATGACAGAGCAGCGATGGCTTTATCTTCTTTAAAAACGGAATTTAAATACTGATATTCAGTGACGCGACCAATATATAGACTTTTGGCAGTCATTCATTCTCCTTTTTCTTTGATTTTATTATACGATATTTTTATAAGTGGTAAAAGGGTTTTTAGATTTCAGTTTTACCTGAATCTTATGCTTGTAAATTAAACGGATACTTCCACTGTTTTCCGCGCCATTTACACCTTATGGTACGCAAAATTGGGGGTAAAAGGGTAAAACCTCTTCTTTAGACAATTCAATCCCACCTATATTCTCGAAATCCACTCGTATATCTGGAATTTACAAACTCTTCTGAGGTAAGTTTAGCAAATGCCATGTTCAGTTTTCGTTTTCCTGGCAACCCCTGCCGCTCTTCCAACGCATCGATCAATTCCTGGCGGGTGAACCAGGTGTTGGGGTTTTCCTGCAGGATCTGAAGGAGACCGTGGAGGGCTATCTCTTCAACGCCTTTGGGTTCGGGAGGCGTGTAGGGAAGGATCTGGTAGTCGAGACGGACGGATTCGCCGTCCTGAATGATCTGGAAGGCGGGCTGATCGACGGGTTCGGCGCAAAGGCGGTTTTTGATGGGGGTGAGGATGCGGTTTTCGCCTGAACGGTGGAGACCCCAGACCAGATCAACATTGGCGACGATGTCGCTGGAACCGCGGACCCTGTTCGGGTCGATCGTGCCAGGATTGAGCGAGTCGGAATCGGCAAAAAGGCTGGGCGATTTGGCGGCAGCGCGTTTGTTGAGGTGGTGCAAAATGAGAATGCTGAGGCGGTGATCGACGATCTCGATATCGACCATTTCCTTGAAGAAGGTCAGGATGGGGCCGATGACGGTGACACTGGTGTCGGACATTTTGGGCAGATAACGGGCAAGAACATCGAGGACGATCAAGTGGGAGACGTTGTTTTTGTAATGGTCAAGAAGAACCCCCATCTTGCTGAGACTACCAAGTGAGAAACTGCTAAAGTTGAAGGCGAGGTTTTTGTTGAGGAGCTGTTTTTCTTCTTCGGAGAGGTGGGCGGTGAGGCTTTGAACGCGTTTGCCGAGTTGGAAACGGCTGGAATCCTGACAAAAATAGAGAACGCGCACTGGTGGGCAAGCGTCTGGGTGCCAGGCGGCGCGACCTGTGGCAAGAGCGATGGAAAGATCGAGGGCGAGAAAGGATTTGCCGGAGCCGGCTTCGCCAGCTAGGAGGGTAACAGCGCCTTCGGGGAGGAAGCCGGGGACGTACCACTTCAGGTCGTCCTGGGCTTTTTCGAGGAGGTCGTTATAAGAAAAGACGGATTTAGCCATAGAACATCAGTTCTATTTTAGCAAAGGTTGTTTTGTTTGGCAAGCGGTAAGAGGCAGTTTTGGATCATTGCGTGAACAGGAGGCTGAGCGTGAACCACGGACTGGTAAAATTAAAGGCACTATGGATTTGGAGACCGCGGTTAATTTGGAGGTTATATGAAAGGTCGGTGGCTGGAATTTAGGCCTAAAGAGGAAATGCTTGGAGGCAAGATGACGCATCTGGCGATCGCGGCGCATATGGATGATATCGAGATCATGGCGGTCGATGGCGTCCTGAAGGCGCAGGCGGACCCGGAGCTTCGCTTTGCTGGTGTGGTGGTGACCGATAGCAGGGGGGCTCCGCGCCAAGGAGAATTCGCAAATATCACAGACGAAGAAATGGCAGAGATCCGAATTGGGGAACAGGAAAAAGCTGCTCAGATCGGGAATTATGCCGCCTGTGTGCTGATGGGGTATCCAAGCGCGGCGGTCAAGAAGCCAAATAACGAAGAATTGATCAAGGATCTGGTCAAGGTGATCGAACATTTCGAGCCGGAGGTGGTCTACACTCACAGTCTGGCGGATAAGCACCCGACGCACGTAGCGGTGTGTTTGCGCGTGATCGAGGCGCTGCGGCGGATCCAAGATAAGAAAGTAAAAGAATTTATTGGCTGTGAGGTCTGGCGTGGACTGGATTGGCTGTCGGATGATGAGAAGGTTTTGATGGATGTTTCCGAGGATCCGGATCTGCAGAAGGCGCTGCTGCAAGCGCATCGCTCGCAGACGGTTGGGGGCAAGAATTATCTTGAGGCGGTGATGGGTAGGCGGGCGGCGAACGCGACCTTTTTTGACCCACACGATACGGATCGGGCAAAGGGCTTGGTGTACGGCATGGATCTGATGCCTCTTTTGGATGATCCGCAATTGGATCCGCTGGAGTATATGCGGACTTTGACAGGCCGATTTCAGGATGAGGTTTTGGGTATGATCCGAGGTTTGTTATAAGAAGAAACCTGTGCATTAAAAAGGATCCACCCCCTTTAATTCCCCCTCACCAGGAGGTGGTTAGAGTGGTGCTGTTTCATTAGGCAGCAGTCCCTCACCCTGATAACTCAGGGCGCATACAGCCCGCCCTTCGGGCACCCTCTCCCACTGAGAGGGCTGTCTCAACCTGAACCGATTTCAGGATGAAATTCTGGAGATGATAAAAGTTTACAATAAGTAAAAACTGGTATAATTATGGCAGTGCTTTCATTTATTCATAAGGAGGAATCATGAAATTAAATGCACCTACCAAGCTTGCTTTTCTTATCGCTGTCATTTTATTTATTCTGGCGTTGTTGGCAGAATTTGTTGTCCCTGCCAGGGCAGTGGTAATGCCCTGGCTTTGGATCGCGGCTTTCGTTGTCCTGGCTCTGGGTGTTTTACTGAAAAATTTCTAAAACGAAGCAAGACACAAAAAAGTTGGCATTTCGATGCCAACTTTTTTGTTTTAACCAATGGAGGTTTGGTCAAATAAATTGCATATATTGTGGATAACCACATACCCAAATATTTTCTTCTTTTGAGATGCGGAACCAGTTATAGCGTTCCTCATAAACCATAACAACCTGATTGCGAATCAGATTTCCGAGGATCTTGTGATTTGGCCCAGGTCCTTGACGTTTGTAGAGCGCGGAAACAATGCACCGGGCTTGTTTTGGTTTGTCAGGATTGGGATCCGACTGATCGTCTTCGACGCGCATGACATAATTGGCAGCGCCACTGCACCATACTTCGGAATTTTTATCGATTTTCAACCAACCGTTGCTTTCCTGATAAACTGAAACAATTTCGCCAAGATTAAGATGACCGATCACTTTGTGGGATGTGCCGGGACCACTGCGTTTGCGCAGTGCGTTGACCAAGACTTTGACTTTGAAAACGACCGGGTCAGTTGGTGGTACATAGGGCATGGCGCTGGGATTGCTGAAATAGGTTAGGACAGCATTCACGTCGCCATTCCAACGGTTGTAGTCCATGAAGTGACTTTGCGCGCCGATGGATTTGCATTTGTCGCCGGTTTGGTGGATCAGATAATTGCCGACCCCTTTGGGCAGAAAGGGGGGACCAGGATGCTCGCTCGTGTAGAACGGGGCAGGTGCGGTTTTGCGGTATGTGGCTAACCACCAATCCAGTTTGGGCAGATCTTTGATGGAAAGGTAGGTGTTAACCCAGTTGGCGCGAGAGTAGACCATGGGGTAGCGTCCGGTTCGGGCTTTGCAAATTTCGAGACAATTGAGAGTGGTAGAGGTGATACGTGATTTGGTGTTGATGCCAGCAACTTCGAGGTCAAGAGCGATGCGATCGTGTTTGAAATTGCTGCGTCTTTCGAGCATTTTGAAGAGGGAATCCATTTGAGCAACGGCGCTTTCACCAAAATAGATGACATGGTAGGCAATGCGACCAACGCCAAGGAGTCCGGATTGCTCCCAGTGATAGTTGAATTGCGGGTCTTTGTAGCCCCAGGAAATGCCAGCGCGTGAGGCGATGAAGGTGACCTTTTCGCTGTGGCTGCGAATGGCTTCAAAGTTCATTCTTTTTTTGCCGTCGGCGCTTGCCTGATATTTGCTTATGTCGATGCCAAATGCTCTGCTCATAAATCCTCCTGGTTTATGGAAACCAGTAATTCAAAAAAGTTGGACGAGAGAATCGTCAGAATTATGGTAGCAATAAGTATGCCAGAGAGGGATGTACAGTTGAGGGACTGCTTTCATTCCAAAAGTAGGTATTGTGCAAATAAGAAGGGTGAATTAGCACTTTTGCATGAAGAGACAGAAGAAATAAAAGGCTGAGAGCGCTTATTTGCGGTTAAGCCAGGCTTTGATTTTGTCTTTGGTGACGGGCAAGGAATCGACGCGCAAGCCGATGGCGTTGTAGACTGCGTTGGTGATGGCGGGTGGGGTGGGGACGCAGACAAGCTCGCCCACTCCTTTCGCGCCGAAAGGACCTTCAACGGTTTTGGATTCAACGATGATGGAGACGATCTCGGGGCTGTCTTGCATGCGTGGAACCTTATAACGGGCGATGCGGTCGCTCAGGATAATGCCGTTTTCAACCTTAAAGTCTTCCATCAAGCCGTGACCGATGCCCATGATTATGCCACCTTCAACCTGGGCGTGGAAGCCGAGAGGGTTGATGACGCGACCGGCATCGTGGGCAGCGATGACTTTGAGGACTTTGATCTCACCAGTGGCTTCGTTGATGGCGATCTTGACAGCTTGGGCGCTAAAACCGTAGGCGATGTGGATACGTCCGCCCATTTCAAGCGGGAAAGTTTCGGGTGCGTGGTAGATGGCGGTGGTTTCGAGCCCTTCGGGGGTTGTTTTGAGCTGGTCGTGAATCTCCTGCCAGGGGATAAGACATTTGGGGAGCAGGGCGCCATGTTCATTTAGGACAGTTTGGTCAGGATCAACATCGTTTTCGCGTTTGAGCAGGTTGAAGATGCGTTCTTTTAGCATTAAAGCGGCTTCGCGGACAGCATTGCCAGTAACGTAAGTTTGACGTGAGGCTGTGGTCGCGCCGCCGTCGAGCGTGAGGGCGGTGTCCATGATGAAAACAATGATATTGTCAGGCAAAATACCTAAGACCTCAGCTGCGATGAGCTGGAGGGTGGTGATCATGCCCTGGCCAACTTCGGAAGCGCCACTTTTGATCTGAAGACGCCCGGCTGGCAGCAATTTCAGGATGATGCTGCTGGAATCATCAGCACCTGTGCCAAGACCGGTGTTTTTGTAGCCACAGGCAAGTCCCCAGGAGGTGATGAGCTCCTGACCGTTGATGTTCTCACGGATAGGGGCGAAGGGCTTTGTGATGCCGTTTTCAGCCCACCAGTTTTGGATCGCTCGAAGACATTCGGGCAAGCCGACGGAATCGGTCAGATAATGACCGGTATTGGTGGTGCTGCCAATCATGAGGCTATTTTTTATGCGCATAGCCAGAGGGTCGAGGTTGAGCTTTTCAGCAAGCATGTCGATAACATTTTCGATCCCGAAGGCGGCCTGGACGACGCCAAATCCGCGGAAAGCCCCAGCAGGTGGGTTGTTGGTGTACATGGCGTAGCAGTTGCTATGGGCGTGCGGGATGACATAGGGTCCGCAGGAGTGGGTGGTGGCGCGGGTCATGACAGGGATGCCGAGGGAGGCGTAAGCGCCGGTATCGCCGTAAAGTTCAGTCTCAACAGCAGTGAAGGAACCATCCTTTTTTGCGCCAAGCTTGACACGGATGGTTGTGGCGTGGCGTTTGGGGTGGACAAGCATGCTTTCGCGACGGGTGAACAATAGTTTTACGGGTCTTTTGGTGGCTTGAGCGAGTAGGGCAGCATGGATTTGACCTGCGATGTCTTCTTTCCCTCCGAAGGCTCCACCTGTTTTTTGGCCGCGAACACGCACCATTTCGGGGGAAAGTCCGAGCGCTTCAGCGACTTGTCGGCGGTCGTCAAAGGGGATTTGGGAGCCGACGTAGAGATCCAGGCCTTCGTCTTCGCGTGGGACAGCGATGGAACATTCCGGCTCCATGAAGATGTGATCCATGAAGGGGGTGGAGAATGTGTGTTCAACGATGGCGTCAGCTTCAGTAAAGCCGACGGCGAGATCGCCTTTGTTGAAGTGAATGTGTTTAAGTAGGTTGCCCTGATCGTGAATTTGCTCGGCGTCGGGTTGGCGTGCCTGTTGGGGGTTGGCGATGACAGGGCGGAGTTCGAAGTCAGGTTGGATCAATTTAATGGCTTTGTCGGCGATGGTTTGGCTTTCAGCTGCCAGGATGGCGATGGCATCGCCCTGATAGCGAATGCGCTGACCAATCCCGACCAGAATGGGCCAATCTTTTAAATAGATGCCGTGGAAGCGATCGTGCTGGAGGTCGGCTTCAGTGAGGATTTTGATGACGCCAGGAAGGCTTTGCGCGGCGGAAAGGTCGAGTCCGCGCAAAATTGCCGAGGGAACGCCAGCGCGCAGAACGCGCGCGTAGAGCATGCCGTCAAATTGCAGGTCATCGGTAAATTTGGCGCTACCGATGGCTTTGGCGACCGCGTCGGGACGATTGATGGGCTTTCCTACGTGATTGAGGTCCTGGGAGCCGAGAGGTACCTGACGAGCTTCGACATGAGTGTTGGTGCGCAAAGCTTTCGCTGCTGCTTGGATAGCTGAGAGGATAGCCTCGTAGCTGCCACAACGGCAGATCACATCGTTCATAGCCTCGCGAATTTCGTCAAAACTGGGGTCAGGGTTGGCCTGAAGCAGGGCGTGAGCCTTGAGGAGCTGCCCAGGTGTACAAAAGCCACACTGAATAGCACCATGAGTGATGAAAGCCTCCTGAAGGGGGTGGAGGGATTTGAGATCCTCGCGTTGATCCTGCTGATTGAGAGGGCGGAGCGCGCGCAGGCCTTCTATTGTCAGGATGGATTTCCCATGGACTTTATTGGCTTGGGTGATGCAGGATCGGATGGGAATGCCATCGACGAGAACGATGCAGATGTTACAATTGCCTTCGCCACAACCGATTTTCGTGCCAGTCAGGTGTAAGCGATTGCGCAGGAGATCACTAAGTTTCTCACCAGGGATCTCATCGAGCGAATAATGGGTACCGTTGACAGTGAATTCCAACATGGTAGTAGATTAATTATACTGAAGTTTTGACGGTGTCGAGCCAAATTGCAAGTTGTTTGCCCCAGAAGAGCCAATCGTGACCGCCAGATGATTCGCGGTAGGTGATTGGCAAGCCTTGGGTCACGGCTTGTTGGTAGAACCAGCGGCTGGAGGGCAGGAGGGCGTCTTCCGTACCGCAAGCCATGGAGAGGTCTGGGAGGACTTCCTGGCTGAGACGGGCTTTTTCGAGCCAAGCGGCAGGATCGTTATCGGAACCTGGAAGGGTGTCGAGGCCTCCAAAAAGGAGATCAAATTCGTGATGAAGTATCTTTTGCTCAGGAGTAGGGTTTGGGAGGTTGAAAACCTGTAAAGAAAGCACGCCTGAAAGGCATAAAGCCGCGCGGAAGCGATGAGGGTTGAGAAAAGCCAGTTTGAAAGCGCCAAATCCGCCCATGGAGTTGCCGGCGATGAGCATCTTTTTGTGGCTCAGGTCGAGATGAAAGAGGTTTTCGAGGTAAAGAGGCATCTCTTCCGTTAAGTAGCTGTAATAGGCTTGACCATTGTCCATATTGGTATAAAAACTACGCGCAGCAGAGGGTATGACGACGACGAGAGGTTTATCCTGTACAAGAGTTTCGATGTTAGTGTAGCGTGCCCAGCCGGAAGAATCGTCAGCAATTCCGTGTAGGAGCAAGAGCACTTCATAATCAGCCAAAGAGGGGCTGTCTTTCTCGAAATTATCAGGCAGGATGAGATGTATGGAGGTGTTGACCTTAGTGGTTTTGGGGCGATGATCAATACGGACAAGAGCCATGGCGTGCCTTTCTGTGTGTGAATCTGAGTGTTTTACAAGCAGAATCACGGATTAAATGACAGAGTAATTAAATCTAATTGTAACTTATGCCAGAATATAGCGTCGAATTGAATACAAGGAAAAACAGAAAACTATTTAGGAAATCATTCTTATTGTAAAAGGTCAGGAGTGAGACATAAAAGAAAGTTACCGAAATGAGACGGTTCCGTTTCACTTTCCGATAGACTCTAAAAAAAGCCAGTGATAGAGAGCTTGTCTTTGACTTTGCTTTTGAGTAATTGTAACCAGGAATCCGAAGCATGAGTCGATGAAAACAAGGGCACTGAAACCGATCCCGGCATCCAGTCAGGAGTTTTGTAGCGCTGATATTTCCATCTGCTTTTTGGCTTGGTTTTGGGCATTTCCAAAAAGGCAAAAGCTTCCGTTTTGATCAGTTCTCTATATCTCAGGATGGCAAGTAAATTCTGCGCTCCTTTTATTCTCCATGAACGACCCTTTCCTTTCATCCTTTGCGCAACAAGCTTGTCAACATTGCCTTCCATCACTCCCATAGTACAAAAGTCGGGCCTGCCCAAACCTCTTTTGTTCAGGTCGATGAGACGGTTCCGTTTCACTTTCCGATAGACCCTAGAAAAAGCCAGTGATTGAGAGCTTGTCTTTGACTTTGCTTTTGAGTAATTGTAACCAGGAATCCGAAGCATGAGTCGATGAAAACAAAGGCACTGATACAGATCTCGGCATCCAGTCAGGAGCTTTGTAGCGCTGATATTTCCACCTGCTTTTTGGCCTGGTTTTGGGCATTTCCAAAAAGGCAAAAGCTTCTGTTTTGATCAGTTCTCTATATCTCAGAATAGCAAGTAAATTCTGCGCTCCTTTTATTCTCCATGAACGACCCTTTCCTTTCATCCTTTGCGCAACAAGCTTGTCAACATTGCCTTCCATCACTCCCATAGTACAAAAGTCAGGCTTGCCCAAACCTCTTT
>Ga0255342_1000257_pt1 | contig 97406 bp, 91 predicted proteins | sample wastewater_treat_3_FD_192416 | JGI IMG/M metagenome (GOLD analysis project Ga0255342, IMG submission 192416) | Wastewater microbial communities from Lulu Island WWTP, Vancouver, Canada - plant14 | ecosystem: Engineered > WWTP > Wastewater > Unclassified | place: Canada: Vancouver, British...
CAAGAAACGAGATGAAGAAATGTCATCGACCCGCAAGGGTAATAAATGGCACTTTGGCATGAAGGCGCATGTGGGAGTGGACGCGGGAAGCGGCTTAATCCACAGCTTGGTGACAACAACAGCGAACGTGCAGGAAGTGACACAAGCACATCATCTTATCCGGGAAGGAGACCATTCAGTATATGGAGACAACAGATATGCCGGGCTGGAGAAACGGTCTGAAATCCGGCATGACGCAGAGAAGTCCGGTATCCATTTTTATATCAACGGACGCAAAGGCAAGATTTATCGGAGCGGATTAACTGTCGGCAGCTTCTGGAACAAAGAGATCGACCGGATGAAGTCCCGGGTGCGCAGCAAAGTGGAATTTGTATTTCGTTACTTCAAGGTAGAGTTTGGTTACCGGAAAACACGATACAGGGGTCTGAACAAGAACGAGAATCGTCTATTCATTCTGGCAGCCAGCACCAACCTTCTGATGTGTATCAGGGCTGGCAGAAGAATCCGAGCACTTACGACAGGATAGATATGCTCAAAGGCAGGAAAAAGAAAGGGAAAAAGCCCTGAGCGGTCAAGAAAACCTGGGTTTAGGGTTAAATGCAGGAAAATCTCCCCCAAGCTTTCCGGAGATTAGAAAAAATCTCTGGACTGGTGAGCGATAGAAACTCAAAAAGTTCGTTAATCAGTGGTTCCTTAACATTTTTGAAGGTAGCAGACAGCTTGGTCGGGTTAGTGAGAGAGCCAATAGCGGAGGATAGAATATTCAGCAAATCCTCCAGTTCAGCACGGTTGCGAATTTTATGTCTTCCTACGATATCCGAAATATATGTTTCTTCAAAGAGCGATTTCAGAAAAGCGATTTTCTCCTCCGGCTTTTCAAAACGAAGGACAAGGGGCAGTCCGCCGTAAAGCATATACTCATTCCAGCCGTCCTGTTTTGTACCGGAGTAAACCGACATAAATTCGGAAAAATTCAGCGGAAACATATGAATCTCGTCGCCACGCCCCCGGAACTCTGTAATGACATCCTTGGACAGAAATCTGGCGTTGCTGCCAGTCACATACACATCTACGTTTTTTTTACGGATGAGGCTGTTGAGCACGGCTTCAAACTCGCCTAAAAGCTGTACCTCGTCAAGAAGAACATAGTGCATCCCGTCATCAGCAATCTGTTCTTTCAGATATGGCATCAACACATAGGGGTCTTGAAATCACAAGTCAAATTCCATACTGGTTTTAAGCGCTCTGGCAACGCTGCCGCTGATGATACGCATCATGCTTTCCTGAGATGCCCCAAAACTCAGCAGATTAACACTGCCGTACCAAACAACACGCTCATCTATTATAGAAAATTTCTGATGGATACCTTCTGCGCAAATCACTTGAACGCCAATGGAAATCAGTTTGCGAATCGCCGCATCAGATGCCGCCTGGCTTCGGCCTTGAAAAGCCGATGAAGGTCGTGTGCAGACCGTAACGGATACAGAGCGTTTGATTGTATCTGACAATGCTGTTTCAAGCCAGCACGCGCGCCGCAGGGTGGCAAAGGGACTGACAATGATGATGCTTTCCCGTGCAGACGCCAAATCCGATAAAAAAGGACGCTGAAAGCTGTCTTGATTATAGATGATATCACCGCCGACCGTCATATCTTGTGCATCTGCCAGAACCTGGTAACCGATTGCCGCATATCCCTTCAGGCGCTTATGGTACATGCGCTCCAGCATTTCCGCATGGCTGTCAATATAGTCATATACACGAACCTCGCGCTTTCCTTCGTGCAGGCGATGAAGCCTGCCGACATACTGGGCCAGCGTACCCTGCCACGAAATCGGCATGGTCAGAAACAGCGTATCCAAGCGCGGCTCATCAAAACCTTCGCCAATGTATTTACCGGTTGCACAGACGATAAGTGGCGTGCTGGAGGGGATGCGCTTGAGTGTTTCAAGCTGGCAAGGGCTGTTTTTCTGATTTCTGCCTCCCATCAAAATGATTACGCTGTCCATCTGCTTGCCCAGTTGTTCGGAGAGCCAAACCACATGCTGCTTTCTTTCACTCAGCACCAGACAATTTCGTCCTTCTTTCGCGCAGTTTAGAACATCGTCTACAATCATGTGGTTGCGCAGATCATCGCTTGCTATCTGGTTGTAAAGTTGACTGATGCTGGGCATACGGTTTTCAGCCTGAAGTTGAAAACGCGTCCCGGTAAACCTGGGAATCATGAGGTGAGCAAAAGGACGCCGGGCAGCCTGGGCTTTTGCATCCACATGATAGCGGATTGGCCCCAGGTACATTTCCAGAATCGGATGGTGTCCATCCTGGCGCTTGGGTGTCGCGATTAAGCCATACACATATCGGGCTGATACCTTTTTCATAACCTGCTCAAAACTGACGGCTGGAACATGATGGCATTCATCCACAATAACCATGCCATATTTGCCAAGCCAAGGCTTGATTTCGTCCGCTTTTCCCATGGATTGAAACAGCGCAATATCTATGATGCCGCTGCGGGTGTCTTTCCCGCCTCCAAATATGCCAACGATGTCCCGCCGTTTTTGACGCCCGCGCCTCTTGGGCAATTCAGGAAGTACTTCCCGAATTTGTAAAAACTCCGATAAACGTTCCTTCCATTGATGCATCAGTTGTGTCCGATGCACTAAAATCAGCGTATTTGTTTTTCGCGCGCCAATCAGCGCTGCGCTAATCACTGTCTTTCCGAAAGCAGTTGTTGCAGATAATACACCTTCCTCGTGCTCCATCAGCGCATCAAAAGCACTTTGTTGCTCTTCGCGCAGCGTGCCGCAAAAGTCCACATCAATATGATGGCCTGAGTATCTTTCATCAGACCAGACGATTTTTGATGACGCTGCGCCGGCTAAATCGCACAAGGCGTTCGCACATCCTCTGGGTAGACATAGCCAATCATCCTCGTATTCTGCACAGCAGATAACGCGCGGAATATTCCATATCGGCATGCGGATGGCCTGGGCTTTATAAAACTGGGGGTTAGCAAATGCAGCAAGGCGTTTAATCTGGTTTTGTGCCTTCTGGGGCAAGCCATCCGCAGGGATGTAGAGCCTGTCGGATTTTATGCAGTGTAGGAGCGGCGGGAAACCAAGGGCCGACTGTGCAACCAAAGAGGGATTCAGCGATGACGCTTCTAAGCCATCTTCTCTGCGCAAATCACCCAGTGCCGGAATGTGCTGTCGCTTTATCCATTCATCGATTTCTGACGGAGGAATCCGTGTAACAGAGGACAAATAAGTCCACTGATCCGGGTATGGGACCAGATCGTCATCCACAAAAACACTGCCGCCATTTTGATAGGCATCCCGCTGAAAAGGAAGAGCAATCAGGTTGCCAAACCCACCCCTTGGCAAGGTGTCCTGATTGGGAAACATGCGATCATAAGAACGGAAGTTTAACTGTGCATTGTCCCTCATTGACTGTGTTAAAAGCAATGAGGCAAACTTTCGAGCATGCTCTGCTTGCATCGCCTCTTCAAAAAAGAACCAGACATGTGCCCCGTTTCCGCTTCTGGATATCTCAACAGCGCAAGGGATTTTGCTATTTTCGCATGTTCGCCTAAACGCAATCGCATCCCGTTTCCAAGTCGCTTCATCAAAGTCAATTGCAATCAGATAGCAGGTGTCATCCAACAGGAGCGGATAGATTCCCAGAACCTCCTGTCCGCTTAAGTGACTGAATACCGCGTCCGCATTATATGGATAATAGTCAGCGTGGACACAGTCCGCACATTTGGCCTTTGGTTTAAGGCATGCTCCGCGTTTCCATTCATTGCGACATGCCGGACTATAACCAATTTTTCCATCCCTCCCGCGCCATTGCCTTGCATATACATCTGAACGTCCCCGAAATAAAGATATAAACAAGGCAATCCGCTCATTTAAAGGACTACGTTTTGTCAACGATTGTGCTGTGTTAGCAATCTTAACGGCAGATGAACTGACATCTTTGGGTTCCGGTGTCGCTTCTTCCACCAAGCGGTACGCTGGAGGGCTTTCTTCATAGTTTGCCGTATATGAAATGTGATGATGCGCTAACAGCTGTTTTAACCGCCTATTTTCTTCGCGCGTCAGCAAATACAAACTGCGCAGTGCATTGTAGTCTTGAGGAATATTCTGTTGTGCGTCATCTTTGTGCATATTTACACCTCAGGACAGTCATTTCATCTGTCATAACGATACCGTAATTCCACGATGTCAAAGCACAGCCCGTTCTGAGGTGAACTTTACCGCGCATACACCGAGATCAAAGTCGCTCTCTACTGAAGTATACCATGATAATATTAATTCCAATCCTTAATACATCAGTATGACTCCCACGGAGTATGATCATCGCGCCCACCGGCGTCTTTTGGCCAAAATCATCCTCGTGGAAATCAGCGTGTAAATACATTTTCATCCCTATTTGTGTCGCTCCATGCGACATGAATTTTAGTATTAGCATCCCGGGGCGCGCCGCTTCATGGGCGTTTGCCCCGGATATCGTAAAAAATTTTTCAAAATGTCATGATAATGCTTTTAAGATCGCGACAAATCTGATATGATACGTCTACACAGAATCGATCCTCATCTTGGAGCATGTGTTTCTCGGCGACAAAGGCATGCTGGACGCTCCCCGGCGGGAGCAAGGTACCCCGTGAGCTGAAGGGCGACCATCAGCCGGCCAACTTCATCAACGCGCCGCGGACTGCCCGGCGCCTGCCCCAGCAACCAAAAGGAGGACACCATGAAAAAACCGTGGCGTATTACTGTACTCATCCTGGCCCTGCTGCTGGCCGCTTCGCCCGCGATGGCGGCGTGCGTTCACAACTGGGTAAACACCAGCATCCGGGAGGATCCCACCTGCACCAAGGATGGCTGGGTTCTTGTAATGTGCACCCTGTGCGGCGACAATTATAAAGATCCTATACCTTCCCCGGGCCATGACCCCGGCCCGTGGAAGGTGAAAACCCCGGCCACCTGCATTGATGACGGTGTGGAACACCAGACCTGCAACCGCTGTGGGGTCGAGCTGGCCACCTGGCCCATCCTCGCCCTGGGCCATGACCCAGGCGCATGGAAAGTAAAAACCCCGCCGACCTGTATCAACGACGGTGTGGAACACATTCTCTGCAACCGCTGCGGAGCTGAGCTGGCCACCGCCCCCCTCGCCGCCCTGACCCATCTCCCCGGCCCGTGGAAGGTGAAAATCCCGCCCACCTGTACCGCTGACGGCGTGGAACACCAGACCTGCGACCGCTGCGGCATCGAGTTGGCCACCGCCCCCATCCCCAAACTGGGGCACAGCTATGGCGCGTGGCAGGTGACGATCCCGCCCACCTGCACCGCCGACGGCGAAAACCGCGCGACCTGCAGCCGCTGCGGCGCCCAGGTCAGCAATCCCATCCCCAAACTGGGGCATGACCCCAGCGCGTGGACAGTGAAAACCCCGCCCACCTGCACCGCTGCCGGCGTGAATCACCGGACCTGCAACCGCTGCGGAATCGAGCTGGCCACCGCCCCCATCGCCGCCCTGAGCCATGACCCCGGCCCGTGGAAGGTGAAACTGGCCGCCGCCTGCGAAAAGCCCGGGATTTCCCACCAGCTGTGCAACCGCTGCGGGGCCGAGCTGGCCACCGCCACCATCCCCGCGCTGCCCCACAACTGGAGCGTCTGGACCCTTGTCCTGCAGCCCACCTGCACTCTCCCTGGCTATAACGAGCGCACCTGCAGCCTCTGCGGCAAGGTGGAGCGCGCCGGCGTGCCCGCCACCGGTCATACCTGGGGCGGGTGGAGCGTTGGCCTGGCCGCCACCTGCGTTTATCCCGGCTATGAGCAGCGTCAGTGCGCGGTGTGCAGCGCCATGGAGACCAAGATCCTGCCGGCCCTGGGGCATGACTGGGGCGGCGGCTGGGCCGTCATCAAGGCCCCTGCCTGCGAGATGTTCGGCTTAAAAGAGCGCACCTGTGTGCGCTGCGGCGCCACGGAAAGACAGGTGCTGCCCGGACTGCAGCACGTCTGGGGCCCTGAAAACATCATCAAGGCCGCCGAATGCAACGTCGCCGGCCTGAAAGAGCGCGAGTGCACCGTCTGCCACATCAAGCAGCAGATAAAGATCAAGGCCCTCACCCATAATTTCACTCCCTGGGTCACTAACCTTGCGCCCACCTGTACCGCCAAGGGGAACGAAACCCGTACCTGCACCCTCTGCGGCCTCGTGCAAAACCGCGCCCTGAAGGCAACCGGCCATACAAGCGACGATATCTGGGTAGTCGTCCGCCAGGCCACCACCTACCGCCTGGGCGAGCAGGTCACCCACTGCACCGTCTGCGGACAGGTGGCCCGCACCAACTCCTATCTGCAAAGCAAAGCCTTCCGGTATGATACCGTTGCCCAGCCCTACGGCCCCATGGCCGGCCAGTTGAGCCCCAACCTCACCGGCATGACCCAGCGCCTCATTGTGCTGGACCCGGCTGTGGACGGCGCCTACCGCTTCCCCCTGGTCGCCGAGGAGGACTACCTCATCGGCTGGGTCAACATCACTGTGGCTGGCGGCACCCTGACCCTAAAGGTCGACAAGCTCTCAAACCCCACATGGCTTAAGAACCTTTCCTGGCAGCTGTACCACAGCCTGGACAGCGTCACCGCCCTCGCTACCGCCTCCCAGCCCCTGGATCAGCCCGTAGCCGCCCCCGGCCCCCTGGCCATCATCGCCCTGCGCGCTGACTGCAACTACTACCGCGGCAACGAGAACAAGCCCTTCGGCGACGGCCTCGTCGCCCAGGACGGCATTCACAGCTGGAAGCAGGTCGCTGAGCAGATGGTAGCGCTGGCCGCCGGGAAGTAACGGAAAAAACGGAGAACACCGGGGCATTTTTTCAAAAATGTCCCGGACCCCTAAAAACTTTAACAGTCGTTTATTAAACAAAGCCCCGCGTTTTGCGGGGTTTTACTGCCGTGTCAGCCCAGACGAAAGGCAGCTCAAGCCTTTGGGTTAATACTGATTCCAATCTTTATTGCATCGTCGCGCCGGGTCTTTTATCACCCTGCTGTGTCAGTCAACCTTAACGTAGCTAAGGCTACGCCTTCGGTTTCCTTCCTTGCAGGCCAACAAAATCCCTCGCCGCTTTGGATGCAAACAAGCTTTACATCAGTATAAGGCAAGAATTTTTGATCAGTCCGCGTTTTCCTGATAAACAAAGGGCAGGCCATGCTCTTCGCAGTATATATGGGCATAGCTGTCCGGGGTTACGATCACTTCTTTCAAGTTTTTGCATCCATAAAACACATCTGCCCCAATACTCGCAACGCTGTCCGGGATCGTGATGCTACTCAGGTTCTCACACCAGGAAAACGCGTAACTGTCAATGCTTGTGACGCTGTCGGGAAGGGTGATGCCGCTGAAGTGATTACACATCACAAACGCAAACAGTCCAATGCTGATGACGCTGTCGGGGATGGTGACGCTGCGCAGGTTCTCGCACCCGCTAAACGCCCCGCCTCCAATCATCAGGGTACCCCGGGGAATCTCATATGCCGTATCCTCTTTCGTCATGGGATACCACACAAGGCGTTCGTCCTCTTTGCTGAACAACACGCCATCAATGATGGCAAGGGCGGGATGATCCGGATGCACTGTGACCTGGCTTAAACTTGTGCATAAATCAAAAGGATTGTATCCGACGCTGGTCACACTGTCCGGAATGGCAATGCCCTTCAGGTTTTCACACCCGGTAAATGCTCCGTCTCCAATGCTGGTGACCGCCAGGCCATCCAGCTTGTCCGGGATTTCCAAAAACTCCACCGGCTCCTGGTACCGCATAATTTCCGCTGTCCCGTCCTCCAGGATACAGTACTCATAGCCCTCGCATACCAGCATTTCCTCCTCCTGTTCTCCGGCGGCGGGAAAAAAGGACGCAAGCAGCAACAGGATCAGAGTGACAATCAACGCGCGTTTCATGGGTGCCTCCTTGTAATGAGTGTAGTCGGTATGTGGTATTAAATTGGAATCAGCCTTACTCAGTCTTCACACTCAGCACAAAGGGATCCGCCAGCGTGCCGCTGCCGCCCGATACCTCCACCATGTCCGCCTGCAGCCAGATGACCGGGCGGATGCCCATATCGGAATTGGTCACGCCCAGGTAGCCCAGGTTGCCCTCCAGCTTGATGGTGCGGTGGGCATGCGGGCGGTCCGACGGCGTGCGCGTCCAGTAGGGGCTGTGCTTTTTATGGCGGTAGAAGAACAGGCCCTGCGCGTCCGCCCAGGGAGTGCCGATGGTGCGGCGGGTCAGGTCGGTGCCCAGGCCGAAGGCCTTGTTTTTCAGGTCGTCCGAGCTGGGCAGGCTGACGATGCCCTCCGCTGTTTCAGTCAGCGCCGCGGCCTCGCCCTCATCAAATGCCTTCTCCACAAAATCCGTCTGCAGCCAGGCGTTCAGGTCGGCCTTGTCCCAGCCCGGGTAACGCTCGGCATCGTGGTGCAGCTTGCTGACATCCAGGATATATTCGCTCATCAGGTAGACCACGCCGTCCACGGTTTCCAGCACCCGCCAGACAATGGGCGCCTCGGTGCCGTCCGCCAGGTGGGGATAGCGCCCGAAGGCCACATAGGATGCGCCCTGGTCCTTGTTCCAGGGGCGCTGCCAGGCCTCCTGCGCGGGAGTCACAACAGGCAACAGAAACAATACGGCCAGCGCGGCCGCGAACAATTTTTTCATGGTGTTTCCTCCTTTGTCGCGGGATGGATGCGGTCAGTGGACGCGCGCAGCGCCAGGGCGGCCAGGCCCAGGCAGCAGGCGGCCATGGTCAGGTAGATCAGGTTGATGTTGATGGTGGTCTTGTCGATCGCGAACTCCAGGCCCACGATCACGAAGATGATCAGGAAGTAGGCTGCCAGGGCCAGGTGCGCGGGCGCGCGCCAGGCATTGCGCCGGCGGATGAACAGCCCGTCCGCCATCACCATCATCAGCCCGGCCGCGCCCAGCAGCTGGGACGCCTTCACAAAGCCCCAGGAGAGCACCTCGTCCGCGCGCAGCGACTCAAACAGGATCTGACCGGCGCACACCAGGATCACAGCCAGGCGCAGCCGCTCGCCCGGCGCGCCGCGCCTGCGGACGACCATCAGCATAAAGACCAGCGCCGCCGCGCCTTCCAGCAAGAAGATGGCAAAGCGCCACTCCTCATACTCGTTGACCACCGCCAGCGGAAAAAAGGCCAGGCCTTCCGGCGCCAGCTGGCCAAAGCCCTGGCCGGCCAGGCCCTCGCACCAGCGGCCCAGGGCCAGCATCAGCAGGCCGTAGGGCGCCAGCGCGTCCGCCAGCTTCGCGGCATTGACGCCGTTGTTGACCCGCGCGGCCAGATAAACGGACAGCAAAAAGCCCGCCAGGGCGCCCCAGAACGAATAGCCGCCCTGCCAGAAGCGCAGGGCCAGGCCCTCCCCCCAGTCCAGAAAGAAGTTGAGCCGGATGAGCACATAGGCCAGCCGGGACAGGAGCAGCCCCAGGGGAATGGCCATGAGCAAAAAGGTCTCAACCACGCGCGGCGCGTAGCCCTTTTTGCGCAGCCCGCGTGCGGCCAGCGCGGATGAAAACGCCAGGCTCAGCGCCAGCCCCAGCGCGTAGGCCGTGACCGGCAAGCCGGCCAGGGTGAACAGGGAGGCGTCCGTCATGGTTTTCCCCCCTCCCAGGCGCTGGCGAAATAGATGATGTCCCCGATGGCGCGGCTGCGCTGGCTGCGGGGGCCGTTGATCTTCACATTTTTGAACACAATGGTGGCGCTGGAGCCGCCATCCAGGTTGTAGGCGGACTGAACCCCCGGGAAGGACGCCACCAGGCGGGTGAACTGGTCAATGCCCATGCCGATGGAGTTCTTGTCATTGGGGCCCTCGCAGTAGACCACCAGGTAGGAAAGCGGCCCGGTCTGGCAAAAGGCGATGCGCTGCGCCAGCACGCCGTCCGTCTTGGCCCGGGTGCGGTCCTGGATGATCTCACCGTCCATCATCAGCGCCGGGCCAAAGGTGAAGGCGTTGACGATCTCCTCCATGCGCTCGGCCTCATACGCCGCGATGGCCTTCTTGTCCGGGCGCAGCAGCAGGTGAAAATCACCCTGCCGGTCAATCACCAGCACATCATGCTCGCCGGTGGGGCGGTTGCGGTAGAACTTGCCCTGGCGAACGATGTAGCCGAAGTTGTTGAAGGCGAAAAAATCCCCGCCGATGGCCAGCACCGCCTGGACGCGCTTGGCCATGACCGCGCCCGTAAGCTGCTGGGTGGAGCCGTAGCGCCCCGCCTTGAGCGTGCGCAGCTGGCTGGGATCCTGAATGGAAATGCGCACCGCTGTCCAGTTGGTTCCCTCAAAGCGCCCATGCTCTATGGCAACCGACACCGAGGGATCCTCATAGCCGCTGTCGCCCTGGAAACCCCACTTGTGAGGCGGAACGCCGCCGGATTCATCAATGGGCAGGGGGATGACCTGCGCGTAGGAGTGGATGGCAAAGGAGGGCGCCAGTACCATGATGGCTGAAATAAACAGCGCGATCAGGATGATCCGAAGGACACGCGCGCAGGTAGGATGCTTGATCATTGGGTTCTCCTTGTGTGTTGCTTGTTTTGACAGCATCTGCCCGGCAGCCGGAGCCGCCGGGCAGGTTGTCGGGCATGGGTTTGCGCAAACTGCCATCAGCAGCGGGGCGCCGGCGCGCCGCGACGCGATCACTTGAGGAAGTAGGTCATCATGTAGCCGGTGGTGTCGCGGTACTTGACCTGGGCCCACTCGCCGCCGGCTGTCAGGATGGTGACCGTGCTGCCGTGGGGCACGCGCAGGGTGATGCTGCCGGCGGCGCTGGGCCGGGTGCGCAGGTTCACATAAGTATGGTCCGGATGGGTCACGGTCTTGGTCGGCGTGACCGGCAGGCCGTACAGGGTGAGGTAGCGGGTCATCATGTAGCCGGTCTTGCCCGACAGCGGCACGCGCACGCGGCTCCACACCGTGCCCTGGCTTTGCACCTGGATGGCGGTGTTGCCCGGGTAGGTGCCCAGCACCCGGCTGGAGGTGGTGGGCTGCGCGCGCAGGTTGAGCCCGGCGCCGGTGTTGGTGACGATCGCGTTGGTGGTTTCCGGAATGACCACCGGCGGGTTGGGCACGGGGTTGCTCCCGCTTGAACCGCCTGAGCCGCCGCCCAGGAAGGAAGCGTCCATAAAGCCATAGCTGCCCGCCATGCTGATATACCAGAACTTGCCGCCCTTGAGGTAGACCGTGACCACGGTGCCCGGCGCGCCCTGGCCGATGACGCTTGAGGCGTAGCTGGGCGCGCTGCGCAGGTTGACGCTGCCGCCGTTCTTGCTGTAGATGGTGGCGGTGCCCACGCTGCTCATCCCGCCGGACACTTTCAGGAACTCAGAGCGGAAGTAGCCGAACATGCCGGAAATCTCCACATGGTACCAGCCGCCGGTCTCTCCCAGGATGGTGCAGGTGGCGCCATTGTAAAAGATGGCCAGCACCGGCGCGGAATAGGAGGGCGACTGGCGCAGGTTCAAAAATGAGGAGGGGTTGGGGTTGTTGACCACCGCGATGCTGCCCGGACTGCCGCTGCCGGTCTCCGCGGTTTTCAGAAAGCTGGCTGAAAACCACCCCGAGGCGCCCGAGGGCATCACCCTGCCCTGAATCCAGGAGCCGGCGTTGTTATGGATCTCCACCCACTCGCCCCGTGATACGCTGCCGATGATGGGAAATTCCATCCCCGGGCCGGAACGGATGTTGAGGCGGCTGGTGTTGCTCACCAGCGCGTAACTGCCCGCGGCCAGCGCGCCGCCTGTCAAAGACAGCAGCAGCGCCGCCACCAGGATCATTAGCAGCACTCGTTTCATGGGTCTTACCTCCTTATCGCTTGGCAATAGTATAACGTATCAGCGGACAAAAATCTTGCTTTTTGCCAAAACATCCCCATTAATCAGGCAGAAAATCCACCAGCGCGCGGTCCATCAGGTCAAATCCCCTGTCCGTCAGCCGCAAAAAGCCGCCCTCCCGCTTCAGCAGGCCGCCGTCCAGGTGCTTTGGCAGCGCCTGCGGCCAGGCTTCCTGCGGGCTTAGGCCGAAGCGCGAAGCGAAAGCGGCCTCGTCCAGCCCGCGGCAGGTGCGCAGCGCCAGCATCAGCATCTCAAAGCGCTCATCCGCGGCGCTGAGCGCCTCCTCAAAAGGCGGCTCCCGGTCCAGGTAGGCGCGCAGGCCCGCCGGGTTTTTGCGCCGGCGCCCGCGCAGCAGCCCGGCCGCGGACAGCCCGAAGCCCAGATAGTCATGGTAATTCCAGCAGTTGAGGTTGTGCCGGCACTCATGGCCCGGGCGGCAGTGGTTGCTGATCTCATACCGCGGATATCCGGCTGCCTCCAGCAGCAGCACCGTGTTCCAGTACAGCTGCCGCTCGGTATCCTCATCGGGCAGGCGCAGCAGGCCGCGCGCGTGGCGCTCATACAGGGGGGTGCCCTCCTCCAGGATCAGGCTGTAGCAGGACAGGTGGGCGGGCTTCAGGGACAGGGCGGCCTGCAGACTGGCCCTGAGCCCGGGCCAGTCCTGCCCGGGCAGGGCGCTCATCAGGTCCAGATTGATGTTGTCAAACCCGGCGGCCCGCGCCAGGCTGACGGACTGCGCCACCTGCTCCCAGGTATGGATGCGCCCCAGCAGCCTGAGCTCGTCTTCATGCGCGCTTTGCGCGCCAAGGGACAGGCGGTTGACGCCCCGCGCCGCCAGGGTGTCCAGCAGCGCGCGCTCCAGCGTGCCCGGGTTGGCCTCGCAGGTGATCTCAGCGTCCGGGAGCACCTCATAATGCGCGCGCAGGGTCTCCAGGATCCGCGCCAGCTGCCCGGGCGCCATCAGGGAGGGCGTGCCGCCGCCCAGAAAGACAGTGTCCACCCTCAGGGGACCGGTCCGGGCCGCGCGCTCCGCGATCTCCGCGCACAGGGCCTGCGTGTAAGCCTCCCTGAGGCGCTCCTGCCCGGCGTAGGAGGGAAAGTCGCAATAGGCGCACTTGGACGCGCAAAAGGGCAGGTGAACATACACGCCGACCGGCCGGCTCATCCCCGCGGCCTCTCCCGGGGACGCTCCGCCGCGGCAACCGCTCATGTCTTTTTTCGCGCGCGCTCGGACAGCGGGCGCTCGATCAGATAGGTCACCGCCGTGGCGATCAGCAGGGTCAGCGCCAGGGCCATCAGGGTATAGCCAAGCTGCCAGGCGCGCTCGCCCGCCATGTGCGGCTCCGGGTTCACGCTGGGCGGAAAACCCCATTTTTTCATCTGCAGGGCGATCATTTGATGCCACATATACACCTGGTAGCTGATGGCGGCCAGCCAGAATGTCAGGCGGTTGCCCAGCAAAATCCGCACGCCGCCCAGGCCCAGGCAGGCGCCCAGCAGCACCAGCGCCGTAAACAAGGACTGCATATAGCGCATGCCCAGCTGTCCCCGGTGCAGCTCCTCCATTGTATGCATCCCGGCCTGCCTGCCTACCAGCATAGCCAGGCCGATGGTCCCGGCCAGCAGCACCCCTGTCATGAAAACGCGCTGCAAGCCGTCATCATGGCCGCGGCGCTCCAGGCGCGCGTACACCATGGCGGCCACAAAGCCGTTGAGGTATACGTCCAGGAAGGCGGGAAGCTGGTTGAGCAGCATGCGGGTGTCCCCGAAATGCAGCGCGTAATGGCGAAACAGGAAGGCCGCCGCACCCAGGCCCAGGTAGGTCATCAGCGGCATGTGCCGGAAGGCGCGCGCCACCAGCGGGAACAGGAGGTAAAACTGCATCTCCACCCCCAGCGTCCACAGGGCGCCGTTGAGCGGGGTGTTCAGCGAGCTGAAGGCAAACCAGGGATGGGTAAAGCTCAGGTGCGCCAGCCAGTCGCGCAGCGCCTCCCACCAGGTGGCATAGCGCTTTTCCGGCAGCGCCACCACCAGGAAGATGACCAGCAGGTGCAGCACATAGGTGGGCACGATGCGAAAGAAACGCCGGGTGTAAAAGCCCGCGTAGCCCGTCACCTGCCGCCCGGCCTCCATGGCGCGCGCCGTAGGCAGGTACAGCAAAAAACCGGACAGCAGCAGCAGGCCGTCCACCCACAGATAGCCGGTGCGCAGCCAGGGGTCCAGGCTGATGAGCCTGCCCAGAAACGTAAAGGCGGGCGCCAGCCAGGACTGCTGCCAGAAATGGTAGGCCACCACCGAGAACACGAAAAAGGCGCGCAGGCCATCCAGCGCGGGGATGCGTCCGCGCGCGTCCAGCGCGCTGCGGCGGCGCCAGGAAGCGATCAGCCGCTGCATGCCGGCGACCGGCGGCAGGGATTATTCAAGCCGCTCACATTTATACAGGGTCTTGGTGCCCATGTGGCGCAGGGAGAGGGCCCGCGCGCGCAGGTACACGATGTTGTAGTCGATGTTCAGCTCGTCCGGCCTGCTGCCCACCTGCAGCAGGTACTGCCGGGCGTAATAATACATTTCCTTGCCCTCGATCAGGCAGCTGCCGTCATCCCGGAAGACAAACTCCGCGCCCTTCTGGCTGCGCCAGCGGCCGATGATCTGGTAGGGCGTGCGCGTGATTTTGCTCGTGGAGACATCCTTGTAGTCCGGGATTTTACGGTAATAGGCGAGCGCCTCATAAGGCTTTTTGTTGCTGTAGAGCTCATCGGCGTAGCGGTAGACAGCCTCCTGGTACATCTGCGGAATGTCCCGGTAAGCCTCCCCCGTGTTGCTGCGGTCCAGACCCTCCAGCGCGTCGATCACCGCCTTGTAATCCTTTTTGTTCATGCCCTCTTTGGCAGCCTGGTAGGCGGTTTCAAAGTAGGTGGTATAGTTTTCCCCGCTTTTTTGCGCGGCATCCTTGTACAGGGGGATCTTCCCGTACAGGCGCGCGGCTTCGCCCAGGTTGCCCGCGGCCTCCTCGGCCGCGGCCTGCTGGTATACCGAGGCGTCATACAGCTCCCCGGCGTTCTTATAATCCCGGATGGGCTCCAGCAGCACGATGGCCTGGGGGATGTCCCCCTCGTTGAGGGCGGCCAGCGCCAGCGCGTGCTGGGCCTCCCGGTAACGCTCGGGCGCGTCCATGTAGGCGCCCAGGCCCAGGAACAGGGCGGCCGCCTGCTCATACTCCTGTTTTTCCAGATGGGCCGCGCCCAGCTGGTAGGTGGCCTTGTTGAGGTAGTCCGCGCTTTGGCCATAGCCCGCGAGGGCTTCAAACGCCGCGATGGCCTGCTCGTTGAAGCCCTGGTCCAGCAGCGCGATGGCCTGGTTGTACTCAGCCTGGCGCAATTCATCCGCGGCGCCCGGATAATCCGGAATCTTCTTAAACAGGGCCATCGCGCCGGCATAGTCCCTGGCGTTCGCCAGCTGGATGCCGGCATCAAACCAGGATTTTCCAGCCTTGGTTTTGGCATCCTCATAGTCCCCGGCCAGGGTATACAGCTCCGCGGCGGTCTGCAGCGCGCCGCGGCTGAAGGCGTCCTCGCCCAGGTGATAGTTGGCCACGCGCAGGCTGTCAACCGCCTCCTGGATGTCCGGCGCGGCCATCAGGTGCGCGCGCGCCTGCTCATACTCCCCGGCCTCCAGGGCGGCCTTGCCCATCTCCAGGGAGGCGCGCTGGGAGAGCACCGCGCTGTCACGATAGGCCAGGATCTGCTCAAAATAGGACTTGGCCTTGGCGTAATCGCCCTGGGCATACAGCTCCAGCGCCGGCTCATACAGGCACTCGGAAGCCCGCCGGAAGGCGTCCAGGTAGTCCCCGGCCTGCAGAAAGCGCGCGGCGGCATCCTCAAACTGCCGCCCGGTAAGCAGCATCTGCCCCCAGAGATAGTAGGTCTCCTGCAGCTTGAGGTTGGCGGCCTGGTTGCCGGCAAGCTGGACCAGCAGCGCCTCAGCCTGCTGGAATTCCTTGTTGTCCAGATGGGCCAGGGCGGGCAGGAAGAGGCAGTCATCCGCCAGCGCGGCCGCGTCACGGTAGTCGCCCAGGGCCAGCAGCTTCTCCCGCGCGCTGTCGTAGGACAGTTCATCCATCAGTTTTTTTGCCCAGTCATATTGCGTAGCCTGGCTGCGCTTAGCGCTGTCAAGGTAGGCGCCCAGGCTGTCATACATCCCGATGGCCGCGGCATAGTCCCCGGCCTGCGCTGACAGCGCGGCGCGGCGGTAGTGCGCGTCCTGGTACAGGCTGGCGGCATCCTTGTAGTCCCCGAGCGCGGTGTACAGCGCCTCGGCGCTTTTGATGGCGGTCGCGTTGCCCACCTGCATAAAGCGCCCGGCCTTGCGGTAATCGGCCTCCTGGGCCAGGTCCGCGCTGTCGCGGTAGTCCTCCAGCGCCAGGAACCTGATCTTGGCCTCGTCATACTGTCCGGAGGACAGCAGCTTGCCGGCCTGATAGTAATGCAGCGCCGGGATGCCGTAGGTAAGGCCTGCCCAGCCGCCAGCCGCCAGCAGCGCCAGCGTGAGAACGGCTGTCAGGCTGCGCCTGATGCGTTTGCGGCGCCTGAGCTCCTTTTGCTCGCGCTCCTCCTGCATGCGCCCGGCCTCCAGGCGCGCCTTGCGGGCCAGCTCCTCCAGCTCGCTGTCGCGGCGGTAGATGAGCGTTTCGATGGCAGCCTTGTTGTACTTGGTAAACTGCCCATGCTTGTCACGCTGGCAGCGCTGGCACTGCACGGCGCTGGCCGGGTTGGGCCGCCCGCACAGGCACAGCCAGACCGCGCCCTGGTCGGAGGGATAGCCCAGGGCGTCATCGCCCACCATCTGGCGCAGCAGGTCCAGCTGCCGGGAAGCCTCCATGCGGTTGGGGCGGTACTCGCTCATCTCCCCGGCGCCGCGCCGCCAGACGGTGCCGTCCTCAAACCAGACCTTCTCGATGATAAAGTCCATGCGCTCGGCCAGGTGCCCGTCCTCCGAAGCGATGAGCACCTCAAAGGCGCTGCGGGGCTGGCCGTCCAGCCCCTGCACACGCTCCACCTGGCGCGCGTACTGGGAGCCGTCTGCGTCAAAGCTCAAAAAGGCCGCCTGCAGGGAGACAACGGCCTTGTCGGACAGGTTGAACATGTTCAGGCTGACCACCGGGTAGGCCTCGGTGGGCAGTTTGAAATGCCACAGCTCAACCGGGCAGCTCAGGTCAATCTTCACGGAAACTCCCTCCATCGCCGGGCAGGCGCGCCACCGGGCGGATCGCCTTACAGGTAGGTCAGGGTCATGTTCACCAGCAGGTCGTCCACAAACTCCAGGATCAGCGCGGCCTTGCCGGCCTGCGTATCTATCGCGTAATACAGCAGCGTGCTCTCGGGGTTGACCACCATCAGGCCGTAGGGCGGGATCTGCTTGTCGGCCTCGCCATACAGCGCGCCGCCGTCAGCGTCCGCCCCGCCGGTATGCTCAAAGCGCGAAACAGCCTGGGCCAGGGTGTCTCCCAGGCGCAGGCCCCGCGGGCCTTCAAAGGCGCCGCCGTTGACCGTCAGGCGCTGGGCGCGGTCGGGCGCGCCCTCCCGGCGGACGAACACGCTCTCAAAGCCGGGCCACTGGCTGATGATCAGCGTGCTGCCATCGGAATTGTCCACGCTCTCCTGGTTGGCGGCCTCGCCCAGCACGCTGTCCAGGGTGCCAAGCTGCGCGTCCAGGAAGTCCAGCCCGGCCAGCTCCAGGTCCTCCCGGGCGAAGCGGGTGCCGTCCCGGTCGCCCAGGGCAACATACCGGTTTTGCTCCTGCAGGCTGCGCAGGTTGGCCAGCTCCTCGGCCGCCTGCTGCTGGCTGAGCGCCTCGCGCGAGGTAAAGCTGCGGATGGCTGTCACGACGCCCATGTCCAGGGTGTATTGCAGCCCGGTCCGCATCACGCCGTCCCCGGCCTGGTAGTAGACCAGCTGCTCAATGGACTGCGGGCTGCGCCCGTCGCGCAGCAGGAAGCCCACGCTGACCGCCGCGGGCAGTTCCCCGGCGATGTAGAGCACCGCGCGGTCGGTCGTGCCCGCCAGGGAGGGGTTGTCATTGGGATACAGCGCCAGCAAATCCTCCACCACCATGCCCGGCAGCACGCCGCGGGGACTGACGGGCGCCGGCGCCGCCTGCGTCTGCTCATGGCTGTCAGGCAGGCCGGTCAGCGCGGCGGAGAGCACCAGGGAATCCGCGCTGACGTCCTCGCCGGCCAGCAGCAGCTCATAGCCGTTGCCCCGCACCAGGTAGCCGCCGTCCTCGCTGAAGCCGGAAAGCTGCTCCGCCATGGCCATCTCCAGCAGGGACTGGTTGAACTGCTCCACCTCCGCCAGGCGGATGGGCTCCGCGGGCTCCTGCGAAAAACCCGCAAGGGGCAGCAGGAACAGGCAGACCAATAGGATCAACAGATTCCTTCTCATTGGATTTCCTTTCCGGGGACCGGGAGCTTGGCCTCCCGCTTGACCCCAAAGCCCAGGGACAGCGCGTCCGTCGGGCAGGCGTTGACACAATCGCCGCAGCGCACGCATTCGGCATGGTTGAGCTGTTGTACCGGATCCAGGCACATCCGGCAGGCGCGCCTGCAGGCGCCGCAGCTGATGCACCGCGCGTCGTTGAGCCGCAGGCGGTAGAGGCTGACCGGGTTGAGCAGGCCGTAGGCCGCGCCCAGGGGACAGATATACCTGCAAAAGGGCCGGTAGATGACCAGGCAAGCCAGCAGGGTGAGCGCCAGGATGCTCATTTTCAGGGCGAACAGCGCCCCGGTGACAAAGCGCGGCCCCTCCTTCCGGATGATCTTGACCGGCGGCAGGCCGGGCAGGGCGGCGGAGGCCTGGGGCGCGTCCGCGCCGGGCGGGCTGAAGTACACCAGCGGAATGCCGCCTTCCAGGACGCCCGCAGGGCAGACATACTTGCAATAGGTGGGCGGCGCTTCGCCGGCGGCGTTGTTGAGCAGCATGGGCAGCAGGATGACCATCACCAGCAGCACGGCGTACTTCACATAGCGCAGCGGCTTGTCCAGCTTGAACTCCCTGATCTTTTTGGGGAAGGGGATCTTATGGACCAGCTCCTGGATCAGCCCGAAGGGGCACAGGAAGCCGCAGACCATGCGCCCCAGCAAAGCGCCCACAAAAAGCAGGAAGCCGAACACATACAGCGACAGGCTGAAGCCGCGGCTGCCGATCACCGCCTGCAGCGCGCCGATGGGGCAGGACAGCAGGGCGCCCGGGCAGGAGTAGCAGTTCAGGCCCGGGTGGCACAGCTGCTTGAGCTTGCCCTGATAGATCCTGCCCGCCGCGAAGCCGGTCACATAGGAGTTGGTGGCCGCCGCGAAAAACAGCTGGACGGCCCTGCGGAAGCGTACGCGCTCCGTCTTTTGCCGCTTAGCCAATGCCGATACACTCCAGGCAGATGCGGATGGCCTTTTGCAGCACAACAGCCACCTCGCCGCGCCAGGCGCCCAGCGCCATCAGCAGGGCGCCCAGCATGATGAGCGCCCAGGCAAGCCTGTGCTTGGTACTGTCAGTTTCAGCCCTCGTTTTTGTCATTTGCCTCCTTCTCAAGGTTGCTGAGGAATTCCTCAATCACCCTGGCCCAGCCGGCCTTGTCATTGGACGAGGGGAGGATGGCGCGGATAAAGCCCTCGCCGTCAATCAGCCAGGTGGTGGGCAGCACGCTGACGCTGAGGCCGTACTGCGGGTCATTCATCAGCACAAACATGGTGAAGTCCGGATTGAGCAGCGGGAAAGTCAGCCCTTTGTCGGCCTGCAGCGCCAGGGCGGCCTGGGTCCTCTCCTCGTTGGGGACGATCTCTCCCTGCTCCGACACCGTCAGCCCCTCGGCGTGCAGGCCCACGATGGTGATCCTGTCCGCGTATTCGCGCGCCAGCTCATCCAGGTGGGGCATCTCGTTGACGCAGGGGCCGCACCAGGTGGCCCAGATGTTCAAAAAGACAGGCTTGCCCGCAAAGACCGAGCTGTCAAAGGGCGTGCCGTCCAGGTAGGTCAATTCCAGGGTGGTGAAGAAATTTTCAGGCGCGGTTTCCTCAGCCGCGGGCGCTTCCGGCGCGTCCGCGGGGGCGCTTTCCGCCATGGCTGACGGGAGACCCAGGGCAAACAGCAGGGCCAGGGCAAGGGTCAGGAGGCGTTTAAAGGTCGTTTTCATATGTTTCCTTTCCGTCCGGCGCGATCCGCGCGCGGATAAGCGCTTGTTTTGAGGGTTTCTGCGCGCTGAAGGCAAGGGCGCCCCGCAGCATGTCCGCCGCCTTTTGAACAGGGGCCGCCGCGCTGTGATGCAGCACGGCGATCACCTCGCCTTCGCGCACATAATCACCGACGCGCTTCCTGAGAATATACCCGGCCGAGGGATCGATCGCGTCCTCTTTTCTCATCCGCCCCGCGCCCAGCGCCTGGGCGGCCAGGCCGGCGCTCTCGGTGTTGATGCCGGCCAGATAAGCGTCCCCGCGCGCGAGAAGCGGCGTTTTGACAGCGGCCTGCGGCAGCAGCCCGGGATTGTCGCACACCCGGGCATCCCCGCCCTGGGCGGCGATCATCCGCCTGAACCTGTCCAGCCCGCGCCCTTCCCGCAGAGCGGCTTCCAGCATCATCCGCGCGGCCTGCTCATCCGGCGCATTTCCGCCCAGCACCAGCATCTGCGCGCCCAGCGCCAGGGACACGGTCAGAAGCGGGCCGGTCACCTGGCCGGACAGGACGCGGATGGCCTCCTCCACCTCCAGGGCATTGCCCACCTGGCTGCCCAGCGGCTCATCCATGCCGGTGATCAGCGCGGCCATCTGCCGGCCGTTGTGACGGCCGATGGCGCACATCAGCCGGGCCAGGGCCAGCGTGTCCTCCATCGTCTTCATCAGGGCGCCTGAACCCAGCTTGACATCCAGCACGATGCCCCGGGCGCCGCCGGCCAGCTTTTTGGACATGATGGAGGAGGCGATCAGCGCGATGGAATCCACGGTGCTGGTGACGTCCCGCAGGCTGTAGAGCCGCTTGTCCGCCGGGGCCAATTCCCCGGTCTGCCCCACCACGCAGCAGCCCACCTCCCGCACGATGCGCAGGAAGTCCGTTTCGGGCAGCTCGGTGCGGAAGCCCGGGATGCTCTCCAGCTTGTCGATGGTGCCGCCGGTATGCCCCAGCCCGCGCCCGGACATCTTGACCACCTTGCCCCCGCAGGCCGCCACCAGCGGCACCAGCACCAGGGTGGTGGTGTCGCCCACGCCGCCGGTGGAATGCTTGTCCACCGGCACGCCGTCCACCTCGGGGGAAAGCATGTCGCCGGTCTGCGCCATGGCCAGGGCCAGCTCCGCCGTCTCGCGCTCGGTCATGCCGTTGAGGCGGATCGCCATCAGCATGGCCGCCAGCTGGTAATCCGGCGTGGCCGGGTCCGCCGCGGCCGCGGCGAACTCCCGCAGCTGCGCCGCGGTCAGCTCCCGGGAAAATTTCTTCGCGGAAATCAGGTCGATCAGCGCCATGACCCCTCCAAAAATACAATTCTATACCCTGCAGTATAGCACACCAGGCTTCACAAGGTAAACTGGCTGCGTTTTACCTCAACAGTTTGATACCGGCGCAAAGCTTCACACCGGTATCAAACACAAACCGAAACGATTGGACACTGGGCCAGGGGAATTCCTGTATTACTTCCCTTCAACCTCCGGAAAGCCGTGTTTGGCGATGTTGCGGTTGAGATAGGCCTCTTCTCCCGTGACCTCCCGGATCACCTTGAACATCTTGGGGATGGAGACCGGCTGATGCTCATCCCGCAGCTCGACCTCCAGGATGGCCCGGTCATCAAGCTGGGGATAAATATCAATCTCATAATAGGTGCCGTTTCTGCTGAGGCAGTAGCGGGTTTTTTGAATCTGCCGGTATTGCGGGTCGGCCTGCATCAGGTGCTGCAGGTATTCTTCCTGGTTCAGGCGGGTTTCCACTTCCACCCGTTTCCCGCGTGAAACCGCCCGCTTGATGGTTTTGAAATAGATAAAATGCCGGTCGCTGCCCCGCTGGCGGACGCGAACCTCCTCATCCGCGGCGCTTTTCAGGTAAGTCTGCACAATGTTCACCTTGGTGCAGGCGGGCAACTGCTCAAGCTTGCGCAGGTTGGGCATCTGAATCAGGAACTTGCGCTCCACCTCCATTGGCTCGGGCTCGCCCAGAAAGGAGGAGATCTCCGCGATCAGGCGCAGCATCTTTTTATTGAAATCCGTGCTGTTGTCGATGATGCGCAGGTGGGGATGCCCTGTCCAGGCAGCGATGAGCTTGTCATCCAGGGCCGCTGCCTGCTCGGGCGTTTCTGTCCGGGCCTGGTTGTTCGCCAGGGTATAAAACTCCTCCGCGCCCCTGGCGGCGGTCACCAGGTGGAACACCGCGTCATAATGATCCCGCAGCGCCACCTCGTTGGTGCCCAGGGTCTGCATCACGTATTGAAAATCCAGAGGGCTCATGTACGCCTTGTTGTCCAGGGCGCCCCGGTCCATGACCAGGAGGATTTTACCGGCGGACATCTTGCCGGCGATATAGGCAAAGGCCTCTTCCTTGGCCAGCTGCAAGCGGATGAGCCCGGTTTGAAAATGCTTGCCTTCCGTGCACAGCCAGGGGGCAGCGCCGCCGGAGATCAGCTCTGTGGCGGTTTCCGGCACGAAGACCACCTGGTAGCCCTTTTCCGAGAAGGCGTTTTGGATCCAGCTCAGGGCGGTGGTTTTGCCGGCGCAGGGCCCGCCGGTGATCACGATCCGGGAGATCTGCCTGCCCGCGGCAGCGGGCTGCATCAATTCATCCACGGACACCTGCAGGGCCAGGGCCAGCTTGCTCAGGGTATCCACCCCGGGCTTCGCGGCGCCGGTTTCCCATTTGGAGATCGATTTGTTGCTGACTCCGATCAGCTTGCCCAGCTGTCCCTGGGAAAGCCCCAGCTTTTCACGCAGGCAGAGCAGCCGGTTGCCAAAATGATAATCATTCATCGGTAATCCTCCTGGTTGCTTGAATCATCTTTTTATTGGTCCCCGGAACGGCGCGCGAACCACTCCTTAACCGGCGCCGCGGCCCTGAGGGCTGTGACAAGGGGGATGCTCATCAGCAATACCACGCTGTTGGCAATGAAGGCATAGGAGTTTTTTACCATCCTGGCCCACAGGGGCTGGCCGTAGAGCACCACCTCGGTAAAGGACTTGATGCCGAACATGGCGATGGCCATGCTTGCCGCCATGATCAGGGCGGTCACCGCGATTTTGGGGACGGTCAGGGGCTGTTTCAGGGCGCGGGGCAGCAGCAGACCCAGCACAACGCCGGTGAACAGGTTACCCAGGGCCCAGCCCGGCATGCCCCGCATGCCGTTGATGGCCAGGCAGTGCAGGACGCAGCCCAGGGCGCCCACAATGGCGCCGGCAGCGGGGCCGAAGAAGCAGCAAAAGACTACCAGAACGGTATAGCCCAGGCACAGGTAGTAGTTTTCAAAAAAGGGGACCTGCAGCGCCAGGCTCATGGCGACATACAGGCCGATGCCCAGGCCCAAAATGGTGATCCGGCGGGCGGGGTGACTGGTTTTCCGGAAGAGAGCTGTCATGGGATCATCCTCCTGAACTTTTTTCAGCGCCGGGCCCTGCGCATGTTTACTGTAAAGCCTTGGGGAGCCTTTTGTAAATATACCAACTGTCGCATATCGGTAGATTTTATCGGAAACCGCCGGTTTTGACAACTGCCAGGCCGGCCATGGTTTGAGGTCGGTTGGCCATGGTTTGAGATCGGTGTGCAATGAGATAAAATCAGACGGACAAGATCTGAAGAAGGGGCAGAGGCAGACGATGAGCAAATACCACCTTACGGGAAAACACAACCGGCGCTTCCTGTCGCGTCACTTCATGAGTCCGAACGCGGTGCTGATGCCTGACGAGATCACGCAGATGGCTTTGGTCTCCTCCGTCATCGTGTCAACCTCCCTGAATGATAGTTTCATCCTGATATATGCGCACAACCGCCCTCACAGGCGATACAGCCGTTTGCTGAGCCCGGCGGCCGGCACGGTTTGCCGCTTTTTCCGGCACAGATGATATCTGCATTCTTTCGCTATTGCCATCCCAGCGCCTGCCTGGCCTGGCGCAGGCTCATGCCCGGCCGCAGGCGCGCGTCATACAGCAGGTTCAGCAGCTGCCAGTCCAGTTCGCTCAGCTGCCGGGTGAGGGTCCAGCCCTGGTACAGGATGCTGTCCGGCGGGTCATCCAGGTCGTTGGCCAGACCCAGCGTGCCGGTCAATTCCTCCAGGAGCAGGTGGTCGCGCTCCTGCTGATTGGTCACATCGCTGGCGATCAGCACCTGCGCCTGATCAATCCGCCAGGCATCGTCATACCAGAAGGTGAAAAAGCCCCAGTTGCCTGGGACATAGCTGTCATCCAGAGCAGGCAGGTCCTCCAGCGGGGCATAGCGGATGACCAGGCTGGCCGCTTTCTCGCCGGACACGCGCCACACCGGCGGCAGGCCGCGCACCCGCCGGCTGAGCTCAATAATAAAATCATCCAGCGCCTGAGCGTCCGCGGGCGTCATGCTGCCTTCGGCATACACCCGGATGGGGCCGGCCCACCGCCTGAGGACATCGGTGTCCGCGCTGTCATACTCCGCGCGGAAGGCCGCCCGGGCAAAGGCCGCGCGCAGGGATCCCTCCTGCGCTGTCACCGGGGCGGTTTGCGCCACGGGCGGCTGGCACCGCCTTGCCTCCAGCCCCAAAAAGCCCAGCCAGGGCAGGGCCAGGCCGCACAGCAGCGCCAGCTTCAGCGCGATGCTGCGCAGGGCAAAAGCGCGGCGTTTTTCCATAAGCTCCTCCTGTCCGGACGGTTTCACGGGCATCATGCTGTCTTCAGTATACCACTCCGCGGGCAGGCGGCTGTCTTTTTTTCATGCCCCGGGTATGATATAATTAATGTGGGGATTTGTCCAAACCCGTCAGGAGGTGCAGCACATGAAGAAAACACCGGTCCGGCTGACAGTCATCGGCACGGCCTACAACCGCAACCAGGATGAAGAGGCCATGCACATGACCACCTTTGGCACGATTTGCAGCGATTCCAGGGGATGGAAGCTGCGCTATACCGAGCAGGGCGCCGATTCCAATGAAAAGCACGACATCACCATGACCATGGGCGACGGCATGGTCACCGTGGCACGCAAGGGCGCCTTTGCCAGCGACCTGGTCTTCCGCCAGGGACACCGCTTTGAGGGCAGCTACCACACCCCCTACGGGGATTTAAGCATGGGCATCTATCCCACCCAGGTGGATTATTCCGTCAACCCCGAGGGCGACGGCGCGGTCAGCCTGCGCTACCAGCTGGACATCCAGGGCCGCTACGCCTCGGTGCACAAGCTGGACATCGCCTTTGAAACCAATAAAAAAACCGGCAGGGCTTGACAGCGCCGCGCTCAGGCTCAAGGCCCTGATCGGCCGGGCAGGCTTTGTGCGGCGGGACCGCGCGGCCCGCGCCCTGTTTGTCAGCGACTACCCGCGCCATGTCAGCCAATCAGCCGCGCAGGCCCTGGAAGATACGCTTGCCTCGCAGGGCTGGACGGTGGCGCTGTCCGGCGGCCTGGCCCGCCTGGACTGGTCTTTTGACACCTACCGTGTCTTTTTTGAGGAGCTGGCCCAAAGCCCGCCCGGCCCGGAGGAATGCGGCCTGGCGCGCATCCTGCGCCGGCACCCCGGCGCCTTTTGTCCCGGCATGATCCGGCAGGCCCGGTCAGCCCTGCTCATCTGGGACGCAGGCGCGCAATCCGCCCTGCGCGCACGCGCCGGCGCGGCGCTGGCCCTCAGCCTGCGCCGAAGGGAAGCGGTGCCGGCTTTTTACACGATCCTGCTTGACCGCCCCGTGATCCGCGCCGCAGGCGCCCGCCCGGCAGCGGACTGACCCAAAGGAGGCCCCCCATGCTGATCTATTATCATGGCCACGCGGAATTCCTGGTGGAGCTGGCCGACGGCCGCCGCGTCCTGTTTGACCCCTTTCCCGCCTATGTGAACTTCCCGGTCCGCCGGGTCAGGGCGGACGTGGTCAGCGTCTCCCACCAGCATTCCGACCACAACTACCTGGACAAGGTGGACGGCAAGCCCCTGGTGGCGGACGCCGAGGGCAGCCACGACCCGATGCCCGGCATCCGCCTGACGGGCGTCAGCGCCTCCCATGACGAGCAGGGCGGCAGCCTGCGCGGCAGTATCCTGTGCATGACCCTGCAGGCCGAGGGCCTGAAGATCACCCACCTGGGCGACCTGGGCATGGTGCCGGACGAGGCCCTGCGCCACAAGCTCTTCATGCCCGATATCCTGCTCGTTCCGGTAGGCGGCACCTATACCCTGGACGCCCGCGCGGCCCGGCAGACGGTGGACGCGCTGCAGCCGCGCATCGTCATCCCCATGCACTACCGCACGGAGCACGGCGGTCTCAAGGAGCTGAGTACGCTGGCGCCCTTCCTGGAGGCCATGGCGCCCGCCAGGGCCAGCGCGCAGCCGCTGCTGCGGGTCACCCGGGAGGACCTCTCCCAGCAGCCGCGCCTGGTCGAGCTGCAAGTGCGCTGAGCCGTGCAGTACCGGGACGCGCCCCAGCGGCGCACAAGCAAAAAGGGCAGGCGCAGCCTTTGGCGGCTGGGCCGGAAAACCATGCCCTGGTATTATCTGGTGATCATCTGCTGCACGCTGATCCTCATGGGCTGGCTGGTGGCCCAGCGCGTGGAGGGCGAGAACCGGCGCCTGCGCATCGTGCTCAGCCAGGCGGAGGACCTGGTCTTTGAAAAGGAGCGCGAAGTGCTGCGCCTGTCCGAGCAGGTGCGCCTGGCCTCCACTGACCAGTTCGTCGCCAATGAGGCGCGCACCAAGTACGGCTACCTCTTCCCGGGCGAGATCCGCTTTGTGGTGCTCAATCCCGAGGCGCTTGGCCTGCCGCCCCGGACCGATGCCCCGGGGGAATAGAGCCGCCTTTGTCTCCTTGCATGACTGATCCTCATCTGATCGATAAAGGAAGGTGAATCCCCTGAGTTCTCCCCCGCGCCGCGCCGCGGTCATCGCCGTGGGCTCCAACTCCACGCGCATGATGACCGCCAACCTGGACCGTGGCCTGAGCCTGCCGTTCCGGCTGCGGGAGGAAACCCGGCTTTTCCTGGCCCTGGACAAGGAGAACGCGCTGTCCCTGGCGGCGGTCGCCAAGCTGCTGCACACCATCGCGTATCAAAAGCGCTCGGCGGCGGAGGCCGGCGCGCAAACCGTGCACCTGATCGCCACCTCCGCGGTGCGCGACGCCGCGCAGTCCGAACAGCTGCGCCGGATGATCCGGGAGCATACCGGGCTTGACATGAACATCCTCTCCGGGCAGCAGGAGGCTGCCTGGTCTTTTTTGGGCGCCGCCCTGCCCTTCGGGGAGGGCGAGCTGGGCGTCATCGACATCGGCGGGGGCTCCACCGAGATCGCCCTGGGAAACAGGGACAGCCTGCACACAGCCTTGAGCCTGCAGCTGGGCGCCTCACGGCTGTATGCCCAGCGCCCCATTGACGATCCCTCCGGCATCGCGCCCGCCCTGTCCCTGGCCGGGCGCGTGATGGACGAGGCGCACACCAAACTGAATCAGCAGGCCGGTCGCTGGCTGCTGGTGGGCGGCACCGGCGCGGCGCTGGCAGGGCTGCTCAAGGGGCGCCTCATGCCAGCCAACCAGGCAAGCGATGAGCCCTTCAGCCGTGAGCAGGCCGAAGCCACCCTGCAAAAGCTGGCCGGGCTGAGCCCGCAGCAGCGCGCCCAGCTGCCCGGCATGACGCTCGGGCGCGAGCACATCCTGCCCACCGGCCTGGCCATCCTGTGCGCGCTGATGGCGCGGCTGGACATCACACATATGGCGGTCACCGCGCGCAACAACTGCGACGGCTTTCTCTACGCCCTGGCGCGGTCAAACGGGTTTCCGGGGGAGGAATAGCGCCAGCTGGTGATATAGAAACATCGAAAGCAAAAACATTTTTATGATTTCCCGGTCATGAAATGACCGATACATGCACTTATGTAAGCCAACCATTTTAAACCTTCGCATCAGTATAAAAGCCCTTCCTCCCCCTCGTCCAAGAGGTATCGACCAGGAAGGGAGGTTTTTTCATGCGATCCATGTCCCGATGTCTTCCGCTCCTGCTGGCAGCGCTGATGCTTTTGCTGCCGCCCAGCCAAAGCCTTGCCGCCAGCCGCTCCCTGCCGATTGAGGAGGACTATGCATTTTTCTTGATGGGAGACGGACAGACCGCCTATCTGGGCACCATGCACGGCCTTTTGTTTCGCTACCGCGCAGGGGAAAGCCAGCTTGAACCCTTGCCGCTTATAGAGGATCGCGGCAGAACAGACACCATCATGGGCATGTGCTGTATCGACGGTGGCGTATATTATATAGATTACGACACCAATGTGCTGTACCTGATGTACGCCGAAAAAGAGGGCCTGCCCGAAACCATCGCCATCCCCGTTCAGGATGTGAAGGGCGGCCACAGCGGCAGCTACATCAAGCACATGGTGCAAAGCGGCGATGACCTGTGGCTGATGATGGACGCCCGAAACAATGACCAATATATCCTGTGCCGCTTTGACCTGAAGCAAAACAGCATGAAGGCCTTTGACAAAAGCCGGGGCTTGCATGGCTTTGCCCTGCTTCCGGATGGCCGGGTCGCGCTGGGCTTCAGCATGTATGAAAAGGAGAAGGTGTTTGGCCGCCTCTGCATCCTGGACGCCGCCTCCGGCAAAACCAGCCAGCAGGTGGATATCCCCGAGCGTCCGGAGGCCATGGCTTTTGACGAGGCCATCGGTTCTGTGCTGTATTTGAGCCAATCCAAGCTGTGGTCCTGGCCTTTGTCCGGCCAGCCCCGGGCGCTGCGCAGCATGCCGGTCAACGGCAACGGCTGGAGCAACCCCGGCATCATCATGGAGGGCGGCCTGCTGAGCGTGCATGGAAACGGCCTCTTCCTGGCAGACCCTTTGGAGGTCAGCGCCGGCAGCCTCCACATCCTTGGCGAATCACCGGCCTTTGACTATTATGGCGGCAACTACGACATGTTCATGAACCTGCGGCCTGATGTGGATTTGAGCTTCCAAATCCAGATAGACCCAAACCAGAGCATCCACACCGGGGAATTGGGCCAGCGCATCCAAACCGGCATGCTGCCCTTTGATGTGATGCTGATGGACACCCAGCAATATGATTTTCCCGCCCTGATTCAAAAAGGGTATTGCATGGATCTCAGCGGGGAGGAGGATTTGATGGCCGCCGTGCAGGCCATGCATCCGTCCATCCAAGACCAGGTGATGATGGACGGCAGGCTGTACGCCATTCCCCTGCGGGTGGATGGGATCGACGTATTGTGCTACTACGAAAAATTCTTACAGGAAATCGGCATGACCCGCGCCGACCTGCCCCAAAGCTTTGAAGCGCTGATACAATGGGCGGGCAGTTGGCCGCGTGACTTGGGAGACCGGGTCCGGCCTTTGGAGGCGGTCAACCTGGCCGCTTCCTTGAAAGAGCGCTTCCTCACGCACTTCATCAATTACCGCTACAGCCAGCACGGCAGCCTGGATTTTACGGATCCTGCTTTTATCAACGGCCTCCAGCTGATTGACAGCCAGCGCATGCCCAAATATTCCGAACAAATGCCCTTTGTGTTGAGCGATGGCAGCAGTGAGCTGATGAAAGAGGACATCCTGGTGCTGTCGCTTACAGAGGGCGGCGCCAAGGTGCAGTCCGCGCGGCTGTATGTATACTTCATCAACAGCCAGACAGAGAACCCGGAGCTGGCTTTGGACTATGTGCGCACCGCCGTTCAACACATGAAGCCGGAATTCCGCGCCGCCCTGTATCCCGATTGGACGGAGCCGGTGGAACATCCGTATTATCCAACCTGGCTGAAAAAAGTTGCTAATGAAGAAGCGTTGTTGCGGGCGGCCATTGCCAGGGAAGGGGCTAATACCCCGGCCGGCCGCGATGCGCAGGCGCGCCTGGATGCCCACCTGGCCAAAATGGAGGAACTGCGCCCCGGCTATCAATACAAAATCACCCAAAGCGAGTTATATTTCTACCAGCAGCAGGTGGCGCCTTACCTGTTCTTTCCCCCTGTCAACCCGTTCACCAGTTATCGCGAACCCGGCGGGGAGAGCATTGATAAGGATCTGCGCCGCTATATACAAGGCCAGCAAAGCGCCCAGGATTTTGCCCAGTCCCTTCACCAGAAAGCCCGGCTGATGGAAATGGAAGGGGAATAGGCTTGATTCTGAACAAATGATGATAACGCGGGGGAACAAGCATTGGCATCGGCCGCTTGTTCCCCCGCACTATATTCATCCGCATTTGCATGCGCTATTCCCCCGGCTGCACTGTTACCACCCAGTCATCCTTCAGCCAGGTGTCATGGGGTTCTTCCCGCAGCCACTTGCCGTCTTTCGTGATTTCCCAGTTGTTCAACCGCAGGCGAATGGTGTATGCCTGGCTGGCAGGCACTTGGGGAATTTGAAAATGGTACAGCAAACTGCCGTCCGGCTGGCTGCTGTAATCGTACATGATTTCATAACCTTCCTGCAGTTTGCCCCCCATCAGCACGCCCTGGGGCACGGCTTTGGCCAGAATGATCTTTGCATTTTTTTCAGCGGCCATCTCCAAATAGGTAGGAGCGCCCTCTGGCGCCAACTCCCCATGATGCCTGTTATAACCCGGAAACATGGTCAGTTCGGTGTCTTCGGGGATCAGCACGATGTTGGCGCCCTGCACCGGACGAATCCGAACAGTGCCATACAGGCTGTTGTCCTCATAGAAATAAGGAACACTCTTTTCTTCCGCTTCGCCCACGTGGATGACCTCCAGCCATTCATACTGCACCTGGCCCAGCACCCGGGTCTGCTGCATGTTCATGAGGGTGCCGGATTGCAGTTTGCCGGCCCACTCATCACCAAACATGCCCTGAATCCAGCCGACCGTGGCTGACCAGTTGATTGCCAGCGCCGTTCCCAACACCGCCACCAGGGCAAAAGCCACAATCATGGCGCGGGTCTTGATGCGCCGGGGCCTGAGCCGGGCTTTGGACAGCACCTGCCGGATATGTTCTTCTGTAGCCCTCACGCCGTTGAGGCGGCGGTCCACTGCGGTTTTCAGATTGTATTTATGCTTCATGAAACCACCCCTCCAATTCAATCTTCAGAATACCATGGGCTTTTTTCAGCCGTTTGTATACTGCGGGCACGCTGATGGACAGCGTCCTCGCCGCCTCGGCAACGGACAGGTTGGAATAATATACCAACAGCACGGTCTCCCGCAGCTTCATCGGCAGGGCCAGCACGCTGTTGATCAGGGTGTCATCCGCCTCCGCCGGCGGCACGGAGGGCTCAGGCAAATCTTCCAGACGGATGGAACGGCTCATGCGGCGGTGCCAGGCGGAGCGGCGGACATCCTTGCAGGTGTTGATGGCGATGCGGGTCAGCCAGGTGTAAACGCTGCTGTCGCCCCTGAAGCGCCCATAGGATGCGGTACGCTTTCAGAAAGGTATCCTGCATGGCGTCTTCCGCCAGGTGGTAGTCCTGGAGGATCATTAAACAAAGCCGCAGGATGCTGTCCGCGTGCTGGCGCATAAGCCCTTCTATGATCCGTTCAACGGGCTCTTCCCTGGTTTGCGCCATGGTCGGTTCTGACAAGTGTGATCGGGTCACCGGCACCTCCTGTCTCTTAGACGGGGCTTCAAGCAGTTTTTATACAGTATAGCATTGAAACTTTTGCAAAGGCGTTCAATCATTTTATAATATAACAATAAAAGATTCCTGAAATGCAACAAAACGCGCTTCCGGCGACTCCTTATGATGTATCCGGATCACAAGCCCAAGGAGGTACATGTGCCCTCTGACACCCGACGCGACAGCTTTCTGAAAGCGGTGGAAGCAAGAAAGCATTCCATGTACCGCGTTGCGCTGATGATGCTGCGGCATCCGGCAGACGCGGAGGACGCTGTGTCTGACGCCGTGGAGATCACCTGGCGGCGGCTTCACAGCATCCGGGACCTGGAAGCCCTGCCCGCCTATCTGATGCGCAGCACCATCAACGCGTGCCATGCCGTTTTGCGGAAACGCAGGCGGGAAACCGCCATGGACGCTTTGGAGCAATACCTGCCCCCTGTACAGGAAGAAACCCCGGTTTGGATGTACCTGGGCAACCTGAAGGAACGTTACCGCCTGCCCCTGCTGCTGCGCTTCAGCGAGAACATGAGCGACCGGCAGATCGCGCAGATTCTGAAAGTCCCCAGGGGAACCGTCTCATCCATCTTATCCAGAGGCTTAAAAATGCTTCGCGAACAAATCGAAAAGGAGGAAAAGGGCTGTGGATGATCGACAATTGGAACGGCTGATTTTCACCCAGCGGCCCGTACCCGGCCCGGCGTTCGACCTGCGCATCAGCCGGCAGGCACAGCGTCTGGCCGGGGAAACACAAGTGATGAAAAAGAAGATTTCAGTTTTAGCCATTGTGGTGGCCACTGTCCTGTCCCTGGCGCTGTGTGGCGCCGTGGCGGAGCTGCTGGGCATCAACCTGTTTGAGCTCTTCGGCAGGGAAGACCAGCGCCTTGCGCAGCTGGCGCCCAAGGCGGCGCTCAACGAAGTTTCGCCCATCACGATGAACGACCCCAAGCTGGGCGCCGGCGCCGCGGGCATCAACAGCGCCTATTACGACGGCCAGTCCCTGGTGGTGGCCTACGCGATCCGGAACGGCAGATACCTGGAGGAATTTACCCCGACACAGGAGCAGCTGGCCGGGATGGAACAAAACAACAATCCCCTTGCCATGGCGCTGACGAACCCGGAAACCGACGATCTCATCCGCCAATGGAATGAAGCCACGGCGGCGGGAAAGCCCTTCGGCTTTGCGGAATACACTATCAGCCCATCGGATCACACGCGAACCCCGGAAGGGCTGGATTTGCCGCCTGACAGCACAAGCCAGTTGCCGGGCGAAGATGGACAGGTGTTCACCGTCCGGGAATACGTGAGCCCCCTGCCGGAAGAAGCCCGGGACCTGGATGTGCTGCATATTGAGATCGGTCTGTTTCAGACGACCCATTACCATTATTTTGACGGGCAGCAGGCTTATTCCCGCTTTGAGCGAGTGGATCTGGAGCCTATGAAAGCCACCGTCTGGCGGACAGACGCCCATATCCGGCGCTTTGAGGGCCAGGGCAGTTTTGCCGGCGTTCCCTTCACCGTCACTGTCACAGCTTCAGCCGCTGCTGCCCAGGTATCCCTAAAAGCCGGCGATGGCGTTTTCCCGGCCTTGCCTGAGGACGCCTGGTACGCGGTGCACCTGCGGGATGGCAAACTGGCGGAGTTCCGGTCCCTGGACGGGACGTCCGGCGGAAAAGACACCCTGGTCTTCAACTTCCACGGCACCGGCCAGGCGCCTGACAAGCTGGAACTGCAGCTGCGGGTGGATGCTGAGGACGGGGCGGAACTGGAGCGACCGCTCAAAGAGCCGGTGTTTGTCACGCTGACAAAAACAACACCATAAATACCTGCGTTTCATCATATATACGGGAGGCCGGCGAAAAACCGGCCTCCCGTGATCTTATCCTTAATCTCATTGATATATTGTAATTCCGCAGTCTCTCCTTGCTTCACATATAACGGGCAATTCCCTTCAGCCAGACTGCAATTTTTGCTACTGCGCCTCCTTGTATACCAGAGCAGCCAGCCGGTTCATCTCCTGAATGAAGGCATCTACAGTCAAGGCGCCCTGGTAGAGCCGCTCTGCCAGGCCCTCAATTTGCTGCCAGGCCTGTTCACCCAGCAGCAGGGCGTGATCGGTCAGCGCCATATACCGCGCTGTTTCACGGTAGCCGGCGATGTCTTCCGCGGACAGCATCCATTTCAGGCGCTCCTGATCGGCCAGGTCGTTTTTTAATTGCATCGCGCGGCTTTTGAGATAGTCCAGGTCCGCAACAGCTTCATCACTTTCCTCGGCCTGTTTGATTTCCGACTCGATATATCCGAGCTCATCCTTCATCAGCGCGATGCGTTCGGCATACTGTTCCTCCGGGTAAGGATAGGGCTCGTTCTCATTGGGGTGAATGGCGTAAAACCTCCGGGGATCGGCCTCCTTTGCGGAAAGGGTCTTCAAAAAGTCCATGGCTGACTCAGGGTCTTTGCTGTTGGGATTGATGACGGCGGCAAAGACGTGCACCTTGTCGAGGGCTTCCTCCCCCGCTTCAAACACGAAGGGCGGCAGTTCACTGACGGAGTCGTTCCCGTCCCGCGCGCCAAACTGCCATCCGGAGGAAAACAGGGCGATCAAGTTGTTGACAGGCCCGGTTTCCGCCAGGGGATCTTCTACCTCCACGTCCAGGCGCAGGTCTTTCGCGGCCAGGTAGGTGCTCAGCGCGTGGCGCAGGGCGGGGCGGTCAAAATCGAGCGGGCAGTCCTGCCGCTCATAGCGCAGGATATAGTGCTCCAGCACATGCTTGACCACCTCCGGGCTGTCCCCCATGGAGAAAAAGATGAGCTCATCCTGGTCAATGCCGGCAAAAGCCATCCGGGCGTCCATCAGCTCACCCCAGGTGTGGGGAAACGGCCTGTCCGCGAGTACCGCCCGCCAGTGGTCTTTGTCGATACAGGTGCTGGAGTTGAACAAGTGAACCGGCACCGCGCACAGCTGGCCGCCCGCGTTGGTCATGGCTGCGCGCAGGGACGGGTAGAGGCTGGCCGCGTCGGCCATCAGCGTCGCATCCCCGCTCAGGTCCAGGGCATAGCCTTTGTCGATCAGCGCGCGAAAGCCGGGGTTGACGCTGAGGATAAAAATATCCACCGTATCATCCCCGCCCCGGACGCGCAGGAAGACGTCCTCCGGCTTGAGCAGGTCATTTTGCACCAGGGGCAGGACATCCGGCCGGGCCTGCCGGAAGCGCGTCACCGCCTCCGGGGGCACATTGCCGCGGATGGTCAGGTCCTTCACGTCAATGGCCCGGTCCACCCTGCGCAGGCACAGGTTAAAGCGGTACACCGCGTAGCCCCCGTCCACCAACAGGCCCTGGGAATCCAGGTCCATATAGTCAAAGCCGAGCAGGGCCACCCGCTCAAAGGGAGCCAGCGCAGTGGAAGCCATCACCTGACGGGCGTCGGAATAAATGATGCGGTCCGCCTGCGCGTCGTACGCCAGGCCGCCAATACCGCTGGAATACGGGAAGGCCTCAGGCATCGAAAGGGGCAGCGGCGTTTCCTTCAGGCTGTCCATCTCCAGGGCCGCCAGCTTCCAGAAGGTACAGCCGTCTTGTTTTTCTTCTACTTTTACCAGGAGCATTTGCCCGGGCCTGTACGGCAGGAAAGCCAGGGCCTTCACCCCCTTGAGCAGGGCAGTTTCGCCGGTCTTCAGGTCGCTCCCGGCAAGGGCACAGGGCGCGAAATCCTCGGCGCTGGTAATGTCCATCAGGGGCGTATACATTTTGTTGTCCATCAGGAAGGGACGCCCGGCCATGTAGGGATGCCGGGTAAACAATTCGGTGTCAAGGGCCTGCTCCTGCCAGGTTATCCCTTCGACTGAGATACGGCCCAGGCGGCCGGTGTCCATGTGCAAGCCGTAGAGCACATCCCCCTGCGCCAGCAGGTGGGTGACAGCATCCTCCGGGGCCAGGGACAAAAAGGCTGCCGGCGCCTGCCCGGGATGGATCACCCACACCGTCTGCCCTTCCTCCGCGTCCGTCAGGGCAAAGAAACCCCCTTCCATTGCCGCCAGGCTGCTGACGGGCTGGCCGGCAAACAGGTCATCGGCGTCCTCCAGGGCGCGGGCCGGCAACAGGCCAACAGTCAGCAGCAGGGCACAGGTCAAGAGCGTCAGAATGGTTTTCTTCATGGTTCCCTCCTTGTTTTGGGGCGCAATCAACCGGGCGGGGGCTTCCCGCCGGTATGAAATTGGCTTAAATATTTATATCAAGGCAGTCCTCAGCCGTTGCCGGAGGCTGCCGGGTCATAGTTGACATGCAGGATTTGCCCGGTTTGGGCGTCCAGGGCCACCACATAGATGCCATCCCCGCGGTGAAAGCTGATGATCCAGACCGGTTCCTCGCTCTGGAAAGGCCGGTCGCCTGAGCGCAGGATATAGCTGGGCCAGATCAGATCAAAATGCGCCTTCAAATCCGCCGGCAGGCCGTAGATGGTGCGCAGGGCTTCCAGCGCCAGGTTTACCGCTGCCTGCTCGTTCAGATCCTGCGCGCGGGGCAGGCCGGCGTTGTAGCGTTCCTGCGGGAAACCGGCCGCCCGGTAAAGCCCATCAAAGCGCGCGGCGTCCTCGACCGAGAGGAAATAGGGGTCCTGCGCAGCCGCGCGGATGGCGCCGGTCTTTTTCATCAGCTCCTCCAGCCAGGGAAGGATGTAGCCGGCATATGCCTTTGCCTGTCCCCAGGTGGATTTGGTATAGACCTTGTCATCCACACCCTCCAGCGACCAGCGGGCGTCAAGCACCCTGTCCGCGCAGGCGTTGAGCGTCACCGTATATTCGCCAAGGGGCGCCTCAGGACCGATTGTCCAGTCATACTGACGCCTGGGCGTCAGGCGCAGCACCCACTGGGGCGTGCCGTCCACAGCTTGCAGGGAAAAGCTTTGAATGAACAGCGCCAGGCTGTCATCACCCAACCCGAAGCCTGCTTGCAGGGCGCTGATCGCCCGGTTGAAGGCATCCGCCTCCGGGGCATGGTCCGCACCCGGCGTGAGATACTGCGCGCCCTGCAGCAGCCCGCCAAAGCCGGCCGCTGTCATTCGCCCGGCCAGGTCGGCCTTGCCCGAGGCGCTCAGGTAGAGGAAGGCGTCAGTATCCATGTATTCCGCCACCGCTTCGCCATATGCCGATAAATCACCCTTGGGCAGGCTGCGCCTGCTGTCATCCGGCTGGTGCCAGGCAGCCTGGAGCACTTCGCCTGAGGGCGAGGACAGCAGAATATAAAAGGATTCCTGATCGGTTTCCTCTGCCGAGGTTCCCGGGGCGCGGAAGGTCATCGCATACCAGCGGCTCTTGTCTTCCCGGCTTTCCATAAAGGACTGGCAACTCCGGTCCATGCCGTTGACAGCGCTTGGTTCCAGGCCGTATCTGTCCGCCAGAGCCTGCGCTGCCCTGGCCCAGGCTTCCTCCGGCTGCAAGTCGTCCCTGCCGGGCACCACATGGGTTTCCTGCGCATAGACCTCCAGGCCAAAGGGGATGGCCGGCTGGGTAAAGCGGTCGATCCGGGCGCGCTCTTCCAGGCTCCACTTGCCGGCTTGCGACCAGTCCACCAGGGACAGGCGGTCATGATAGTTTTGCACAGCCCGCTTATATTCCAGCAGCTGCTGTTGCCCCCATACCGGGGACAGCAGGCCCTTGTCCGGCGCATAAGCCGGGCTGTCCTGCAAGCTCCAGCGGGCGGTGTCAGCCCTGTCCGGGCGGATGTCCACCTGATATTCGCCTACCTGCGCCGGATACACGTTTTTGGGCACCAGCCGCACCAGCCAGTCCGCGCCCTCTTTTTCCACCTGTACATCAAACAGGCTGATGGTCTCCTCGTTCAGGCCAAAGGCTTTCTCCAAAGCGTCTACAGCCCGCTGCCTGGCATCCATGCGCGCCGACAGGTCCAAGCCCAGCGCCAGGGCTGCTCCTGCCAGCAGCAGGGCCAGGATCAAAGCCGCTGCCGGTACAAGGCGCATATGACGGACCGGACGGACGGCCCGGGGTTGACGCAGGCCTTGCACAACAGCCTCAGCCCGCTCAAAGCGAATGCCGGAAAGGCGGCGGTCAATGAGGTCTTTCATCTCAGTCTTCTTCATTGAAGTACCATCCTTTCAGTTGTCCGGACAAGCGTTTCCTGGCGCGTATCAGGCGGGAGGACACCGTGGGCAGGGGCAGGCCCAGGGTGCGGGCAATGTCCTTTAAGGATAAATCCTGGTAATAGTAAAGCAAGATCACGTCTTTGTATTTGGCCGGCAGGTTCAGCACGCTTAACAGCACCGTGTCATCAAAAGCTTCAGGTCCATTTCCCGAATCCGGCAGGTTCAGCAGGGCCTGCTCGCCATCCACCCGCTTGCGCCAGGGGGAGCGCAGAATGTCCTTGCAGGTGTTGATGGCAATTCGAGCCAGCCAGGTGCGCTCAGCGCTCTCGCCGCGGAAATCCGTAAAGGCCCGCAGAGCCTTGAGGAAGCTTTCCTGGGCAGCGTCCTGGGCTTCCATCTCGTCCCCCAGGTAGAGGAAACACAGCCGGGTGATATAATCCCCGTGCTCATTCATCAGCCGCCTGGCGAAGGTTTCCAGCGCTGCCGCTGTTTCACGCATTGCCTGCCCTCCTGTACCCATTAGACGCACCAAGCGCGCGCGATTATTCAACTGCTTTTATAGATTTTGGTTTTCTTCTCCCGCAAGATATTGAAACAGAATGTCCGTCTTTACTGCCGCTGCCAATGCTGATTGTTGATACCACCCGGTACAAAAAGAGGCCCCTCAGGGCCGCTCCGTTCCTTCATCAGGCTCAATCCTCCCGGTAGCTCTTCCGCCCCTGGCGCATGGCGCGCTCAATGTCGCGCAGGGCGTCCGCCTCGGCGACGGCGTCGCGCTTGTCATGCAGCTGCTTGCCCCGGCACACGCCCAGCTCCAGCTTGACCAGGCCGTTTTTCAGGTAGAGCTGCAGGGGGATCAGCGTATAGCCCTGGCGGGACACCTGGTTTTGCAGCTTGCGGATCTCGCTTTTGTGCAGCAGCAGGCGCTTGGGGCGCAGCGGGTCGGCGTTGTAGATGCTGCCCTGCTCGTAGGGGCTGATGTGCATGCCGTCCACAAACACCTCGCCGTCCCGCACGCGCGCGTAGGCCTCCTTCAGGTTGGCCCTGCCCTGACGGATGGATTTGACCTCCGTGCCCTTGAGCTCCATGCCGCACTCGTAGGTCTCTTCCACAAAATAATCATGCCGGGCGCGGCGGTTCTGAACCAAAGGCTTGACGCCCTTGCTTTTTGCCATGCGCGCCCTCCTTGCGTTTTGTCGGATTATACCATGATTTCAGATGCCCGGGCAATGCCCGGCGCGCCTTGCATGACGTGAGCGCGAAAGAAAACCGCCAACCTTGCCAAACGATATGCCGACTCAGCAGACGCCGCGAAACGCTTGATTTTCGCCAGTGAATGGAACATTGTTCCATTAAGAGGAGGAGGAGGAGAGGATATAAAATAGGTATAAACTGATTTATATCACTCCATTTCCGGCAGCATCTCCTCCGCCGTGCTGATCTCCCCGGGATGGGCGGCGGTCTCCCCGGGATGGGCGCCGACGGCCACCGGGATGTCCAGGCCCTGGGCGCCCGAGGGCATCGTGAAGACCGCGCCGCCGCCCTCGCCGCCCAGCTCCAGCTGCTCATACAGGCGGCTGGCGATGGCCCGGCTGATGCGGGCGTCGGTCAGCCAGAAGATGATCTCCTTTTCCTTCTGGATCTCGATGTTGAACACGCGCACGCCATGGCTGCCCGCGCCGCGCCCGTGCAGGATGGTGGCGCCGCCGGCGCCGGCCTCGCGCGCCAGCGCCACCGCGCGGTCCGCCAGGCCGCGGTTGACGATGGCCACCACGCAGTCATACAGCTCCACGCGGCCGGCAGGCAGGGGCTGGGAAACCGGCATGGGTTTTTCCTCCTTATGTGGCAGGGCGCGGGACTTATGGCGGAAGACCGCGCCCACGATCATCAGCGAGAGCACGGGCGCCATGGCCACCATGGCGATGACGCCGAAGCCGTCCACCAGCACGTTGGCCCCGGGGATCATGGCGGCCGCGCCCTGGGCGAAGGCCAGCACGAAGGTGGCGGTCATGGGGCCGGAGGCCACGCCGCCCGCGTCATAGGCGATGCCCACAAAGACGGGGTCGGACCTGAAGGAGAGGATGACGCCGGTCAGAAAGCCGGGCAGCAGGAAGTGCCACAGCTTGACCTCGGGGATCATGATGCGCAGCATGGAGAGCATCACGGCCAGCGCCACGCCGATGGACAGCGTGGCCTTGATGATCTTGGCGGGGATGCGCCCGCCCGTGGTCTCCTCGATCTGCTGGCCCAGCACGATGACGGCCGGCTCCACCAGCACCACGATCATGCCGATGAAGAAGCCTACCACCGGCAGCAGCCAGCCGTGCCGGGCGGCCACGCTGCGCCCGATGAGCTGGCCCATGTCCAGGAAGCCGGAGTAGACGCCGGTCAAAAAGATCGTCAGCCCCACCAGGGTGTAGACCAGCCCGCGCACGATGCGGGCGATCTCGCGCCGGGGGGCCTTGAAGTGAATAAAATTGAGCAGGAAGAAGAAAGCAGTCAGCGGCAGCAGGGCGACCAGGGAGCCTAAGAACTCCTGGGGCAGGTAGCGCAGCAGGGGCCCGAAGACGCCGCCCTGCTGCACCGCGAACTCCGCCGCCTCGCCCTGGATGTGCTTTTGCCCGGTGAGGATGCTCATCAGCATCAGGGCGTACATGGGGCCGGCGGACATCACGCCGACCATGCCGAAGGTGTCCTCCTCGGCGGTCTGGCCGCCCTTGACGCGCGAGAGGCCGGCCGACAGCGCCAGGATGAAGGGGGTGGTCAGGGCGCCGGTGGTGGCGCCGGAGGAGTCAAAGGAGATGGCCAGGAACTCCTCGGACACGAACAGGCTCAATACCAGGATGCCCGCGTAGGCCAGGGCCATGAACAGGGGGAAGGAGCGCCCGGCCAGCAGGCGGAAGGTGCCGAACATGATCAGGACGCCCACGCCCGCGCTGACCAGGTAGACCATCATCTGCGCGCCGATGGCGCCGCCGGAGGCGTTTTGCACCTGATGGCCCAGGATCAGCAGATCGGGCTCGGCCACGGTGACCAGAAAGCCCAGCAGAAAGGCGATGGCGCCGATCTTGAATTTGGATTTGGAGGTGGCCACCTCGACCGCCATGTAGTCGCCGATGGGGTTCATGCCCAGGTCCACGCCCAGCAGGAAGATGGCCAGGCCCACCAGCAGCAGGGCCGATCCCAGCAGGAAGCGCCAGATAATCTCGGCCTCCGGGCGCACCACGGTGAAGGCCAATACCAGCACCAGCGCCATCACCGGCAGCAGCGAGCGGGTGACCTCGTTGAACTTTTGCCGGAGCATGCTCATGGCTTCACCGCCTTTTCCTGCTGGCGCTCCTCATACAGCCCCAGGGTGCACGTGACCGGCAGGGCGAAGATGATGCCCGCGCCCCTGCGCTCCAGCCGCATGCCCTCATAGATGGCTCGGCGGATGGCCGGCGCCTGGCCGCGCCGGGTGACGATCATCAGGATGTCCTTTTGCGGCTCGATGTTCAGCGGGAAGACGACGCCCTGCGGCACGCCGGCGCCATGGGCGTGCACGATGGTGCCCCCGCGCGCGCCGGCGGCGCGGGCCAGCTTCATGCACTCCGCGCCCAGGCCGCGCTCCAGCACGGTCATGATGCACACATAGGGCGCGTTCAGGTCCCGCCCGGGCAGCTCGCCCTCCTCCGCGGCCTGCGGGTCATAGCGGCGGTAGGGCACCGAGAAGGCGATGCCGTGGTAGCGCCGGTGCATGTGGAACTGCTCGCGCAGCATCTGATACAGCTGTTGGGCGGTCTCCTCGGGCGCGGCGACGAGCACCACTTCCTTCTGGGTCCGGTTGATGCCGAAGAACTCCAGGATGGGCGAGGACATCGTGCCCTCCCCCAGGAAGATGGCGCCCTGCCGCACGCCGATCTCCCGGGCGCGTTGCATCAGGCCGTTGGCCTTGCCGCGGTCGAGGATGATATAAATGGCGGAGCCTGTGGTCATGGCTGTCCTTTCATGTGACGACCGCCCGCGCGATACGAAACAGGCCGCGGGGCGGTCTGGCGGTATGGATCGGACACAGTATAGCACAATCTGGCCGATGTGGAACAGATGAACACCTCAGCGTTCCATTTGTTTTCTTAAAAGGATTTTACCATGAAACGGCAGTTGTCTGCGACTTGATCAGTGATTCCTTAATTGCACCTTTTATGCAGAATACAGAAATTCAAGTTCATTCAATCTTGCTTTATATTGTCTTTAACAGAATCCCGAATGATCAATTTACTCTGCGTATAGTGAACATGCGGCAAGCTGTCAGGCTGTATTAATCTGTCCGCCATGACCTGCTTGCCGGTCAGCGCAATGCCGCGTTGGTCAAATACCACACTCGTCAACTGAGGATGCATCAGCTTGGCGTAGTTTGTATTGTCAAAACTCACGATTGATACATCTTCAGGAACCTGCAATCCGGCTTTTTCCAGTTGCTGTGTCAGCACAAAGGCCGCTTTGTCACAATGACAGACGTAGGCGGAAGGCAAATCAGCGGGCAAGGGCATGTTGTTGTTATAGCTTCCGGTAAAAGGATCATTGTTGATAATTCCCCAGGCTTCCTCAACGGGACAGCCGGCTAATTTCATCGCTTTTCTGTATCCGAAATAACGGTCCGAGATGCTGGATGTGGAAAGGGGATCGCCTACAAAGCCGATTTTCCGGTGACCGCGTGAAATCAAATAATCAGTTACCAAAGTTCCCATACGGAAATTATCTGAAATAACGGCATCGATCGACAAGTCAGAGACATAAAAATCCAAGGCTACTTTTGCTTGCGGCAAGGCCAATAATTTAGCAAGGAAAGCGTCCTGAAACTGACCGGCGATAAAGACGCCGTCAATCATAGCATTTTCAAATCTTCCTGGCAGCTTGGCAAATCTTTCATCTGATGTGCCCACCACGTATAAATCAAGGGTGTCATTATCCTGAATGCATTGTTTATTTAAATAATAATATATGGAAGTGTAAAAAGCGTCATCCTCTAAAAAGAACCGTTTGGGGCAAACAAAGGCAAAATTTCTGCTGTGATTGGCTGTTCTGCCGGGCTTGCTGTAGTTCAAGGCCCGTGCTGTTGACAGTATTTTTTCCCGTAAAGCGTCGCTGACGCCTTCACGACGGTTGATCGCTTTGGAAACAGTCACCTTGGAGATGCCAAGCATGTCCGCGATTTCCTGCATCGTCACTTTCTTGCGCATTTTTTTGCCTTTCCAACTTATGATAAAAGCGGGGTCTCGCTTATGATTTTAACGAAACCCCGCTTCTCATTCAAGGATTATTTGCTTGCGTCCAGCTGCTTCTGGAACTCGGCGATCAGCTCATCAACTCCAGCTGCTTTAAGCATTTTCAGCGCGTTGTCAATGTTCTCTTCGTAGCTCTGCACACCAGTCGCAATGGGCGCAATCACCGCGGAGATCTGGGTCTGGACGTCGGTATACTTAGTTTGAACCTGTGTCGCGTCAAAAGTAAACATGGATGCATAGCCGTCCACCGCGTTCTCATTGACGGTGTACAGCATGTCGTTTGTCGCCTTGGGCGCTGTGACAGACGGCCTGAGATATTTGACATTCCCTGCCATCCAGTCGGAGAAGAAATAAGGCGGCTGTCCGGTGACAGGGTCTGACAAAAAGCGAATGTTATGCGGCTCTACCTTTTCGTAGTCGATCCCTTCCCTGCCATACATAAACAGGTCATAGTTTTCCTGGCTGGCATAAATCCAGTTGAACAGTTTGACGACCGCTTCTGGGTGCTCGCTGGTCAGGGGCACTGCGTTCATGTTGCGGGTTCCGTAGGGCCGCACACGGGTTTTGTCCGTAAAAGTCATGGCAATAAAATCGTCAACGGTTATATCCGGATAATTGTGTTTGATCTGAGAAATGTCCCCAACCGTGCCTGCATGAACAAACCAGTTGCCGCTAAGCAGCTGGTTGTTGAGCTGGTCGCTTGTGGTTGTCAGAACATCCAGGCTGATCAGCCCTTTTTCATACCAGGTACGGGCAAGCTGGCAATCCTTTTTAAAGACTTCGGTTTCAAAGTAGTTGCGTACAATGCCGTCCTGGCCGACAAAGAAAACTTTGTCATAGATAACATAAGGCCACTCGTCATATTCCATGCTGGCCAGGCCGAAGCGAGCGCTGTTGGAGCCGATGATGGGGATATAAGGTTTTTGCGGGCCTTCCCATGCCTGCATGACTTTTTCAAAGGTTTCGGTCAGTTCCGCCACGCTTGTTGGAAGAGGAAGGTCGTATTTCTTCAGGATATCGGCGCGCAATGTCAATTCCGGATCCAGGGCGGATTCCACCCAGTAGGCCGGAATCGCGTACTGTACCCCGCCTACCTGGCCCGAACGCATCATAATTTCCGGGCAAACATTCAGAATATTCTGTCCATATTCTTCTATGTAAGGGGTGATATCCGCCAGCGCGCCGCGGGATGCGTAGTTTGATAAGGAAACCCGGTCATTCATCACCTGGAACAGGTCGAATTTTTCGCCGGTAGACAGCATGATGTTGATTTTCTGATCCCAGGCATCCCAGGGGTAATAACGGAACTCCAGCTGGACGCCTGTACCGTCAGCCTTTAGCTTGTTGTTGATCGCCTGAACGCCTCCTGCCAGGTCCTTGGGTTCATCCCCTGGCACAACATACACAACAGTCGTCAGTTCCTCTGCTGATGTCCAGGCCATCAGGCCGAACATCAGCAGTGCCACCAGTAGCAAAGACACGCACTTTCTCATAATAATACCTCCTTTTATAATTCAGGCCTGTGTTTCTTTACGGCCTTGGGGACCTATTCTTTCACAGCGCCGACGACCATGCCCTTGATGTAATACCGCTGCAAGAAGGGATACAAAAGCACAATCGGGCCGATGGTAATGACTGCTGTCGCCATTTTGATGGATTCGGAGGGCGGCGTTACATAACCAGCGCCAGCCATATACTGCAGATCCCGCAGCATGGAGATTTGGGAACGCAGCTGCAGTAGCAGGTATTGAATGGGAAACAGTTTCTTGTTATCCACAAGCATGATGGCATTCCACCAGTCGTTCCAATAGCCCAGGCCATAGAACAGACCGATTGTTGCAATGACAGGAAGCGAGAGAGGAATGTAGATGCGCGTTGCAATGACCGCATCGTTTGCTCCATCAATGGTCGCTGACTCGCGCAGGGAATCCGGCAGCCCGCTCATGTAGTTTCGTACAAGGAAAAGGTTAAAGGGGTTGAAGAGCAGATTGGGGATCAGCAGGGCCCAAAGGTTGTTCCTCAGGCCCAACCGCGTGCAAATGAGATACCATGGAACCATTCCCGCGTTAAAAACCATGGGGACAAAAAAGAACAAGCCGATTTTTCCGCAGTGTTCCACCCGCTTATTTGCCAGCGTGTAAGCAGCCAGCGAGGTAATGAGGATAGCTATCAAAGTCCCAACGAATGTTATCAGCAAAGAAATGCCATATCCCCGCATGACTGAAGACCCGCCCTGGAACATCAATTTATAAGCGTAAGCAGACCATTTTTCGGGAAAGAAACTGTACCCGTTGCGCATGATGGCGCCTTCATCCGTAAAAGAAACGATGACTGTCAGGACCATAGGCAGCAGGCACATCAAAGCAAAAGCCCCGATGAACAGCGCGATCAGGAAATTTGCCAAAGAATACTTTTTATGTGGTTTTATTTTGACAACCGTTTCCTGCTGCATACTGCCTTTCCTCTTAATACAATGCGCCGTCCGGGTAGAGTTTGCGAACGAGCGCGTTGGAACCAAACACCATTATAAAGCCGATTACAGATTGGAACAGGCTGATCGCCATTGCCTGCGAAGGATCGCCCACCTGGCGCAAGGCACGGAAGACATAAGTGTCGATGATGTCTGTGGTCCTGTAAAGCGTGCCGTTATCGCCGATCAATGCGTAGATCATTCCAAAATCGCCAAACATGATGCGGCCTATCGCCAGCAAGGTCATGATGACGATGGTGGGGGTAATAAGGGGAAGGGTAATGCGCGTTGTTATCTGGAAGCGGTTCGCTCCGTCTATTTCAGCGGCCTCACGCATGGTGCTGTCTATGCCGGCAATCGCGGCCAGATAGATGATCGCGCTCATGCCAGCACCCTTCCACAAGCGCACAATGACCAGAATGCCCGGCCATACCGAAGCGTCCGTATACCAGTTTTTGGGGGCCTGTCCAAGAGACAGCATCAACCGATTGACGATGCCATACTCGTTGGAAAACAGACTTAACAGAATGTAACTGACCACGATCCAGGAAATATAGTTGGGAAACAGCATGATTGACTGGCTGATTTTCGTAAACCACTTGCTGCGCAGCTCGTTCAGCAGCAAAGCAAGCAGCACTGCAAGCACGGTTCCTGTAAGGATAAAGAGGAAATTTAAATAAACGGTGTTGTACGTTACCAAGGATGCGTTCTGGGAAGCAAAGAAAAATTCAAAATTCTTGAAGCCCACCCAGTTCCCGCTAAATAAAATTTGGAAAATGTTGCTCTTTCGGTAATCAAAGCGCTGAAACGCAATGGCGATATAAGGATAGGAAAGATAGCTGAAGATAATCACATAAGCAGCTGCCGGCAAAAGAATTAAATAGGAAAACCTGTTTCTCCTGATATCCGAAACAAGTCCGATCCGACGCTTGTCTGGCGACATGCGGTTCAAGCTTTTCCTCCTTGCCGCTGTTTGTTAGTTAGTTTGTTAGTTAACAACTGTTCTTTGTTAGCTTTTATTATATATCTGTTCCAGAAGCTTGTCAATACTATCAGGAAAATAAAATACCAAATAATAAATCAAATAATAAATTTTAGATAAATTCGCTTGCTGTTTAGCTTGACTTTTATTGTTCTTACGCTTACTATCAAACAAAATGTAAAGTAACAAAAGAGGTAAAACATGACATTCAAACAGCGCAAGGATGCATTCGAACAGCGAAACAAAAAGCATGAGAGTAGCCTTCTTTCATTCATCGGTGTAGAAGGTTTTGATGTTTATAATTGCTCCATACCTTTTGAATGGAAGGGACAAACCTACATATATGGACGGGTGGAAAAGAGGCAGGAGTGGGCCCGGTCCCGGGTACGGCTGTTCCGCCGCGTGGAAAAGGATCGCTATTCTTTGGTTCCGCAGAGCATGATATATCAGCTGGAAGATCCCTTTATCAGTCTGATTGGAGGGCAGCTGGTGCTTGGCGGCACGCATGTTGTGAAAAGCGCTGGCAATATCGATTTTCTTTACGGTTATTTTTATCGCGGTACAGAGCTGGAGGATCTGCATTACTTCACGACCGGTCCCAAAAACATGAAGGACATCCGGCTTGTGGACATGGGCGATGGCAGAGTCGGCGTTTTTTCCCGCCCAAGAGGCAAGGCCGTGCTTGAAGCCCACGGTTCTGAGTCTGTTGTCGGCTTTGCGATTGTTCCTTCCCTGGATGATTTGACGGCGGACATTGTTGAAGATGCGCCGGTCATTGAAAACATGTTCGCAGCCAACGAATGGGGCGGATGCAACCAGTGCTATCTTTTAGACAGCGGCTTGATCGGCATCATAGGGCACAAGAGTTATCCGGAAAAAACAAATGAGGGTTTGGTGCTGGCTGTTTATACCAACATCTCCTTTGTATTCGATCCCAAGTCGCATTCCATTGTGGATGAAAAGATTATCGCGACCCGTGCCAGTTTTCCGGGTTATACGCCCAAAAAGCCCGAGCTGGTAGACTGCGCTTTTGCTTCAGGGATCTGGTTCCGGCAGGATGGCCGCGCGGATCTTTACTCCGGTGTCGGCGATACCGCTCAAGGCCGGGTCGTTGTCGATAATCCGTTCAAGGGGTTCGGTGAGCCTGTTTTTGGAAACATCCGATCATAATCCGAATTTGCGGCCATAACAAAAGCTTCGGGAAACCGCCAGCACGTGGCGGCTGTTTCTTTCCGTCAGATACAATCATTTATAGCTCGATGCCGTTTTATAGGCCTATAAGCCTGTTCTTCAGCGTTCTATGCCCTGAGCAGGTTTAAAACCCGTTTGTCTTTATCCAGCAGATAAAGCATATGCCGGGCTGATCCATTCGGCCTGTTTACTCCCGCCTCCCATGCTTCAACAGTGCGAGGCGATACTCCAACAACATTAGCAAGCCCCTTTTGTGTTAATTTTAACTTGCGTCTAACCGCTACAACATCTCCAGCTTCATGCTCCGGCACATTGATGGACAGCACAACAGAGCGGGCGGCCTTTTTGTTGCCCCGTTTGTAGTCAATAGCTTGCTGGAGGCTCTCAGTAAACAGGTCAAAATCTTCTTTCTTCATGGTATCACTTCCTTTAGGGTCTTAATAAATTCTCGGATAGCTTTCTTTTCGTCTCCGGTCATGTCGGTTTGTTCGTTCTTTGCGTATGCCGGCATGAGCCCGCCTTCCGGTATCTAGCTACATTTTACCACGGGCCGCTGAGGCGCTCAAGGCGCCTGCCCCGGCTTTTTTCACGCGCGCGAAAATGCGTCTTTTTGGAATTTGCGATCCTCTTTGGCCGGCGCGTTGACAAGCCCGCCGCCGCTTTCTATACTGGCAGCAAATGAGAACAAACGTTCCCGTATTGCCGGGGAGAGGAAGGAGGACTGGCGATGAAGGAGGAGCTGCGCCTGCTGCGCGCCCGGATCAACCTGAGCGGGCTGACCCGAAAGGAGGCGGCCAAGGCCCTCTACCTGTCCGTGAGCGCGCTCAACCGCAAGCTGCGGGGCGACCTGCGCCTGACGGAGGAGGAGCGCGCGCGGCTGATGGCCCTGACGGCGCGGGGAAGGGAGGGCGGCCGTGACTGCCAGGGAGATGCTTGAAAGCTATGGCGCGCTGCTGTCCCGCGATGCCGCCCTTATCCGGGAGCGCAAGGCCTGCCTGGCGCACGCCCGGAACGGGCCGGAGAACGCGGAGCACTGGATTCGGCGCGCCAAAAGCCTGCAGGCCGAGCGCAACCGCGTGCAGCGGCAGCTCGCCCGCCGGCTTAGGGAACTGCGGCTGATGCTGGCCACCCTGGAGGACCCGGCGCTGGGCGAGCTGCTGGCGCTGCGCTACCTGAGCCTGATGAGCTATGAGGACATCAGCGAGGAAATGGGCTTCAGCCTCCGGCACATCTACCGGCTGCACCTGCGCGCGGTGACGCTGCTGGAGGAGGGGCGGCAGGCCGCCGCGCAAAACAGCGCGTTGTCACCGAAGGAGCGCGTATGAACCCGGAGGAAGGCCCCTGCCCGGAGACTGAAAGCGGGCTGAAGGAACTGGCGCTTGAGGCGCTGCGGGAGATGTTGCTTGCGGGCAAACTGAGCGCGGGCGACCTGATCAGGCTGCTGTCGATGGACCTGCCCGAGGCGGGCGGCGAAAAAGACCTTGTGATCCGCCTGGTGGACGAGTGATGGCGGAGCCGCGCTATCTGGACGTCCCCGCCGCCGCCTTTAACGCCTGCTACCGCCCCTTTGTGAGCGCCGGCCAGCGCACGCAGATCTTCTACGGCGGCGCGGGCTCGGGCAAGTCGGTCTTCCTGGCCACCCGCATGGTGCTGGACAGCCTGACCGGCCGCAACACGCTGGTGGTGCGCCAGGTGGCGCGCACGCTGCGCAGCAGCTGCTTTGCCGAGGCCCGCAAGGCCATCGCCGCCTGGGCCTGGAGGCGCATTTTACCGCCAATCTCAGCCAGATGAGCCTGACCTGCGCGCGCAACGGGGCGCAGATGCTGTTCATGGGGCTGGACGACGTGGAGAAGATCAAGTCGGTGACGCCGCTGCGCGGCGCCTTGAGCGACGTGTGGGTGGAGGAGGCCACCCAGTGCGAGCGGGCGGATATCCGCCAGCTGGAAAAGCGCCTGCGCGGGCAGAGCCGGCACAAAAAGCGGCTGACGCTGTCGTTCAACCCGACCTCCCGCGGGCACTGGCTGTACCGGGAGTATTTTGACGGCTTCCCGGAGGACAGGGGCCTTTTGCAGACCGAGGACCTGCTGATCTTGCGCACCACCTACCGCGACAACGCCTTTCTGACGCCGGATGACCGCCAGGCCCTGGAAAATGAGCGCGACCCCTGGTTTTACCGGGTCTATACCCTGGGGGAGTGGGGCGTGCTGGGCGACAGCGTGCTGAACAACTGGCGCGTGGGCGCGCCGCCGGAGGCGCCCGGCACGCATACGCTGCGCTGCGGGCTGGACTTCGGCTACGCCAGGGACCCGGCCGCCTTTGTCCTGGCCTCCTATGAGGCGCGCGACAAGCGGCTGTATGTGATGAAGGAGTTTTTGCAGGCCGGGCTGACCAACGACCTGCTGGCCGCCCGGGTGAAGCAATTGGCCGGCAGCCTGCCGGTGATCTGCGACAGCGCCGAGCCCAAGTCCATCGCCGAGCTGCGCCGCTGGGGCGTGTGCGCGCTGCCCGCCAGGAAGGGCCCCGACAGCGTGCTGCACGGCCTGCAGTGGCTGGGCCAGCAGGACCTGGTGCTCTCGCCGGACTGCCCCGCGCTGCGCGGGGAGCTGCTGGGCTACCGCTGGACGCCCGACGGCCAGGGCGGCAGCCTGCCCCGGCCCCAGGGCGAGGACCACCTGATCGACGCGTTGCGCTACGCCATGGAGCGCGACAGCCAGGGGCAGCAGGCGCGGGTGATCAGCAGGTAGGCGCGCGGCATTCCGACATCGCCGGATGATGTTGCCCGCCGCGCGCGAAAGCGGCAAAATTTTCAAAAAGACCGCATCCTTCCTTGTGCCAGAGCGAAAATGCGCGAAAATTTCATCGAAATTTTACGTTTCGGCACAATTGTTCCAAAAAGCGTTGAATAATCTGTGAAACGGCATAAATGCATCGTTGTCGTACAAACGCTCAATGCATGCTTTATTTGACATTGCATAAACGGAGTGATATCATCCGGATAGTACAACAGCGGCCCGATACAGGCATAAGACCCGCCATGAGCGGAGGGCTGCTGTCACGGTATGAATATAAGGCGGATCGCCTTGTATAGATTAATTAATAAGGAGAACAATGGTATGAAGAAAATCCTGTCTTTCCTCCTCGTCACCGCGCTGCTGCTGAGCGCCTGCTCCGCCCTGGCGGCGGAAAAGGTTGGCGTGGCCATGCCCACCAACTCGCTGCAGCGCTGGAACCAGGACGGCGCCAACATGAAGGCGCAGCTGGAAGCCGCCGGCTATGAAGTCGACCTCCAGTACGCCAACAACGATGTGGCCACCCAGGTCAGCCAGATTGAGAACATGATCCTCAACGGCGCCAAGGTGCTGGTGATCGCCTCCATCGACGGCTCCGCCCTGGGCACCGTGCTGCAGACCGCGAAGGACAATGACATCAAAGTCATCGCCTATGACCGGATGCTGACGGATACCCCCAACGTGGACTACTACGCCACCTTTGACAACTACAAGGTGGGCACCATCCAGGGCCTCTTCCTGGAAGAGAAGCTGGATCTCAAGAACGCCGAAGGCCCCTTCAACTTTGAGCTGTTCGCCGGCTCCCCGGACGACTCCAACGCCCGCTATTTCCATGGCGGCGCCTGGGACATCCTCAAGCCCTACTATGAGGCGGGCAAGATCGTGGTCAAGTCCGGCCAGACCGATTTTGAGACCATCGCCATCCTGGGCTGGGGCACTGACGACGCCCAGGCCCGCATGGACAACCTGCTGACGGGCTATGCCGACGGCACCAAGCTGGACGCAGTGCTCTCCCCCAACGACTCTCTGGCCCTGGGCATCACCAACTCCCTGCAGGCTGCCGGCTATACGCTGGAGAACTTCCCCATCGTCACCGGGCAGGACTGCGACGTGACCAACACCAAGAACATCATCCTGGGCTACCAGGCCATGAGCGTGTTCAAGGATACCCGCACCCTGGCGGCGCAGGTGGTCAAGATGGTGGAAGCCATCCTCAAGGGCGAGGAGGTGCCGGTCAACGACACCGAAACCTACTTCAACGGCGTGTTTGTCATCCCCTCCTTCCTGTGCGACCCCGTGTTCGCCGACAAGGACAACTACAAGGAATTGCTGATCGACTCCGGCTACTACACCGAGGAGCAGCTGAAGGTCGACTGATCCGATCCAGTTTTCTGGGGAAGGGCGGTGCATGCCACCGCCCTTCCCCAAACCGCGTTCAAAAGGGGGATGGGCCATGGCGGAAGCGCTGCTTGAAATGCGCGGCATCACAAAGACCTTCCCGGGGGTCAAGGCGCTTGACAATGTGAACCTTACGGTGCAGGAAGGCGAGATCCACGCCATCGTGGGGGAAAACGGCGCCGGCAAGTCAACGCTGATGAATGTGTTGTCAGGCATTTATCCTTATGGCTCTTACGAGGGGGAAATTGTCTATGAGGGCCAGGAATGCCGCTTCCTGAACATCAAGGATTCCGAGCGCCTGGGGATCGTCATCATCCACCAGGAGCTGGCGCTGGTGCCCTACCTGTCCATCGGGGAGAACATGTTCCTGGGCAACGAGCAAACCGGCTTTGGCGGCATCAACTGGGACCTGACCTACCAGAAGGCGAGCGAGCACATGCTGGAGGTCGGCCTGGAGGAGAACCCCCGCACCCTGATCAAGGACATCGGCGTGGGCAAACAGCAGCTGGTGGAGATCGCCAAGGCGCTGACCAAAAACGTGAAGCTCCTGATCCTGGATGAGCCCACCAGCGCGCTCAACGATGAGGACAGCCTGAACCTGCTCAACCTGCTCAAGAAGTTCCGCGAGGAACGGGGCATCACCTGCATCATGATCTCCCACAAGCTCAATGAGATCGCCTATGTGGCGGACAAGATCACCATTCTCAGGGACGGCAGCACCATTGAGACGCTGGACAATACCCACGGGAAGGTGGCTGAGCCCCGCATCATCAAAGGCATGGTGGGCCGGGAAATGGTGGACCGTTTTCCCAAGCGGGTGCCCGACATCGGCGAAAAGCTGCTTGAAATCGAGAACTGGACGGTGTTCCATCCCCTGTATACCGAGCGCAAGCTTGTGGACAATGTGTCCGTCAATGTGCGCCGGGGCGAGGTGGTGGGCATCGCCGGGCTGATCGGCGCGGGGCGGACAGAGCTGTGCCAGTCGGTGTTTGGCCGGGTGTACGGCGCCAAGATTTCCGGCACGGTCAAAAAGGCCGGGCAGGAGCTGGTGCTTGGCAGCGCCGCGGACGCCATCGCCCACGGCTTTGCCTATATCACCGAGGACCGCAAGGGGGACGGCCTGGTGCTTTCCAACTCCGTGACCCACAACATCACGCTGTCCCGGCTTGAACTGGTATCCAGCAAGGGCGTGATCGACAAGGACCGCGAGCGCCACGCCGCGGAGGACTACCGGGAGAAGCTGTCCATCCGCACGCCGGATGTGGAGCAGCTTGTGAGCAACCTTTCAGGCGGCAACCAGCAGAAAGTGCTGGTGGGCAAATGGATGTTTGCGCAGCCCGACATCATGATGCTGGACGAGCCCACCCGGGGCGTGGATGTGGGCGCCAAGTATGAGATCTACGGCATCATCAACCAGCTGGTGAGCGAAGGCAAGGCGGTGCTGATGATCTCCTCGGAGCTGCCAGAGCTTTTGGGCATGTGCGACCGCATCTATGTGATGGCGGACGGCCGCATCGTGGGCGAGCTGCCGCGGGCGGAGGCTTCCCAGGAGATCATCATGGACATGATAATGCAGGCGTCAAAGGGGGCGCAGACCACATGAGCAATCTGAAAACCTCTTTTTCAAAGAACCTCAAGCAATTTGTGATGCTGATCACGCTGATGGTGATCATCATCTTCTTCCAGGTGCTGACAAGGGGCACGCTGCTCAAGCCCATGAACGTGTTCAACCTGATCAACCAGAACGCCTATGTGGTGGTGCTGGCGGTGGGCATGCTGATGTGTATCCTGACCGGCGGCAACGTCGACCTGTCGGTGGGCTCGGTGGTGGCCTTTGTGGGCGCCTGCGCGGGCACCATGATGATCACCTGGAAGTGGGATCCCTACCTGTCCACCTTCCTGTGCCTGCTGGCCGGCATCGTGATCGGCGCCTGGCATGGTTTTTGGATTTCCTATGTGAACATCCCGGCGTTTATCGTGACGCTTTCAGGGCAGCTCATTTTCAGGGGCCTCACCCTGATCGTGCTCAAGGGGCTGACGCTTTCGCCCTTCCCCAAGGCCTTCATGAACCTGTCCACCGGGGCCATCGGAAACTTCATGCTGGAAATAAATCCAGCAGCATTATTGATTTTTACTGTTATTATCAGTTTGGCTGTATTCTTTTTACAATTGAAGTCATTTTACCATGAAGAAGACGACGAAAAGTTCATGAAGTCGCTTCTTGCAGCACTGCTTATCAGTTTTGCGGTTTCGCTGGCTGTGTTTGCTACAATTCACTATGATGTTGTGACTCACATCACCAGGTTTTTACTGGGAACTGAACTTAGAAATGTGTCAAGCTTGGTGATTGGCTTATTGCTTGCAGCCGGCGTCATCTTCATCGAAATCAAGCGGCGTGCAGACCGCAAACGCAAGGGTTACAGCTACGACAGCTTGGAAGCTACCCTTATCCGGGCGCTGGTCATCGCCGCCGGGATTATTTACTTCTTCTACCTGCTGGCCAACTATACGGGCGCTCCCGTGGTGCTGATCACCGTGGGCATCGTGCTGCTGGTCTATTCCTACATCACCAGCAAAACCGTCATGGGGCGCCATTTGTACGCCGTGGGCGGCAACGAGAAGGCGGCCAGGCTCTCGGGCGTGAAAACCGAAAAAATCAAGTTCCTGGCCTATGTGAACATGAGCTTCCTGGCCGCGGTGGCCGGCCTGATCTTCTCCGCCCGGCTCCAGTCCGCTTCGCCGCAGGCGGGCAACGGCTTTGAGCTGGACGCCATCGGCGCCTGCTACATCGGCGGCGCTTCGGCCTATGGCGGCATCGGCACGGTGGGCGGCACCCTGATCGGCGCCCTGATCATGGGCGTGCTCAACAACGGCATGTCCATCATGGGCATTTCCATCGACATGCAGCAGGTGGTCAAGGGTCTGGTGCTGCTGGCCGCGGTGGCCTTTGATGTCATCAGCAAGCAGAAGATTTCCTTCCCCTTCCTGACGCGGATCTTCCACCGCCGCGCGTCCGCCGGTTAGGCGCGCTGGTTTGATCCCCTGTAAAGGCCGTCCCTGAGCGGACGGCTTTTGCATAGGGCCTCCGGGTGGCAAAACCGGCGCCAAGGGGGTATACTTCCCTGTGGTGAAAGACCAAAAAACGGAAGGGAGCGCGATGATGAAATTTCAGGACATGCCCTATACCCGCCCGGATTTTGAACAGGAAATCCTGCATTTGAACCGCCTGGTGGACGAGCTGGCCGCCGCCGGGGACGAGGCCGCCTTCTTTGAGGCGCTGATGGCCATTGAAAAGAAGAGCCGTACCCTCATGACGCTGGGCACGCTGTGCCAGATCCGCCATTCCATTGATACCAGGGACAAATTCTATGCCGCGGAGCAGGATGTCTGGGACGAGATGGGCCCGCGCTTCCAGCAGATCGGGCAGCGCCAGGTGCTGGCCATCCTGGCCTCCCCTTTCAAGGACAGCCTGATCCAGCGCTACGGCGCGCACCTGATCGAGAAGGCGGAGCTGTCGCTGAAGACCTTCAAGCCCGAGATCCTGGAGGACCTGGTGGAGGAAAACAAGCTGATCTCCCAGTATGAGAAGCTGCTGGCTTCCGCGGAGATCGAGTTTGACGGCAAGACGCTGAACCTGTCGGGCCTGGGCCCCTATATGGAATCCACCGACCGCGACATGCGCAGGCAGGCCGCTCAGGCGTACTGGGGCTGGCTGGCGGCGCGCCAGGCCGAGCTGGACGGCCTGTATGATAAGCTGGTCGCGCTGCGACACGGCATCGGCAGGAAGCTGGGCCATGAGACCTTCATCCCGGTCGCCTACGCGCGCATGGGCCGCACCGACTGGACGCCCGAGGACGCTCGCGTCTACCGCAGGCAGATCGCGGACAGCGTGGTGCCTCTGGCGCAGAAGCTTTACCGCGAGCAGGCGCAGCGCATCGGCATTGACCAGATGAAGGTCTATGACGTGAGCCTGGAGTTCCTCACCGGCAACCCCAAGCCCCAGGGCGGGGAGGACTACCTGGTGGAGCAGGCCGGCGCCATGTACCGCGAGCTGTCCCCCGAGACCGATGAGTTTTTCCGGGTGATGGTGGGGCAGGGGCTGATGGACCTGACCACCCGGCCGGGCAAGGCGGGCGGCGGCTACATGACCTTCCTGCCCGATTACAAGGTGCCCTTTATCTTCAGCAACTTCAACGGCACCTCGGGCGATGTGGACGTCCTGACCCACGAGGCGGGCCACGCCTTCCAGGGCTACCTGCAGCGGGACGTCGAACTGATGCAGATCGCCGAATATACTTCCGAGGTGGCGGAGATCCATTCCATGAGCATGGAGTTTTTCACCCATCCGTGGATGGAGGGCTTCTTCGGCCCGGACACCGAGAAGTACTACTACGCGCACGTGGCCAGCGCCATCAAGTTCCTGCCCTACGGCGCGAGCGTGGACGAGTTCCAGGAGTGGGTGTATGAGCACCCGGAGGCCACGCCGCAGCAGCGCCGGGCGCGGTACCGGGAGATCGAAAGGAAATACCAGCCGCACCTGGACTATGAAGGCTTTGAGTACCTGGAAAACGGCGGCCGCTGGCAGCGGCAGTCGCATATCTATGTGGGGCCCTTCTACTACCTGGATTATACCCTGGCCCAGGTGGTGGCCCTGCAGTACTTCACCTGGATGATGGAGGACAGGCAGGCCGCCTGGCAGTCCTACCTGACCCTGTGCCGGGAATCGGGCAGGATGCCCTTTAAGCAGCTGGTGCCCAAGTCCGGCATGAAGAGCCCCTTTGAGGAGGGCGCCATCGCCGGCATCATCCCGGCGCTGGAAAGCTATCTGGACGGGCTGGACAAGAGCAGGATCAAATAAACGGAAACGGAAGCCAATACACACCCGGGGAGGCTGCCGGCCTCCCCGGGGTGTTCATGAAGCGCTTTTCCCCAGTATTAGTGAAAGACGATCAGGCCGCTGACCGGGCGCGTGGACTGTTTGAGCTCCGGCCGGTTGATCAGCTGGCCGTTGAAGATGATGGCAGCGGTGCCGCCGCCGTCCAGGTTCAGGACCTCCACGGCGCCCATGGCCAGCATTTTCTCGGCCATCCAGCCCAGGGTCGCGCCCTTGCTGCCGGTCTTACGCCCGGTGACCATCAGCGCGCAGTATTCCCCCGGGCTGATCATGCCCAGGGCGCAGCGCGGCTCGCGGTAGCTTTGGTAATCCTGCGAATAAAAGTAACGCGGCACCTCGCCCTCCTGCACCAGGGTGGGCCCGAAGGCCCAGGTGTCGGTGACGCCCATGTCCAGGTATTCCTGAGCGGTGTGGGCGTCGGAGGCGAAGGTGCGCATGCTGCCGTCCTCAAAGAGCGCCAGCACGTCCAGGGTGGGGAAACGGTTGTGCGTATGGGCCACGGTCTTTTCACCGCGGATGACGCCGTCCCGGATGATGATCCCGGTGCGCTCATTGTTGGTTGCCCGGTAGTAATAGAAATCATCGGTGATGGCGAAGAGGACGTTCTCGCGCTGGGCGATCTTCAGCGGCGGCTCCACGCTCTTGCCGTCGCGCTGGGAGGCCAGGCTGATGGGGCCCGCGCCTTCGCGGGCCTGGATATAGGCCTCAAACCACTCCAGCTGGCCCTCCGCCTGGACATAGCGGATGATGTGCACGCACAGGCGGTCGGACAGGTAGCACCAGACGCCATCCTCGCGGTTTTCATACAGGAAGTGTTCGCTGCCGGGCGGCAGGAAGCCCCCGTCATCCGTCAGCGGCATCAGCTCCACGGGCAGCGGCGGCGCGGCGTCCGGGTCGATGTTGTACAGGGGGCGGTCCTCGGGCAGGGGCGCCTTGACCGCGCCGGGCGCGAACAGACGCTCCTGGGTGGCCGCGTCGGCAAGCCCGCTGGTTTCCAGCCCGTTGGCCGCCTGGAAGGAGACGACGGCCACGGCGGTGTGTTTGGTATAGCGGTCGCCGGCCTTCTTGACGCTGCCCAGGTAGCCCAGGTCAAACAGGCGCATGTGCAGGTCTGCAACCGCTTTGCCCTTGCTGCCTTCCCTGAGGGTCTGCGCCTCAGCCAGGCTGCCCGGCAGGATGAGCGTCAGGCACAGAAGGACCAGCCAGAGCACGCGCGCGGGGGACGCTTTCATTCGTTCATTTTCCTTTCATCGCGGTATCCACGGCATCATAGTAAACGAAGCGGGGGCGGCTTGTCCTGCGCGCGGCGGAGCCGCAATGATTTATTTTGTACCGAACAAAGGCAATCTGCAAGAGTTTTGCGAAGTTGGGCGAGCAATCTGCCTGCGGATATGTTATAATCACCACTACGAATAACAGCCGGGCCCGGTCTTTTAAGCGCGGGCTTGCGGCACAAGGAGAAAAGAGATGAACATCCAGCAAAAAACCATCAACACTCTTCGGGTTTTGTCCGCTGAAATGGTTCAGAAAGCCAACAGCGGCCACCCGGGCGCGCCCATGGGCATGGCGGCCATGGCTTATGCGGTGTGGTTCAAGGCCATGCGGCACGACCCTGGCGCGCCGCAGTGGACCAACCGGGACCGCTTCGTGCTCTCCAACGGCCACGCCAGCGCGCTGCTGTACTCTCTGCTGCACCTGGGCGGCTATGATCTGCCGATGGAGGAGATCAAGCGCTTCCGCCAGTGGCAGTCCAGGACGCCCGGCCACCCGGAGCACGGGATGACCGCGGGCGTGGACACCACCACCGGCCCCCTGGGCCAGGGCATCGCCAACGCCGTGGGCTTTGCCATCGCCGAGACCATGCTGGCCGCCAAGTTCAACCGCCCCGGCTTCCCGCTGGTGGATCACCACACCTATGTGTTCGCGGGCGACGGCTGCATGATGGAGGGCATCGCCTCCGAGGCCGCCTCCCTGGCCGGCACGCTCAAGCTCAACAAGCTGGTGGTGCTGTATGATGACAATGAGATCAGCATCGAGGGCGATACCGACCTGGCTTTCCGCGAGGACGTGGGCGCGCGCTTTGAGGCCTATGGCTGGCGCGTGCTGCGGGTCAAGGACGGCCTGGACGCCGACGAGGTGTTCGCGGCGGTTGAAAAGGCGCGCTCATCCGACAGGCCGGTCCTGATCGTCTGCCCGACCATCATCGGCTACGGCAGCGAGGCCAAGCAGGGCAAGGCCAGCGCGCACGGCGAGCCCCTGGGCGCGGACGAGCTGGCGAAGACCAAGCAGGCGCTGGGCATCGCCGGGGAAGCCTTCCAGGTGGACAGCGAGGTCTACGCGCATGTCGCGGGGATGATGGACCAGGGCAGGCAGGCCCGCGCGCAGTGGGAGAAGCTGTTTGAGGAATACGCCAGGGCCTATCCGGAACTGGCCGGTGAATGGCAGCAGTGGCATGCCCCGCTCACGCGGGAAGCCCTTGTGGCGCAGGCCGGGCTGTCCGGACAAAAGGAAAAGGCTGAGGCCACCCGCGGCAGCTCCGGCGAGGCGCTGGGGCTGCTGGCCAAGGCGGTGCCCAACCTGGTGGGCGGTTCAGCCGACCTGGCGCCCTCCAACAAGTCCTATATCGCCGGCGCCGGCGACTACAGCGCGGAAAACCGCCTGGGACGCAACCTGCACTTCGGCGTGCGCGAGCACGCCATGGCCGCCATTTGCAACGGCATCGCGCTGCACGGCGGGCTGCGGGTCTACTGCGCCACCTTCTTTGTCTTCTCTGACTACATGAAAGCGTCCATGCGCCTGGCAGCCCTGATGGAGCTGCCGGTCATCTACATCCTGACGCATGACTCCATCGGCGTGGGCGAGGACGGCGCCACCCACCAGCCCATCGAGCACCTGGCCGCGCTGCGCGCCACGCCGGGGCTGCGCGTGGTGCGCCCCTGCGACGTCAACGAGACCCGGGAAGCCTGGGTGAGCGCGCTGCTGGCCCAGGGCCCCACCGCGCTCATATTGACCCGGCAGAACCTGCGGCAGTTCGAGCGCACGGCCGGCCGGTCCGCGAAGGGCGGCTATGTGCTGTCCCCGGCGGAGAAGGCCGTGCCCGACGTGATCCTGATGGGCTCGGGCAGCGAGGTGGCCCTGCTGGTGGACGCGCAGGCCGCCCTCAAGGACAAGGGCATCGCGGCCAGCGTGGTTTCCATGCCGTGCATGGAGGATTTCCTGGCGCAGGATAAGCAATACCGCGACAGCGTGCTGCCGCCCGCTGTGCGCGCCCGCCTGGCGGTTGAGGCCGGCGCCACCATGCCCTGGTACCGTTTCACCGGGCTGGACGGCAGGGCGCTGGGCCTGGACCACTTCGGCGCCTCCGCCCCGGCCAATCAGCTGTTTGAGGCCTACGGCTTTACGGTCGACAATGTGGTCAAGCTGGCGCAGGGACTGGTCAAGTAACAGGCGCGACGATGCAATAGAGATTGGAATCAGCGTGAAAACGCGTTTTCATCTCCTATTTATCTATTCGGGGCTGTGGCGGCAAGGCTGCTGCAGCCCTTTTCTATGTGTTGCCCACAAAAGTAAAAGCGGCCACTGCAGACCGGATTTTTCAGAGCGAACTGAAAAAAAGGTGGGAGCTTGGCGGCTTGCCGGCTTTGTTCCTGATCCTTCGGGTATAGAGTACCTGGAATGTCCTTCTTTATGAATGACCATGTAGCCTTCACCTCCGCGAAGGTGTGGCAGCCCCTGAGCTGGCCCCCGAAGAATGGACTGCTTGTGCCGGGACTGGGAGGGATAGCGGGCGCAGATGATGGCGTTCATCTTCTGTCTACCTCCAACAATCTTATCCAATTCGGCGGGAACCCCATAAATTCCAACTTTGCCTCGGGGTGTTTCCGAATGAGATCAATTAGTCCTTGATGGAAGCGGGCCCACAGGTCCTTGTCTGAATTCATGCGTTTCATGGTCAACAAAACAGGGAACACCTTGTTGCTGGAATAAGGCTGATACTCACGGTATAAATAAGGCTGCTGCGCCATGGGCATGTTATAGATGCGACCATAGTGTGCGCAGATATTTCTCACTTCGATAAGCGCCAATAACCAACCCTGTAAATATCCTCTTTTGGTTCTATACAGTGTAGCAATCACATCCTGATCAGAAGGCTGCATGATGGAGTAGAGGGAGGACAGCATACCAAATGTAAATAGCTCCACAGCTGCCCATATGGGGAAATGACCGCCATACTTCTGATTATGATGTTTCACACAAGGCATGTTAGCGCCCTTTATTACGGCGTTATCAAACTTTTCCATGGTCAAGGCGTGAATGTTTTTTCCTGCTTTGGTATATTTCATTTGAAAGATGGAAGGGTCTTTATGGGCTTCAGGACCGTAAGTTATTGCCAGATGCTGGGAAATCGCTGCGCGCAACTCAATTTCCAAGGCCTCTATGACTGGTAGGATTAGATTACGCAGGCAACAGTCAAATTGATACAAACTGTAAAGATGCTCAATGCTTATACCATCTATGAAATGCTCTTTATTTTCAGGTTTATACAACCCAATCCCGTAAGCGCTTAGCCGGTAATAATTCACCCTGCGCAGGATGATTTCAGCACGGGCATCATCAACAATCAGAAGCTGATGTTCCTTGCGGAGGTGTTTTATCTGCTCCGCATAATCTTTTGGCTCTTTCAGAGGTTGAATCATATTACCTCCATATAAAAAGTCCCACCGTGGTCCGCTGATCCCATTTCCGGGGCCTCGCGTGGTGGGCTCTTTCAACAACAATATACCCCACCAGTGCGATAACGTCAATCAAATTATAAACAAAAAGCAAAATAATTTAACGATAACTAATCTCTCTTTAAGCGAACAACATCCCCACGCCCAGCAGCGTCAGCAGCGCGCCCATCACTTCCCTCGGGCGCACCCTTTCCTTGAGGACGAAGTGCTCGATCGGCAGGATCATCACGGGCATCAGGCTCATCAGGATGGAGGCGACGGCCACCTGGGTCAGCTTGATGGCCAGCATGGACAGCACCATGCCCACCAGGGTGCCCAGCAGCACGCTGACCGCCAGGATGCCGCGGCCGCGCCCCTCCTTCAGGGGGGCGGGCAGGGTCTTCCACTGCCCGGTCAGGCTGAGCAGCACTGCAGAGCCTAAGACTCCGCCGATCAAACGGATCTGTGACGCGGGGATGGCCTCCAGGCTGGCCATGGCGGCCTTGGAGAGCAGGGCGCCCGCCGCCTGGCCCAGGGTGGCCAGGATGGCGAACAGCAGGCCCTGCCAGGTGATGGTCGGGCCCGTCTGCTCCGGGCTGCCCTGCCCGCTCATGTCCGCGCGGATGACCCACATGATGCCGGCCACCGCCAGCAGGATGCCCAGCAGGTGCAGGGGCATGAGCGCTTCGCCAAGAAAGATCCAGCCGAACAGGCCGGTCAGGACGGGGTTGGCGGAAAAAATCAGCAGGGTGCGCTTGGCGCCCAGCGCCTGAAAGGACGCGTACAGGAAGCCGTCCCCCAGGGAGAAGCCCAGAAAGCCGGACAGCAGCAGCATGCCCCACTGCGTAGCGCCGGCTCGGGGAAAAAACTGGCCCATCATAAGCCAGGCCAGCAGGCTGACGGTCAGAAGGCCGCCCAGCTTGGTCAGCGCGTTGAGGCTCCAGGGCGAGTAGGCCTTGCCGCGGCGCTCCACGAACAGGCTGCTGACGGTCCAGGACAGGGCCGCCAGGATGGCGGCCAGTTCACCCTGATAAGGCATGGAAGGCTCCTTTGGGAAGGTTGATGGTTTGAGAAAGGAGAATCAAGGATTGCTCATAAAAAAGGACGGGCAGGGATCCGGCAGGCAGAGCGTTCGGGGATCCGGGGACGCGCTGCTCAGGGCATCCCGGCCTTTCCCCGCCGGCGCTGCCGCCCTACTTGCGCGTCCTGGCCCGGCGCCTGCGCACGGGCTGGGGCTGTTTCTTCTCGATGGGCTGCTCGCCGCGCAGGCTGAAGAGCTGGTCGCGCAGCTTGGCGGCCTGCTCAAAGTCCAGGTTCTGGGCGGCGGCCAGCATCCTGTCCTCCAGGGACAGGGCCAGCTCGGCGCGCTCCTCCGGGGACAGCCCGCGGTCCCTGGCGTCGTCGTCGGTCTGCTCGGCGATGGCGATCAATTCGCGCACGGCGGAGTTGATGGTCTCGGGCGTGATGCCGTTTTTCCGGTTGTAGGCCTCCTGGATGGCGCGGCGGCGGTTGGTCTCGCCGATGGCGCGCATCATGGAATCGGTGGGGCTGTCGGCATACATGATGACGCGGCCCTCGGTGTTGCGCGCGGCGCGGCCCACGGTCTGCACCAGGCTGGTCTCCGACCGCAGAAAACCCTCCTTATCCGCGTCCAAAATGGCCACAAGCGCCACTTCCGGCAGGTCAAGGCCCTCTCTGAGCAGGTTGATCCCCACAAGCGTGTCATAGGCGCCCAGGCGCAGGTCGCGCAGCAGCTCCATGCGTTCCATGGTTTTGATGTCGGAGTGCAGGTAGCGCACGCGCATGCCCAGTTCGCGCAGGTAGTCGGTCAGCCGCTCGGCCATGGCCTTGGTCAGCGTGGTGACCAGCACGCGGAAGCCGCGCTCCACGACTGAATTGATCTCGCCCACCAGGTCGTCCACCTGGCCGGTGGCCGGGCGCACGATGATTTTGGGGTCCAGCAGGCCGGTCGGGCGGATGATCTGCTCCACGGTCTGCAGGCTGTGGGCGGCCTCATATTCTCCCGGCGTGGCGGACACGTAGACCGCCTGGGGGATGCGCTGCTCAAACTCCTCAAAGGTGAGCGGCCGGTTGTCAAAGGCCGAGGGCAGGCGGAAGCCGTAGTCCACCAGCTGGGTCTTGCGCGCGCGGTCGCCATTGAACATACCACGGATTTGCGGCACGGTCACGTGGCTTTCATCGATGAAACAAATAAAATCCCGCGGGAAATAATCCAGCAGGGAGAAGGGCGGCTCGCCGGGCTTGCGGCCGTCAAAATAGCGGCTGTAGTTCTCAATGCCCGAGACAAAGCCGATCTCCCGGAGCATCTCAAGGTCGTAATTGGTGCGCTGGGCGATGCGCTGGGCTTCCAATAGCCGCCCTTCCTTCTCAAAATAGGCGACGCGCTCGGCCAGGTCGGCCTCGATCTGGCGCAGGCCGCGCGCCAGGGCTTCGGCGTTGGTGGCGTAGTGGGTGGCGGGGTAGAGCGCCGCGTGGTTGAGCTGGCGCAGCACCCGCCCGGTGGTGACCAGGGTTTCGGAGATCTTCTCGATCTGGTCGCCGAAGAAGCCGACGCGCAGGCCGTGTTCCTCCTCGTTGACCGGGATGATGTCCACCACGTCCCCGCGCACGCGGAACATGCCCCGCGAGAGCGCGATGTCGTTGCGCTCGTACTGGATGCCCACCAGGCCGCGTGCCAGCTGCTCGGGCGTCATGCGCATGCCCGGGCGCAGGGAGATCATCTGCGTGAGGTACTCGCTGGGGTCGCCCATGGAATAGATGCAGGAGACCGAGGCCACGATGATGACGTCACTGCGCTCCTTGAGCGCGGCCGTGGCCGAGTGGCGCAGCCGGTCGATCTCGTCGTTGATGGAGGAGTCCTTCTCAATATAGGTATCGCTGGAGACGATGTAGGCCTCCGGCTGGTAGTAGTCATAATAGCTGACAAAGTATTCCACCGCGCTGTCGGGGAAGAAGGCGCGGAACTCGGCGCACAGCTGCGCCGCCAGCGTCTTGTTGTGGGCGATGACCAGGGTGGGCTTTTGCACCTTCTCGATCACGGAGGCCATGGTGTAGGTCTTGCCCGAGCCGGTGACCCCCAGCAGCGTCTGCCCGGTCATGCCCTCCTTCAGGCCGCGCGCGAGCGCTTCGATGGCCTGGGGCTGGTCGCCCTGGGGCTGAAACGGCGCGCTGAGCACGAAACGGTTCACGCCCCCTCCTCGCCGAGGGGGGTCAGGCCCTCCTTCTCCAGGCGCAGCAGGGCCTCAAAGCTCTGCTGGCTGATGTCATGCTCCATGCGGCAGGCGTCGTCATAGGCGATTTCCTCATCCACGCCCAAGCGCATCAGCACCCGCGCGATGCCCTCGTGCCGCTCGGCCATGCGCCGGGCGATCTCCAGCCCGCTGTCGGTCAGGGAGATCAGGTTGTCATCGTCCATGGTAATGTAGCCGGCTTCGCGCAGCAGGCGCATGGCATGGCTGACCGAGGGTTTGGTGACGCCCAGGGCCTGGGCGATGTCTACCGAGCGCGCGTAGCCTTTGCGCCGCTGGAGCAGCAGGATGCGCTCAAGGTAGTTTTCCTGGGACTCGTTGATGGTCAGGCGCTTCTTGCCGGGATCGGCTGCTTGCTTCATCGCGCTCACACCACCCAGTTGCCGCTTCTCAGCAGGGTCACGCGGGCGCCGTCCGCCTTCACGCCCACCACCTCCAGCTGCGGCCCGCCCACCATGAAGTCCACATGGATGAGGGAGTCATTCATGCCGGCCGCGCGCTTCTCCTCCGCTGTCATCTCGTTGCCGCGCGCATGGCTCTCGCTGTAGGCCTTGCCCAGGGCAAAATGGCAGGAGGCGTTCTCATCGAACAAGGTGTTCTTGAACAGCAGGCCGGTGCGGCTGATGGGCGAGTCATCCCCGACCAGGGCCACCTCGCCCAGGCGGCGCGCGCCCTCATCGGTGTTGAGCAGATCCTCCAGGATCTCCCTGCTGGAAGAGGCGTCAAAATCCACCACGGCGCCGTCTTTAAACACAAAGCGCATGCCCTCGATCAGCCGGCCGCTGGTGGACAGCGGCATGGTGGCTTGCAGGAGGCCGTTGACCTTGTAGGCATGGGGCATGCTGAAGACCTCCTCCGTGGGGATGTTGGGCATGAAGACGTCCCCGCGCGGGATGCGGGAGGAGCCGCCCATCCACACATGGCCCTCCGGCAGACAGACCTCCAGGTCGGTGCCCGGGCCCCGGTAGAGCAGCTTCTCAAAGGCCTGCCCGTTGAGGAAATTCACCCGGCGCTTGAGCTGCGCCTCATGGGCCTGCCAGGCGGCGACAGGGTCCGGCATGGTCACGCGGGTGGCCTCGAAAATCTTCTGCCACAGCGCGGCTACGGCTTCATCCTCGCCCAGCGCCGGGAAAACCGCCTTCGCCCAGGCCGGGGAGGGCAGGCAGGCGATGCACCACTTGATGCGGTTCTCCATGGAATACCTGGCGACCTGCTCATTGGCCTTGCTGAGGACTCTATTCCAGTTGCTGATGCGCCTGGGGTCCGCGTCCCTGAGCAGCTCCGGGTTGGGGGCGTTGAGCGCCAGGAAATGGTAGTTGTCCAGGTAGGCCGCCTCCATGAACTCCGCGAAGAAGGCGGGACGGGTCCCAAAAGCCTCCTCGGGCGCCAGCAGGTAGCGGGCCAGCGTGATCTGGTCATCGGCAAAGGCAAGGTAGATGTCGTGCGCGCCCAGGGCATAGGCCTGGCGGGCGATCTCCCGCGCCAGGGGCAGGCCGTGCTCATCCAGGCGGATGATCAGTTTGTCCCCGGGCAGGACATGAAGCCCTACCTTCAGGATCAGCTCCGCGTATTTTTTCAGGTGTTGCTGCAGGTCCATGCGTGCCTCCTTTGTTTGGCGGGGTTGTACATTGTCTGCAAACAGTATACATGAAAACCACAGCCTTGTGCAGGGGCGCGGCCCCGCCGGGCAGGCGGTCGGCAGCCGAGAGTAAAATTTCGAGAGTAAAATTTTCCAAACACAGTTTTTAAACCTTGACAGCAAGGAGTTAGACGCGGTAAACTATTGGTGAGCGCCGGGAAACCGGCTTGATTTCAGACCAGGAGTTAGCTAAGACTAACCGGAAGGAGCGCGTATGCCCATTGTTTTTCTCCAGCCAGGAGAGACCAGGCCGATCCGGCGCCTGTCCGGCCCGCCCGCGTTGCGCCAGCGGCTGCAGGACCTGGGTTTTGTCCCCGGCAAGGCCGTAACGCTGGTGGGCAGCATGGGCGGCAACATGATTGTGCAGGTGATGGACTGCCGCATTGCCCTGGACCGGGGGCTGGCGCGGCATATCCATATATGAACGAATTTTTGATATCGGAAAGGAGCGAGGCGGATGATGAAATCATTGGACCAGGCGCCGGTCGGCAGCTACGCGAGCATTGTGAGGCTGCACGGGCGGGGCGCCACCAAGCGCCGGCTGATGGAAATGGGGCTGACCAGGGGCGAACAGGTCTATGTGCGCAAGGTAGCGCCCCTGGGCGACCCGGTGGAGATCACCGTTCGCGGCTATGAACTGAGCCTGCGCAAGGCCGATGCCGCGATGGTAGAAATCGCCGGTCCTTAATTTTGCCCAGGAGTTAGTCGTATCTAACCCACGACGTTCAAAGGAGGCAAACATGTCTATGACCATAGCGCTGGCGGGCAATCCCAACAGCGGAAAAACCACCCTGTTCAACCAGCTGACCGGCGCCAACCAGTATGTGGGCAACTGGCCCGGCGTCACCATTGAAAAGAAGGAAGGCCGCGCGCGCGGCTACAGCGGGGTGACGCTGCAGGATCTGCCGGGGGTGTATTCCCTGTCGCCCTACACGCCTGAGGAGATCATCACCCGCGACTACCTGCTCAGGGAGCGTCCGGACGCCATCATCAACCTGGTGGACGCGACCAACCTTGAGCGCAACCTCTACCTGACCTCCCAGCTGATCGAGCTGGGGATTCCGGTGGTCGTGGCGCTGAACATGATGGACCTGGTAAGAAAATCGGGCGATGTGATTGACAGCGCCGCGCTATCGCAGGCCCTGGGCTGCCCGGTGATGGAGATCTCGGCGCTGAGAAACCAGGGAATTGAATATCTGCTCAAACAGGCGGTGCAATCGGCGCAGGCGGCGCGGTCCGCGCCGCCAAACACGCTGTCCGGCCCGGCGCTTCAGGCTGTTATGGACATCGAGCGCATGCTGGAGGGCCTCGTGGAGCCTGCCATGCGCCGCTTCATGGCCATCAAGCTGTTTGAACGGGACAGGCGTGTGGCAGGGCTGCCGGCGCTGGATGAGGCGCAGCAGGCAGCCCTTGAGCAGCTGATTCATGGCTTCGAGGAACAGCTGGAGGATGACAGCGAATCCATCATCACCGCCGCGCGCTATGAATGGATCGGTGAGCTGTCCGCCAGGGCGGTCCGCCGCGCGCGCACCGGGCACAGGCACAGCCTGTCCGACCGGATTGACCGCGTGGTCACCAACCGTGTGCTGGCGCTGCCCATTTTTGGCCTGGTGATGTTCCTGCTGTACTATATTTCCGTGACCACTGTCGGGACGCTGCTGACCGATTTTACCAACGATACCCTGTTTTCCGAGTGGATCGCCTCCCCGCTGCGCGCGGCCATGGAGGGCGCGCAGGTCTCCCCGGTACTGGTCGGCCTGACGGTGGACGGCATCGTCTCCGGGGTGGGCGCGGTGCTGGGCTTTGTGCCGCAGATGCTGGTGCTGTTCATTTTGCTGGGCATCCTGGAGGAGGTGGGCTACCTGGCGCGCGTCGCCTTCATCATGGACCGCGTCTTCCGCCGCTTCGGCCTGTCGGGCAAAAGCTTTATTCCCATGCTGATCGGCTCGGGCTGCTCGGTGCCGGGCATCATGGCCAGCCGCACCATCGAGCAGGAGCGGGACCGGCGCATGACCATCATCACCACCTCCTTCATCCCCTGCAGCGCCAAGATGCCCATCATCGCGATGTTTGCCGGCGCCATCTACGGCAACTCCGGCTGGGTGGCCGCCCTAGCCTACCTGGCCGGCGTGGCGGCCGTGGTGGTCTCGGGCGTCATCCTCAAGAAGACCCGCCGCTTCATGGGCGATCCCGCCCCCTTTGTCATGGAGCTGCCCGCCTACCACCTGCCCCGGCCGGCCAATGTGCTGCGCGCGGCCTGGGAGCGCGGCTGGTCCTTTATCAAGCGCGCGGGCAGCGTGATCCTGCTGTCCAGCGTGGCGTTGTGGTTTTTGCAGGCCTTTGGCCTTGAGGACGGGCGCCTGGTGATGGTGGAGGACAACAACACCAGCATCCTGGCAGCCATTGGCCGCCTTGTGGCGCCGCTGTTCGCGCCGCTGGGCTTTGGCGGATGGAAGCATGCCGTGGCCACTTTTACCGGCCTGATCGCCAAGGAAAACGTGGTCAATACCTATGGCGTACTGTACGGCTTCGCGGAGGTGGCTGAGGACGGCCTGGAAATCTGGAGCCGCCTGGCGGCCGATTTCACCGGCTTGTCCGCCGCCTCCTTCATCCTGTTCAACCTGCTGTGCGTGCCCTGCTTTGCCGCGGTGGGCGCCATCAAACGGGAGATGAACTCCGCGCGCTGGACAGGCTTTGCGCTGACCTACCAGTCCGCGTTGGCGTACGCGGTTTCCCTGGTGATCTACCAGCTGGGCCTGCTGTTGACAGCCGGCACCTTTACCCCGTGGACCGTGCTCGCGCTTGTGCTGGCGGCCGGCCTGCTGTACCTGATGTTCCGGCCGGGGCGCCGTTTGAACGGCATCGCCGCGCCGGTCTAAAGGGCCGTGCGTTCTATATTGCCGCTTGAACTACAAGGAGGAACGCCATGAGCAAACTGCTGGCCAACCTGATCGCCGGCCTGGCCCTTGCCCTCATCCTTGCCCTGTCGGTCCGCGCGCAGGTCAAGGGCCGCAAACAGGGCGGCTGCGGCATGTCCTGCTCCGCCTGCGCGGGCTGTCCCTCCGGGCAAGAGGAGGATGGGAACGAAAAACCGGCCAGGTGACGCGGCTGCCCATGGATCCTCCTGCCGCGCATCCGGCGTCCGGGCCGCAAAACCGAGGTTTTGGAAATTATCCGACCGGTATTGACAAATTGAATCTCCGGTGCTATAGTAAAGGCGAGCCAGGAGACCTGGAGACAAATACGGCTCAAAAGGGAGGCGATTGACTGATTAACGTAGAGAAAGCACTGCCCTTCGTTGTCTGCTTCGCCCGTATAGATAACAACACCTTTTGCAGACCGAACTGAATCTGTCTCAAGCCTGTTCGACCGACCGGTATGTAGTTTGACTTACCATGGCGAAATGACAAGTTTGATTCCAGACAGTTAATTCCCCAGCGGGGGACAATGATTGTTCCCGGGCGAAGCGGCGGACCATCTGATTTTAACCAGTGGACTCGAAGGCCCAGAACAACTGAATATGGACCGATTGGCCCGCTGTCAGAAGGCAGCGGGCTTTGGCTTGGTTCCGGCGCCGCCGTGCCGCACGGCATGCTATTCTTCCAGGGGGGCAAAGGGGATGCGGTTGTCCGTGGCGTAGCGGTGGGCTGTGCTGTTTGGGGAAGCGTGGATGGTGACGGGGGTGTGGAAAAACGCGTATGCCCCGATGCTATCGACGCTCCGGGGGATAGCAATGTCAGACAGGCTGGTGCAACGGAAAAACGCCTGAAATCCAATGCTGACGACGCTGTCCGGGATGATGACGGATGCCAGCTTGTAGCATTCACTGAACGCCTGATCTTCAATGCCTGTGACGCCTGGGGGGATGGTGATGGATGCCAGATTCTGACAACTATAGAATGTTTGTTTTCCAATGCTTGTGACGCCGGGAGGAATGATAAGGGATGTCAGATTGGAGCAATAGGAGAACGCAAGATCTCCAATGCTTGTCACGCTGGGAGGGAGGCTGATGGCGGTCAAACTGGTACATCCAAAAAAAACTTCCTCTTCAATGCTCGTCACGCTGTCCGGGATGGTGATGTCAATCAGGCGGATACAATCGGCAAACGCCCCTTTCCCAATGCTGGCGACACTGCCCGGGATGGTGATGGAAGTCAGGCGGACGCATTGTTTGAACACATAGTTCCCGATGGTGGTGAGGCCGGAGGGGAGGATGATGTCGGTCAGGCGGGTGCAGTCGGCAAACGCACAGTCTCCAATACTGATGATGGTGTCCGGGATGGTGATGGAAGTCAAGCCGATGCAGCCCTCGAACGCTCCCGTCCCAATGTGCTTGACGACAACACCTTGCAGGAGAGCAGGGACGCTGAGGACGTCGGCCAGGCCGGTATATCCGGTAATGGTAGCTGTCAGGCCGTTCATTTCATAGATGAACCCCTCCGGCGTGGTGCCGGTGCTGGATTCCTGAATATCACCCAGGGCAATGAAGGGGATGCTGTATTGTTGGGCGTAGCGGTGGGCCCTGCTGTACGGAAAGCCGCGGATAGTGATATTATCTTCAAACGCACGAACCCCGATGCTCGCGACGCTTTTGGGGATGGCAATGTCGCTCAGGCCGGTGAAGGAAAACGCAGCATCTCCAATGCTGGTAACGCTGTCCGGGATGGTGAAGGATGTCAGGCTTTTACAAGACTTAAATGCCTGTTTCCCAATGCTGGTAACGCTGTCCGGGATGGTGAAGGATGTCAGGCTCATACAACTTTCGAATGCCTGATTTCCAATGCTGCTAATGCTGCCCCGGATGTTGACCGAAGCCAGGCTTTTACATCCTCTAAACGCCGCATCCCCAATATAGGTAACGCTGTCCGGGATGGTGACCGAAGTCAGGCCGGTCATAGAAAACGCCTGGTTTCCAATGGTGACAACGCTGTCCGGGATGGTAACGGAAGTCAGACCGGTCATAAAAAACGCCCGATCCCCAATGCCGGTGACCACCGCGCCCTGCACCCTGTCCGGGATGACCATCTCCCTGTCTGTGCCCTTGTATCCGGTGATGGCGGCTTCCTGGCCGGTGATTTCATAGGTAAACCCCTCCGGCGTGGCGCCGGCAACGGTTCCCTGCGCTGAGCTGTGCGGGGACGGCAGCAGAAGGGCCAGGCACAGCAGGACCAGGACGCTCAGGCATAGGCTTCTTTCTTTTCTCATGGGGTCTCTCCTTGTTTCATGCAGGGATCCAACTGTGAAGATATGATCAAATACAGGCTTACAGGCTCCCGCGGACATTATAAAATTTACTTTACACCGGGGTCAAGATGGCGGATTGATTGTCATCCGCCGGGAAAATGGTTAGAATAGCTGTAGGAAGCCCGCGCGGCCGGCACGCAAGACCAGGCCCGGGCAGGAGTGTTTATGCAAGTCATCATGGAAAACCTGACCAAGCACTTTGGCCAGACCCGCGCCGTGCAGGACTTTACGGTCACCCTGCACGACGGCGAGCTGGTCTGCCTTCTGGGGCCCTCGGGCTGCGGCAAGAGCACGGTGCTGAACATGCTCTCCGGCATCGTGCCGGTGACCGCCGGCAAAATTTATTTTGACGGCGAGGACGTCACCCGCCTGCCGCCGGAGCAGCGCGGCATCGGGCTGGTGTTCCAGAACTACGCGCTCTACCCGCACATGACGGTCATGGGCAACATCACCTTTCCGCTGGAGATCCAGAAGGTGCCGCCCAGGGAACGCGAGCGGCGCGCCCGGGAGATGGCCGAACTGGTGCACATGGGCGACCTGCTGGCGCGCAAGCCCCGGCAGCTCTCCGGCGGGCAGCAGCAGCGCGTGGCCATCGCCCGCGCGCTGGTCAAGAACCCTCGGCTGCTGCTGCTGGACGAGCCGCTGAGCAACCTGGACGCCCGGCTGCGGCTGGAGATGCGCGAGGAGATCCGCCGCATCCAGAAGGAGACCCGGGTCACCACCATCTTTGTCACCCACGACCAGGAGGAGGCCATGAGCATCTCCGACCATATCGTGCTGATGAAGGACGGCATTTTGCAGCAGCACGCCGCGCCGCAGGAACTGTACAACGAGCCGGCCAACCAGTTCGTGGCCGACTTCCTGGGCAACCCGCCCATCAACAACCTCCCCGGCGTCATTGAGGGGGACCGCTTTGTCATGTCCGACGGCGCGCGCTTCAGCCCGGGCTTTTCGGACAGCGTGCCCCGGGGCGTGCCGGTCAACCTGGCCGTGCGCGCGGAAAGCTTTGTCCTGGAACCGCAGCCGCGCGACAGCTTCCTGCGCGCGCGCGTGGACAGCGTCTACCAGATGGGCAAGGAGGAGATGGCCATCCTCAGCTTTGGCGGCGTCCCGTTCCGCGCCTACCTGTCGGCCGATTACGGGCTCAAGGCCGGGGACCCGGTCAGCCTGAGCCTGAAAAACCGCGGCGTGTTTGTCTTTGACCGGCAAACCGGGGAGCGTTACCAGTGAAGCCCGCCGCGCATACAGCCGTCCGCCGAGCCGGGCCCCGGCGCGTGGTGGCGCACATCATCCTCTTTTTCCTGCTGGGCGCGCTGGCGCTTGCCGCCGGCGTCGCCGGCCGGCATGAGCTGGCGGGCAAGACCGCGCGCATGGAGAGCGCCCTGCGGGTGGACGCCCTGCTGGAGGGCGGCATCAGCGCGGTGCGCGCCGCGCTGGTCGGGGAGGAGACGCCCTCCGCCCTTGCCCGGCAGATCGATACCGGGCTGTCCTCCAAAAAGCGCGGCCTGAAGGAGACCATCACCGGCCAGGTGGCGCAGGGGCTGAGCGATGAGCAGATCGCCCTGACGACCATAGACACCCTGATCGGGGGCGCCCTGGGCCGCGTGAAGGACGAGGAGGCGCTGGCCGGCCTGCGCGGGCGCGCCGAAAACGCGCGGGATTCCCTGGCGAGCGGCCTGGCGGAGCGGACCCGGGAGCTGGAGGAAGGGCTGAGCCTGGGCCAGGTGCGCCTGAGCCTGCAGGTGACCGAGCCCTGGTACCCGCTGATGTACTATTATTCCCCGCTGCTGGCCCTTGGCGGCTTCCTGCTGGCCTTCGCCCTGGCGCTGCTGGTGGTCTACCTGCGCGGGGACGAGGAAAAGCGCGCCCGCGTCGGCCAGCGGCTGGAGCCCATGGACTACCTGCTGCCATTTTTTGTGGGCGTGGCGCTGTTTACCCTGTACCCGATGGTGCGCGTGGTCATCATGAGCTTCCAGGAGCGCTACCGGCTGGAGGGCAGCTTCACCGGCTGGGGCCTGGGCAACTATGAGCACGCCATCTTCGGCGTGCCGGGCACCACCAACTACTTCCTGCAGGGCCTGTCCAACACCATCCTGTATGTGCTGTATACCGTGCCGGCGGCTACCGCGCTGTCCATTGTGATCGCCTACCTGCTCAACCAGAAGCTGCGCTTCTCCGCGCTGTTTCAGACCGGGTACTTCCTGCCCATGGTGACCTCGATCACCGCGGTCGGCCTGGTCTGGCGGTGGATCTTCAACCGCAATTTCGGCGTGCTCAACGCCATTCTGGCCTTTTTTGGCGCGAGCCCCGTGGACTGGCTGCAGGCGGCCAACAATTCCATGACGGTCCTGGTGATCTTCGGCATCTGGTCCTCCCTGCCCTTCACCATCATCCTGCTGTTGAGCGGCCTGCAAAACATCGATGAGACCTATTACACGGTCGCGCGGGTGGACGGCGCGAAGGCTTTCCGGATCTTCAGGCGCATCACCGTGCCGCTGCTGGCGCCCACCATTTCCCTGGTGCTGATCATCAATAGCATCTCGGCCTTCAAGGTTTTCACCGAGGTCAAGGTGCTCTTTGGCGGCTACCCGGGGCCGGTGCTGAACATGTATACCATGGTGTATTACATCTACGACATGATGTACGAGCACCGCGAGCTGGGCCGCGCGGCGGCGGCCGCCATCATCCTGTTTGTCTTCATCTTCATTTTTACCATGCTCCAGCGCTGGATCCAGCGGCGCTGGCGCTACGAGTAAGGGGGCGGGCTTATGAATGAGCATCATCAACAGGCAAGCCGCCCGCTGGGCTTTCCGGTCTATCTCCTGGGCTGGAGCCGCTCCTATCCGCTGAAAAAGTTCACCGCGCACACGGTGCGCTACCTGCTGCTGACAGCCGGCCTGGTCATCATGGTCTTTCCCTTTTACTGGATGATTTCCTCGGCTTTCAAGACCCCGGGGGAGATCAACCTCTTCCCGCCCACGATAGCGCCCAAAAACTGGCTTAATTTCGACAATTTTTATATCGCCTTTGAGAAGGCGCCCTTCGCGCGTTATTTTCTCAACTCCATCATCGTCATGGCGGGCTCGGTCAGCGTGACGGCGCTGACCACCATCCTGGCCGCCTTCGCCTTTTCCAGGCTGGAGTTCCCCGGGCGCGAGGTCATTTTCTCGCTGCTGCTGTCCATGATGATGGTGCCCTTTGAGATGCTGGTCATCACCAACTACCAGACCATTGTCAAGGTGGGCCTGAACGACTCCCTCTGGGCGCTGGTGCTGCCCTTCATCAGCAGCATTTTCTACACCTACATCCTGCGCAACTTCTTCCAGTCCATCCCGAACGGCCTGTACTGGTCGGCGCGGGTGGACGGCTGCTCCAACTGGAAATACCTGTGGAAGGTCATGGTGCCCATCGCCCGGCCCTCCCTGGTGACCATCATCCTGCTCAACGCCCTGGCCTCCTGGAACAGCTTCATGTGGCCGCTGCTGGTCATCAAGAGCGACCTCAACCGCACCCTGCCCTTCGGCCTGTACACCTTCACCACCGAGGTCGGCGCGAACAACGAGCTGCTGATGGCCGCCTCCTCCGTCGTGGTGCTGCCGATGATCCTGCTGTTCCTGTTCGCCAGGAAGCAGATCGTGCGCGGGGTGGCGCGCGGGGGGATCAAGGGGTAGGCTGAATAATATCCTGCAAAACGCACCTGGCTGGGGTGCTATGTTTGAGTTTTCTGTCTGTGGGTGCAAGGCCTCCGCGGGAACAAAGCCCGGCAGGAAGAAGCCGTATTCATCAAGAACACGATCTGCAAAAACATGTTCTTGTTAGAATTAAGAGGGGGAGAGCCTTTCGCGGGCATGTGGCAATCTGCCGAAGCTTCAAAGGGCTCCGGGAAAGCGCATATGGCGAGGCGGACATGACGCAGGCGCCTGTGAAAAGGATCAAGGAATAAAACGATAGCAGACAGAAAGGAAACACCGCCATGTTCAAAGCTGCTTTGATGTCCGGCTGGCATGTCCACGCGGAGGGCTACGCGGAGGAGTTCAACCGCATCCCGGGCTGCCGCGTCGCCGCGGTCTGGGACGAGGACCCCGCCCGAGGCCTGCGGCTGGCGGACAGGCTGGGCTGTCCCTTTTACGACACGGCGGAGGCGGCGCTCAGCGCGCCCGGCGTGACCGCCGGCATCCTCAACAGCCCGACCACGGCGCACCTGCCGCTGATCGAGCTGATGGCCGGGCTGGGCAAGCACATCTTTACCGAGAAGGTGCTGGCCGCCACCCATGAGGAAGCGCTCAGGGCGCGGGAAGCGGTGGAACGCGCCGGGGTGATCTTCGCGATCTCCTTCCCGCACCTGGGCAACCCCGGGATCAAGGCCGCCAAGGCCATCCTGGACGCCGGGCGCCTGGGGCAGGCCGCCTACGCGCGCGTCCGCAACGTGCACAACGGCGCGGTGGCCGGCTGGCTGCCCGCGCATTTCTATGACGCGGCGCAATGCGGCGGCGGCGCCATGATCGACCTGGGCGCCCACCCCATGTATACCCTGGCGCATCTGCTGGGCAGGCCGGAAACGGTGCAGTCGCTGTTTACCGGGGTCACCGGCAGGCCCGTGGAGGACAACGCTGTCTGCCTGCTGCGCTTCCCCGGCGGCGCGATCGGCGTGAGCGAGACCGGCTTTGTGTCCAGCGGCAACCCCTACACCCTGGAGATCTCGGGCGCCCGGGGCAGCCTGATGCTGCACGAGAGCCTGCGCGTGTGCGATGAGACCACCGGCATGAAGTGGCAGGCTGTCGCCGACCTGCCCCCGCCCTCGCCCTCCCCGCTGAAGCGGTGGGCGCAGGCCTGCCTGGGGGAGGGCAGCGTGCCGGAGGAGCTGGGCATGGCGGCCGCGGTGCGCCTGTCCGCCATCATGGACGCGGCCTACCGCGCGCACCGCAGCGGGTGCGCGGCCGGGGTGCCGGGCTGAGGGAAGCGCTGAAGGCGCTTGATGACAAAAATGGTGATTGATGGAGGTGCCCCGATGGCAAGGGCCGGATACCAGGCGCTGGTGATTCCGGAATACGCCTTCGCCGTGATGCCGGAGGACGGCGCCGTCAGGCTGACGCGTGAGCATTCGGAATTTGAATGGCTGGATTACGAGGGCGCGATGAAACGGCTGAAGTATGACAGCAACAGGACGGCCCTGTGGGAACTGGACAATAAGATCAGGCTGGGAATACTGAAGCAGATCGTTTGAAAAGGCCTTATGTTTCATCGACTCTACGGTGCGCAGGCTTCCTGTGCGGCGCAACTCAACGGTGCGTAAGTGTTAATTCAGACAGATGATCCGTATTCTTATCCTCGAAAGGAGGAATTGGCCATGGATCAAATAAAAACCGGAAAATTCATTTTAGCGTTAAGAAAAGAGAAGAATCTTACACAGCTTCAGCTTGCGGACATTCTCGGGATCAGTGATAAAACCATCAGCAAGTGGGAACGCGGAGCGGGATTGCCGGACGTATCTCTGATGATTCCGCTTTGTGAAGCTTTGGAAATCAGCCGGTATGTGCAAACACATGATTTTCCGATGAGTCTGCACGCATACATTCAGTTTGCCGTTCCGGAAGCCGAACAGCTTGATGTCGGGCGAAGGGCATTTTGATACGGCGATAAAACTCGGCTTGAGGAGGAAAAACTCATGGAATTGGTCAAGCCTGATGAAAAATACCTCAGCAGCTATGCTGAGGCGTTTGAGGAAGATCTCATACACAAGTCTGACGCGGTACGGGCCTTTGGCGATCCGGATACGATCCTTGAAAAATCATATCGGTATGAGCACGGCATCGATCTGAAGCCGGGCTATGTGAAGGCCACCACGCTTTGGCTGATCGATCAAGGCAAGTTTATCGGAGAGATCGGCATACGGCATGAGCTGACGCCCGCCCTGCTCCGGTTTGGGGGAAACATCGGATATAAAGTCCGCTGGTCCGAGCGCGGAAAAGGATACGGCGCGAAGATGCTCCGGATGGCTTTGCAGTATTGCAAAAACGCGCTGGGTCTGCGCAGGGTGCTCATCACCTGTGATGATGACAATATCGCCTCGATCAAGGTCATCGAACACAACGGCGGTGTGCTCGAGGACAGGGTGACCAACCGTTTGGAAAGGGGCATTGTGACCACAAGAAGATATTGGATAGAGATTGAACGCTGATTTCTGTTTCTGTTGCATCGTCGCGCCATCAGGATCGGCATCAGCGTTATTCCGGTTTCGCCGCTTCCTCCCGCAGGTACATGCTGTAATCTAATTTTTTATCCGGGCTTAAATTTTCATATATCTTTCTTAACTTACCAATATTAACATATTCAATATCATCAATAACTTCTATACACTCTCTGAATGCTCTTGTTAAACGTGCTTCTCCATGATTAGATTCAAACATCCAGTCAATAGTAGAAGTACCCCACCATATTTTTTTATTTGCATTTTTTGTTGTTGCATATATCACAGCTAAAAGTGACTTCCCTTGTTTTCCAATAAGTTCTCCCGAAAAAACATCATAATAATTGTACTTTGCATTTTCTTTTCTTCTTTCTGTTATAACTATAGGATATCTTTGTTCTGATTCAATATAGCCAATAGAAACCCTTAAAAATCTTTTATCAACAAGTCTTTCATCATTATAACTTGGAACTGTATTAAAATAGTCTAACTCTTCAAAAGTTGGTTGAGAATTATTTTTACTATACCAAGAATTTAAATCCGGATTAATTTTTAATATCATTCTTGCATAATCATCTATGGATAAATCTGTTTTTTTGTAATATTCACGTTCTTCTTTAGTAAAACCATAAAAAGTAAAATTATATGAGCGTAAATTATGAAATACCTCTCCATTAGTAAAATAATCTGTCGAAGTATACTCATCATTTAATAAGGCTCTGTTACTTTTATAAGTAAAAACATTTTCAAAAGTTATTGGATCAAAAAATGCTTTTGGTGTTGTTTCCTGTGAGTGACCTAATAAAAACATTTTTTCTTCATTGTCACAACTGGAATGTAAACATCTTAAATAAGTTGTATCAACTGTTCCAGTATAATCTTCCCACCCGAAGTATTCTTTGACCCTCGCGACATCATCCTGTTCCGCCGCCGGGCTTGTCACATTTCCCCCCGCCTGCGCATGGCTTGTTCCCGCCCCGCATGAAAACAGCAGCAGGGCCGCCATGAGGCATGACAGCGTTCTCTTTTTCATACGTTCTTCCCCTTTTTTTCTTAGTTTCATGTATTTTTCCCTTTCTGTCAAGAACAAAAGCCTGAACCGTCAGGCGATCGCGAGCCCCGGCCGGACAGGCCCCTTCACAGAGGCGCTCAGGCAAAGCCGCCCCGGATCGCAAAAGCCGGCGGGGGCGAAAGGATGATATCGCCCCGCCCGGAGCGGCATTGCGGATGCTCAAAAAGCGGGCGTCAAACTATTCCGGGACGCCCGGCCGCTGTGTCAGGGATTCGGCTTTGGGGGCAGCTGCACGGGAGCGAGTGTCAAAACGGGTTGCAGCGGCATGAGTTGAACAGGGGCTTGCGTCTGCAGCTCCTTAAGTGGCGGGGGCGTCGGCGTGGGCGGCGTGAACACCTGACCGGACAGGATGAACCGGAGGCGCGGCGGGGAGGAGCCGGTATCCGTCCCGGTCTCCAGCTTCAAAGCGACCAGCGCGCCGGCCTCGGACAGTTCTTTCCGGTACGCTTCCAGGGCTCTGCCCGTCAGGCCGTCGGGAAGGCCGCCGCCCATCAGGCCGGCCAGGCTGCCCAGCCTGGAAGCCAGGGTCCGGGCTTCTTCCTCATCCGGCGGGGCGAGGTAGGCCCCTGTCAGCAGCGCGAGCCCATGAGGGTGGATGGCCCCGGCGACTGCCTGCTCGGCCTCCGTCAGCGCTTCTCCCCTGGCAAGCTTTCCTGCCAGGCCGGCCAGCGTCCCGGGTTCCGGCGCGACCTCACCGGGCCACAGCCCGGGGTCTGCGTAGATTTCCAGGATTCGCTTGAGGTACTCCGCGTGGCAGGGGTCCTCCCAGGGCCACACGCGGACGCGCCAGAGCAGGTCAAAAATGGGCTTCCAGGCCGACAGCTCATACCAAGTAGCGGACGCCTCCGGGCTGAAGGGACCGTTGCGGCTCATGTAATAGTCATATTCCTGGACATAGAACCCCTCATAGAGGATCCGCACCTTGAACCAGTAGGTCCTCGTCTCGTCCGGCATGGGAAAGGAAACCGTAGCGGCATTGCTGTCCTCGTACTGCATGAAGTTGTATACATTGTTGGCCCCGGCGCGGGCATAGACCTCATATTTGGTGTACAGGCTGACCGGCGTCCAGGTCAGATCGATTTCCAGGCGGGTATGGTTGCCGCCGGACACCTTGCGCATGGCGAGTATCGTGACCTCCCCCGGCGCGTCCAGCGGCATCGCCCCGAAGTCCGGGGTGTTCATCCAGTACTCCTTCCCGCCTGCCAGAGAGATGACCCCGTAATAATAGGGGACTCCGGGGGTCAGCCCGGTATCCAGGTATTCGTTGACGTCTTCCGCCACCTCCGCGATGACGCCGGCGTCGGTGCGGTAGACGCGGTAGCCTTCCGCCAGGGGGTCATCCTCCCAGAAGACGCGGACGGACGTGGCGCTTACGGGTTCGGCGTCCGCGTCGATGACGCCCGGGTTGTCCTGCGCGCCGGCGGGAAAGCACAGCGCAAGCGTGATGGCCAGCGCGGACAGAAGAGCGATCGGTCTGATGATTTTACGGAACATGGCTGTGGCCTCCTTTTGGTATTCATTCAGGGAGCGGGCCTGGCGGGGAGGGGCTGCAAGGTCGGAACCGGCTGCAGGGGGATTCTGACGGGAGCCGGGGTGATCACCGGAATCGGAATGATATGTTTTGTCTGAACGGGCAGGATGGGCTTTTGTGTCGATCTGGCAAGGTGAAGCGGGTCAAGCGCATGGTCGAGCGCCCACGGGGCCAGCGTCGCCATCCAGGACGGCAAGCCGTCTGCCGGCAGGATCCAGGACCGTTCGCCGTCTGCCGGCACATCGATGCAGGCCGCCGGGCTGAAGGGGCCGTCAAACCAGATGGTTTCACCAGCCTCAGGGGAATCGTAGGAGTCGGTGGCGCACACCTTGAACCAGTAGCGCGTGTCCTGATCGGGCACCTGAAAGAGGATAGAGGCTTCATTGGCCAGCTCAACCGGGGTGGACTGATACTCCCCGCCGCCTCCGATCTTGAAACACACATTGTATCTGGAGATGTTTTCCACGCCGGCCCAGACCAGGCGGATCGCCAGCAGCTGGCGGTGCGAGGGAAAATGCATCACGCTCCAGGAAACGACGGTCAGGTCCTCTACCGGGTCGATCGGCATCACAAAGGTGTCGCCATGCACATCCCAGTAATACTGCCCGTCCACCAGGGAACCGACGAGGTAGAAGTATGGCGTCTTGGGCGTGAGCCCGGTGTCCAGGTACTGGATCTCATCCGGGGAGAGCTCCGCGATGATGCCCGCGTTGTTGCGGTGGATCGCGTAGCCCTCCGCATGGGAATTGGGTTTCCAGCTGATCAGGACGGTGGTGGCGTCCACAGGCACGGCTTTGGAGTCGCTGGGATAAGGGTCGGCCAGGACCGGGACGGGCAGGAGGACGGCGAGCAGGAGGGCCAGCGCGCACAGCGCGGCCCCATGTTCTTTCAGGATATGGGCCATAAAGATCACCTCCTTATGATCTTGCCTGGAAAAATGGTGCGGGGCGTGGTCCCGGGGCGCAAGGGAAGGGGGCCAGAAGACGGAAGAAGGTCCCGGCGTTATTCTGTTCCCGGTCCTGGTGTCGGTTGGCAGGTTGATTCAATGGGAAAATGATGTCCGCATCGTTGAAAGCCGGGGAAGATGATTCAGGAACACGCGCCTGGCAACAGCATAAACAGAGAGGTTCGCGGCATGTTCTATACATTCGAAGACAGGTTTCTTACAAGGCAAATATATCACGAATGAAAGCCCGTGTCATCAATGATTTGTATTTTCATTTTGAACTGTATTGTTTTCAGTCGAAAATAAGGATGCTTGCCATCAATCCCCTCGCGCGCCCGGAGCCTGTCAGATCTTTCGCAGAATGTCCAGGGTATGGTGGGAGGCTCCGATCAAATCCTGCCGCTCACAGATCGTCAAATGATACTCCATCCACTTGGCAAAAGTATTGTCATCCATGGCGTCAATATATTCCCGCATGTAATGGGTCGCGCCGTCGGTCGCGACCAGCTTGAGCCGTTCTACGGGGAACTCCGCGTCCAATGAAGCGATCTCCTCCGTCCTCACCATCTCAAACAGGTCCTTGGGCTGGCTGATGCAGTGCCAGTCCGGCGTGAGCATGTTGAGGTCCATCACCTCGCGCAGATGGTTCATGCCAAAGACATACTGAATGACGGTCGGCTCATTCATGCAGTAGGCGACCAGGATGTGGCCGCCCTGCTTTGTCACCCGCACCGCCTCAGCCAGGGCCTGCAGCTTGTCCTCCCGCGTGTACAGGTGGTACATCGGCCCCAGCAGCATGGTCAGGTCATAGGCGGCATCCGGCAGAAAGGTCAGGTTCAGGGCATTGCCCTGCAGGGCCAAAAGCGGCTCCGACCCGTCCAGCTTGGATTTGAGGATGTCCAGGTTGTGGGCGATCAGCTCCACAGCCGTTATCCGGCAGCCTTCTTTGGCCAGCGTCACGCTGTAGCGCCCTGTCCCTGCGCCGATCTCTACAATCGTTGGTTCAGGGATCCCGGCAAGGCATTCGCGGATATATTTGACCGTGGTCAGGTACTCCACTTGACCGTGCCGGGAGAGGAGCCGTCCGTCCTCATCGTATGCCTTGTAAAAATCTTCCAGATAATTCATGGCGCTTCCCCCAGACGCTTCAGCGCCGCCCCTTCCCGCCCGGGCCGGCCCCCTCCAGCGCGCGCATCAGAGCGCGCAGCTCCTTTTCGCCCAGCATACGCATCTCGCCCGGGCGCATGCGGCCCAGCCGGATGTGCATGATGCGCACGCGCTTGAGCCGCGTCACCTCAAAGCCCAGGTGTTCGCACATGCGGCGGATCTGGCGGTTGAGGCCCTGCACCAGGATGATGTTGAAGGAATGCGTGCCGGTCTTGCGCAGGGTGGCGGGCAGGGTGACCTGCCTCAACACGGGCACGCCGGCGGACATGCGCTCCAGGAACTCGGGCGTGACCTGCTTGTTGACCGTGACCTCGTATTCCTTCTCATGCCTGCCCTGGGCGCGCAGGATGCGGTTGACGATGTCCCCGTCGGAGGTCATGAGGATCAGGCCTTCGGAGTCCTTGTCCAGCCGGCCCACCGGGTAGATGCGGGAGGGGTAGCCGAAGAAGTCGACGATGTTGTTTTTCTCGCGCGGGTCGGCGGTGGAGACGATGCCCACCGGCTTGTAGGCGGCCAGGTAGACCTTGTCGCCCTCGGCCTCAATGAGCTGACCGCCCACCATGACCCGCGCGTCCGGGGGCACGCGCTCGCCCAGGGCGGCCACGCGCCCGTTGATGGTGACCTCCCCGGCTGCGATCAGCCGGTCGGCCTGCCGCCTTGAGCAGTAGCCGCTGTCAGCCAGGTATTTGTTCAGCCGTCTGTCGTCCATTTCTTTCACCGCCGTCTCTTGATCGCGCCTTATCATACCAGAGGCGCGCCCGGATGGCGAGGGGGCGGCGCCGCGGGGGCGGGAAACAGGCGATCAAAAGCTGATCGCGCTGCGCGCTCAGGCCGGGCCGCCTGGCCCGGTGTCCGGGCTGTTGTCCGGCGCCTGGGCACCATAATGTTCGGCCTGCAGGTAAAGCTGAAGATTGGCATTAAGCCGGTCCGCGAAATCATCCATCTTTTTTCTGCTCTGCTGGAAAACTTCGTGCAGTTCGGCAAGTTTGTCATAATATGCCTGGAAAAACGGCGATTGAATGCCGGACTTGAGAGAATACACTGCGTTGAGCAGATCGGCGCAGGCTGTGTCCAGCTTGCTCATTTCCACATGAAAGCTGTATATTGTGTTCTGCATTTGTGACATCGATTCCCTCATGTATTTTGACATGACAGATCTCCTCCTGATCGGGTTTCTGCGGTGTCTTGCAGGATGCTCATTCCTTTTTGGGTTCCCGGGTGACCGGGCCGTCGGCAGAATCGAAGATGTCCGCAGCCCTCTCGAGTTGGTCCGCGAAATCCCGGGCCGCCTCAGCCATGCGGGCGCTCAGGGTGTCGAGTTTGTTTTTCTCGTCCATAAAGGCCTGCCCGGCCTGCCCCTCCGGCCAGGATACCAGGGCATTGGCTGCGGCATTGGCGCTTTTTGCCGCCTCTTCCAGGGCCTGCGCTGCCCGGCGGATCACGGGGGCCGCCGCGCGCAGCTCCGCCGGCTTCAGTATGTTTGCCAAAATGTCTCCTCCCTGTGCAGATATTGATATTTCGCCGCGCGAACACGCGCGAAGATTCAAAACCTGACAGCATTATACCCGTTTGTCCCGCCGTGCCCACAGATGTCCTTGAAACTTTACATCAGTATGATTTGTTATTCTGCCCGGAAATGGTATAATTCCCTTAAAAGGTATAATCCCGATAATGTCAACAGGAGGTGCCCGATGAAGCACAAACGGATTTTGTCCGCCTTGATGGCGCTGCTCTTGCTGCTCTTGCTGTCCCTGCCCGTGCCGGCGCAGGAGGCGCCCGCGCCGCTGCTGCGCGTGCATTACCAGAACGACGACAACGCCTATGAAGGCCTGGGCATCTGGTTCTGGGGCGATGTGGTGACGCCCTCGGAGAAGACCGGGCCCTGGCCGGGCGGGCGCACCGTCTTCCCGCCCGAGAACATCAGCCCGGACGGCGCCTTTATCGACATCGCGCTGCTGGAGGGCGCGGCCCAGGTGGGCACCCTGGTGATCGACGGCCAGGGCACCAAGCTGACCCCGGAGGACCTGCTGATCGACCTGCCCGGCCCGCAGGTGCGGGAGGTCTGGATCAACAACCAACTGGAGGTTTTCTATGAGGACCAGCGTCAGATTCCCGACAATCACCTGCGCGTGCGCTTCCTGCGCGCGAGCGGCGACTATACCGACATGGGCGTGTGGTTTTGGGGCGATGTGGTCACCGCTTCGGAGAAAACAGGCGCCTGGCCTGCCGGGGCGACAGAGATGAGGCCGCAGGACGGCCCGCTGGGCGCTTATGTGGACATTGAGCTGAAGGACCAGGCCAAGGAGGTGGGCTTCCTCTTTGTCAACCGCGCCAGCGGCGAGCAGACCCAGGACTATGTCTTCACGCTGGACGACAAGACCCGCGTGGTCTACATGAACGAGGATGATGACACCATCCATACCGTGCCCGGCCTGCAGCAGGCGGCCGGGGATCAGCCGGCGGTGACCGGCTGGCAGGAGATCGACGCGCTGTACGCGACGCAGGCGCCCCTGGGCGCCACGCTCAAGGCGGACGGCACCGCGGTCCTGCGGCTGTGGGCGCCCACCGCGCAGCGGGTGGAGGCCGTGCTCTACGCGGCGGAGGACCAGACCAGGGTCATCGCGAAGGGCATCCCGCTTGAAATGAACGCCGACCATGTCTGGGAATTGACCCTTGACAAGGCCAACACCGGCCTGGAGGACCTCAGGGGCGTGTTCTACCATTTCCGCGTCACCCGCGGGGAGGACAGCCGCCTGGCGCTGGACCCCTATGCCCGCTCCATGGCCGCCTGGGACAGCGCGGGGGGCGGCGTGGGCAAGGCCGCGCTGATCGATCCGGACGCCATCGGCCCCGCGCTTGAATTTGCCGACATCCCCGGCTACGCCAAGCGGGAGGACGCGATCATCTACGAGGCGCATGTGCGCGACTTTACCGCGAGCCCCGCGCTGGAAGGGACGCTTCAGGCGCCCTACGGCACCTTCCTTGCCTTTATCGAGAAGCTGGATTACTTGAAGGACCTGGGCGTGACCCACGTCCAGCTGCTGCCGGTGCTCAACTACTACCATGTCAACGAGCTGGACCGCGCGCGCTCCCCGGAATACGCCTCGGAAAACCAGAACTACAACTGGGGCTATGACCCGCAGTCCTACTTCGCCCTGACGGGCATGTACGCCACCGACCCGGTCAACCCGGAAACCCGCGTGGCCGAATTCAAGCGGCTGGTGGACGCCATCCACGCGCGCGGCATGGGCGTCATCCTGGACGTGGTGTACAACCATACCGCCAGGATCGAGCTGCTGGAGGACATCCAGCCCAATTACTATTATTTCATGGACAAGGCCGGCCGCCCCAAGGGCAGCTTCGGCGGGGGCCAGGTGGGCTCCACCCACCTGATGACCCGGCGGCTGATCATCGATTCCCTGGTGTACCTGACCGACACCTACAAGGTGGACGGCTTCCGCTTTGACATGATGGGAAACCTGGACCTGGACACCATCCGGCAGGCCTATGAGCAGGTGTCCGCCCTCAACCCGGACACGCTCTGGATCGGCGAGGGCTGGCGCACCTTCAACGGGGATTACGGCGTGTCCGGCGTCACCCCGGCCGACCAGGACGCCCTGCGCCAGACCGACGCCGTGGCCGTCTTTTCGGACGAGGTGCGCAATGAGCTCAAGTCCGGCTTCGGCTCCGAGGGCCAGGCGCGCTTCCTGACCGGCGGCAAGCGCCCCCTGAGCGTTCTGTTTGACAACGTCAGGGCGCAGCCGGGCAACGTGAAGGCGGACGACCCGGGCGACATCGTCCAGTACATCGCAGCCCATGACAACCTGACGCTGTTTGACGTGATCGCGATGTCCATCAAGAAGGACCCCAGGGACCACGCGGAGGAGATCCTGCGCCGGGTGCGGCTGGGCAACGGGCTGCTGCTGACCCACCAGGGCGTCATCTTCCTGCATTCCGGCCAGGAGTATGGCCGCACCAAGCAGTTCCGCCATCCGGACTACATCGGCAGGGTGGACGCTCCCCCGGCCAAGTCCACCTACATGGCGGACGCCCAGGGCAAGCCCTTTGAGTATCCCTATTTTATCCACGATTCCTATGATTCCTCAGACGCCGTCAACGCCTTTGACTGGGACAAGGCCCAGAACAGCCCCGCGCACCGCCACACGCTGGAGTACACCCGCGGACTCATCGCGCTGCGCAGATCCACCGATGCCTTCCGCCATGCCGACATGGCGGACATTGAGGAGCTGGTGCAGCGCGTCGTCTTCCCGGACCAGGGCACGGTGGACCTGGCGCTGGCGTTTTATACGGTATCCAGGGACAGCGGGGACACCTACCTGGTGGCGGTCAACGCGGACAGCCAGCCGCGCGTGATCGACCTGTCGGGCCATGCCTTTGACCTGTCCCGCACCCAGGTGCTGGTGGACGGGCAGACGGCGGGCGCAGAGGCGATCCCGGAGCCGGTGGATGTGGCGCTGTACCCTGATGAAAGCAACGACCGGCTGCTGGGCCGGCTGGAGCTGGCGCCGCTGACCCTGACCGTCCTGAAAACCGGTGAGTAAATCCGTTGCAGGGAAGCCTGCCAATGGATGGCCGGAGCGAAACAACCTTGAAGGAGGCTTGACATGACCCCGAAGCAGAAATACTTTGAACTGGCAGCGAACACTGTCATCAAGAACCTGAACAAGCGCCAGATGGAGGGCTATTACTGCAAGGACCGCGCGGCCGCGGTCAAAAAGGCGCTGGAATTGATCCCGGAGGGTTCCACCGTGGGCTGGGGCGGCTCCCAGACCCTGGCGCAGCTGGGCATGTTTGAGGAGCTCGGCGCGCGGCCCTATACGCTGCTGGACCGCGCCACGGCCAAGACGCCCGAGGAGACGCGCAAGATGAAGCAGGCGCTGTTCACCTGCGGCACCTTCCTGATGAGCGCCAACGCCATCACGCTGGACGGGCTGCTGATCAACATCGACGGCCAGGGCAGCCGCGTGGCCTACCTGTGCCACGGGCCGGAGCAGGTGCTGGTCTTTGCCGGGATGAACAAGCTGGCCTCCGACCTGGACAGCGGCCTGGCCCGCGCGCGCAACCACGCGGCGCCGCCCAACGCGCTGCGCCTGGGCCTGAACACGCCCTGCACTGTCAGCGGCAAGTGCAGCGACTGCCTGTCGGAGAAGACCATCTGCTGCCAGTTTGTGGTCACCCGCTTCAGCGCCGTGCCCAGGCGCGTCAAGGTGCTCCTGATCGGCGAGGAGCTGGGGTTTTAATGGGCATTTCAATCAAAGGAGACGATGTGGTTCATGAGCGAAAACTGCGACAACAACTGCGCCGGCTGCAGCCAGGACTGCGCTGAGCGCCAACAGCCCCGGGACCTCAGGGCGCACCTGCACCCGGACAGCAGCGTCAAGCGCGTGATCGGCGTGGTCAGCGGCAAGGGCGGCGTGGGCAAGTCCCTGGTGACCAGCCTGCTGGCGGTCAGCGCCGCCAGGGCCGGGCTGCGCTGCGCGGTCCTGGACGCCGACATCACCGGCCCCTCCATTGCGCACGCCTTCGGCATCACCGGCAAGGCGCTGGGAGACGGGCAGCATATCCTGCCGCGGCTGAGCGCCCTGGGCATCCAGATCATGTCCATCAACATGCTGCTGGAAAATGATACGGACCCTGTCCTGTGGCGCGGGCCCATCCTGGCCGGCGCGGTCAAGCAGTTTTACAGCGAGGTGCTCTGGCAGGATGTGGATGTGATGTTCATCGACCTGCCCCCGGGCACCGGCGATGTCCCGCTGACCGTGTTCCAGTCCCTGCCCCTGGACGGCATCATCGTGGTGACCTCGCCCCAGGAGCTGGTGGGCATGGTCGTGGGCAAGGCGGTCAAGATGGCGCAGATGATGGATGTGCCCATCCTGGGGATCGTGGAGAACTACGCCTATTTCCTCTGCCCGGACAACGGCAAGCGATATAATATCTTTGGCGAGAGCAGGGTTGAGGCCGCCGCGCTGGCGCAGGGCCTGCCCCTGCTGGGCCGCATCCCGGTGGACCCCGCCATCTCGCGGGCCTGCGACCGGGGCAGGGTGGAGGACCTGCAGGGCGACTGGCTGGAACCCGCGGCGCGCCTGGTGACCGCGATGACGGGCTGATATGGTTTAATAAGGGTATCATCAGCAAAGCTCATGTCACCTGATTGATATGAGCTTTGTGTAATATTCATGCTGATGCAAAAAGCTTTACATCAGTATTCGTATCAGACTGGCTGCGCCAGGTAGCCTCGCAGCAGCATCAGGGTGTTCCACAGGCCGTCCTCGTGCACGCGCTCATAGCCGTGGCTGGCCGCGACCCCGGGTCCGATCAGCGCGTGACGGTAATCACAGCCTGCGTGCAGGGCCGCGCTTGTGTCCGAGCCGTAATACGGGTAGATGTCCACTGCGTAGACAAGGTCCAGGCGCGCCGCGGCGTCCGCCAGCGCGCCGGTCAATTCGCGATTGTAGGGCCCGCCGGAGTCCTTGGCGCAGATGCTGACGCGAAATTCATCGGTCTGCAGGTCGTCCCCGACCACACCCATGTCCACTGCGATCATGTCGCGGATGCCGGCGGGATGCCCCGCGGCTGCGCCGTGGCCGACCTCTTCATAATTGGTAAACAGCACATATACAGGCCGCTCGCAGGCGGCCTCTGCGCGCGAGAAAGCCCGCGCCAGGGTCAGCAGCACCGCGGCGGAGGCTTTGTCGTCCATGTGACGGCTTTTGATAAAGCCCTCCCCGCTTTGCACAAACCGCGGATCCAGCGCGATGAAATCACCCGCGCGTATGCCCAGGGCTTCGGTCTCCGCTTTGGAGCCTGTGCGCATGTCCAGCACAACCTCCATGTTCTCATCGCTGCGTTCCAGCGTGCTCAGATCCTTGTTGGCGTGCACAGCAGGCTGGTTCATCCGCAGCGTGCCCGGGATCTCGCGCCCTGCATGCGTAAAGACGGTGACATTCTCCTGCTCGGCGTACTGCAGGGGATAGCCGCCCAGCTGGGTTATGCGCAGCCGGCCGTTGGGCTTGATCGCGCGCACCATCAGCCCCAGGGTATCAATATGTGCGGACAGCAGAATGCCCGCGCCCTCCCTGACCTGGTTGAGCTGGCAGAACACCGCGTCCTTGTGGCTTTGCCAGGGAGAGAAGCCCAGCTGCCTGAGCTTGTCCATCAGCAGCGCTTCCGCCAGGTGGGTCATGCCGGTCGGGGAAGGGGTTTGCGCCAATGCACGCAGGCTGTCGCATAAGAAGGCCAGGGTGTGGGCTTTGTCCATTGTTGTTGCCTCCATTCAATTACTGCCCGGGACAGGAAGGGGCCTGTGACAGGATGCGGGCGCGCCCGGCGCGGGCATGGCTGCGGGCTGCGCGCATCGCGCCCATATCGATTCCTTGGCGTTTGTGCCCGGTGTGAGCCACAGCAAGTATGAAAGCAAGCCCGGGTGATGTCAAGGCATCGCGGGATGGCATCCGAGCTGCTGTGGGGATGGCGGGGCCCGGAAAAGCGCCGCAGGCTGTCTGTTCACGGGCATTTTTATACCGGAATCTGACAAAGAAACAATCAAAACTCAATAAATGGCTTGAATTTTCTGATAAAAATGGTATCCTTTGCCCAGTGTGCGCCGCACATAGAGATCAAATGTACAGGGGGAGCAGACAAATGGTAATTCTGGCTTTAGCTGTTGCGGTGTTGGCGGTTGCCGCCAACTGGGTACTCTTCAAATAGGCCGGTGAACCCGGCTGGGCATGCCTTGTGCCTTTTTACAACGCCTATGTGTTGTTTAAGATCGTCTGGGGCAACGGATGGATGTTCCTGCTGGCCATGATTCCGTTTGTGAACTTCGTGATCGTCATCATGCATTCGTTCAAGCTGGCCCGTTCCTTTGGAAAGGGAACCGGCTTTGGCTGGGGCCTGCTGTTGCTGGCGCCGGTCTTCTATATGATCCTGGCCTTTGGCGATGCGGAATATGTCGGGCCAGGCAATTAGCGATCCGGCAGGTATTTTTCCAGCGAAACATTATTACTGGGAATACTGATTCCAATCTTTATTGCATCGTCGCGCCGGGTCTTTTGTCGCCCTGCCGTGTCAGTCAACCTCAACGTAGCTCAGGCTACGCCTTCGGTTTCCTTCCTTGCAGGCCAACAAAATCCCTCGCCGCTTTGGATGCAAACAAGCTTTACATCAGTATAAAAAACACAAATCGCAGGGCCCGGGGCAAACCGCACCGGGCCCTGTGGTATTCTTTCAGTTTATTTAAGGAAACCCTCCACGATCTTTGCCTCGGCCTCCTCCTCGGTCAGGCCCAGGGTGCGCAGCTTGAGGATCTGCTCGCCGGCGATCTTGCCGATGGCGGCCTCATGGATCAGGGCCGCCTCCGGGCTGAGGGCGTCCAGATGCGGCGCCGCGGTGACCACGGCCTCATCGGCGATGATGGCGTCGCAGGCGCTGTGCCCGTGGCAGCGCTCCCGGCCCACGATGCGGCTGTAAAACTCCTGGCGTGACCGGCCGCGCGCCACCGAGCGGCTGACCAGGTCGCATCCGGCGTCCGCGCCCTCCAGCACCACGTCAAAGCGGGTCCTGGCCACCTGGTCCGCGGTGGTCATCAGGCGCTCGCGCACCACCAGCACGGCGCGCGACCTGAGGGTGGCCGTGGTGACGCGGTCGGTCGCGTCCACGCCTGAAAGCTGCACGGTGTCCATGGTCATGTGGGCGTCTTCCTCCAGGTAGATCTCGCTGACCGGGTCAATGCGCCGCTTGCCCCGCCCCGCCCCCTGGCCGATGTGTTTTTCCTCGTAGCGCACCTGGGCGCCCCTGCCCACAAAAAAGCGGTGAACGCCGTTGTGGCGGGCCTCGCCCGCGTCATCGGTATGCACGCCGCAGCCGGCCACGATGGCGACCCGGGCGCCCTCGCCGATATAAAAATCGTTGTAGGTCAGGTCATGCACGTCGCCGCGGGTGACCGTGGCGGGGATATACACCGTTTCATCCCGCGCGCCCGGGGCTACATGGATCTCAATGCCCGGCTTGCCCTGGGGCAGCGGGACGATCCTGACGGCGTCGGTGCTGCGGCGCCCGGCGCAGCCGGAGTCCTGGCGGATGTTGTAAGCGCCCTTGAACTGGCCGGTGTAGCCGGCGACGGTGCGCAGCAGCTTCTCCGAGATGGGGTTGAGCGGTACGGGATTCATGCGCCCACCTTCCTGTCCGCCGGGCAATGGCCTGCGATCTCGCCGGCCAGCAGGCCGGGCATGACCCGGTCGCGCGCGCCCTGGACGCGCAGCTGGCCGGAGGAGATCACGATGATCTCATCGGCGATGTCCAGCAGCCGCTGCTGGTGCGAGATGATCACCATGGTCATTCCGCGCTGCTTGAGCGCGCTGAACACGTCCACCAGGCCGTTGAAGGACCACAGGTCAATGCCGGCCTCCGGCTCATCAAAGATGGAGACCTGCGTGCCCCGCGCCAGGACGCTGGCGATCTCCACGCGCTTGATCTCGCCGCCGGACAGGCTGGCGTCCACATCCCGGTCGATATAATCCATGGTGCACAGGCCCACCTTGCCGGTCAGCTCGCACATCTCCTCAAAGCTCAGCGCGCGACCGGCCGCCGTCTCCAGCAGGCCCTGGACGGTCAGACCCTTGAAGCGCACCGGCGTCTGAAAACCATAGCTGATGCCCAGACGGGCGCGCTGGGTGACATCCAATTCCGTGATGTCCCGGCTGCCCAGCAGGATCTGCCCTGAGGTGGGCTTGACCAGCCCGGCGATCAGCTTGGCCAGGGTGGTTTTGCCGCCGCCGTTCGGCCCGGTGACCACCGACAGGCGGCCCTCCGGGATGCTCAGGGTCAGATCGTCAATAATGACCTCGCCGTCGGGCAAGGACCAGGTGACATTGCGCAGTTCCAGCAAATTTCCCTCCTTGGGCCCCGTCCGGGGCCGCCCTGCTACGGCATCATTATACCCGCAGACGCGCCCGGCAGACAAGTTAAAGCGCGCACGAGCAAACGCAGTGCCCGTACCTTGCGGGAAGATTTCCGTGATTTATTATTTGACCCAAGCGGCGCGCGCGGATAAAATGGCATCATTGTCCGCGAGGAGGGGATGCGCATGCGCCTGAAACAACACACCGGCAGCCTGATGCTGCTGCTGGCCGCCGTGATCTGGGGCAGCGCCTTTGTGGCGCAAAGCATGGGGATGGATCACATCCAGCCCTTCACCTTCCAGGCCCTGCGCTCCCTGATGGGTTCCCTGGCGCTGCTGCCGGTCATCGCGCTGTTCGGGCGGCGGGACAAAAAGGCCGGGCGGCAGCCGATGCCGCGGGAAAACCGCCACCTGCTCCGGGGCGGCCTGCTGTGCGGGCTGGCCCTGTTTGTGGCCATCAACCTGCAGCAGTTCGGCCTGGTCACCACCACCGCGGGCAAGGCCGGCTTTCTGACCGCGCTGTATATCCTGATCGTGCCCATCTATGGCCTCTTTCTGGGCCACAAGCCCGGGGCCGCCCTGTGGGTGGCCGTGCTGATCGCCGCCGCGGGGCTCTACCTGCTCAGCGTCACCGAGCGCTTCACGATCGCCCGGGGCGATTTTCTGCTGATCCTGTGCGCTTTTTTCTTCGCCCTGCAGATCATGCTGGTGGACCATTTCGTTCAGAAGGTCAACGGCGTCAAGCTGTGCGCCATGCAGTTCCTGGTGTGCGGGCTGCTGTCCCTGGGCGCGATGTTCCTGTTTGAGCAGCCGCGCGCGGACGCCATTTTGCGCGCGGCCGGGCCGCTGCTGTATGCCGGGGTGCTGTCCTCCGGCGTGGCCTATACCCTGCAGATCCTGGCCCAGCGCACCACGCCGCCGGCCATCGCCAGCCTGCTGATGAGCCTGGAGGCGGTCTTCGCGGTCATCACCGGCGTGATCGTGCTGGGCCAGGTGCCCACGCTGCGGGAGATCATCGGCAGCGCGCTGATGTTCTCGGCCATCCTGATTGCCCAGCGCGGCAGCCCGCCCCGGGACGCCCATCCGGCGCCGCCGGACACGGAACAATGTTAAAATCCTCGCAAATTCCCGGTAAACTCGCTGTAAAGCGCCATGATCGGCCCGGCTGATGTGCTATACTGAAATTGCTGTCTGATCACCTGAAAAGAAAGGGAACAAGATGAGACTGGACGTTGTGAACGTAAAAAAGAGCTTCGGGGACAAGGAGATCCTGCATGGCATCTCCTTCAGCGTTACCTCCGGGCGCGCCATGGGCTTCTTGGGGCGCAACGGCGCCGGCAAGTCCACCACCATCCGCTGCCTGATGGATGTCTTCCGCCAGGACAGCGGTGATTTTTTGCTGGACGGCCAGCCCTTTGAGCCCTGGAAGATGCGCATCGGCTACCTGCCCGAGGAGCGCGGCATGTACCAGAAGAACAAGGTGCTGCCGCAGCTAGCCTATTTCGCGCGCCTGCGCGGCGCTTCCAAGGCCGATGCCCTGCGCAGCGCCAACTACTGGATTGACTATTTTGAGCTGGGCGAGTTCAAGAACAAGAACCTGGAAACCCTCTCCAAGGGCAACCAGCAGAAGATCCAGATCGCCCAGTCCTTCCTCAACGAGCCGGACATCCTGATCCTGGACGAACCCTTTTCGGGGCTGGACCCGGTCAACGCCCAGGTGTTCAAGGACACCATCGCGGACTTTGTGCGCCAGGGCAAGCTGGTCATATTCTCCTCCCACCAGATGGGTTATGTCGAGGAGGTCTGCGACGACGTCACCCTGATCCATGAGGGCGATATCGTCCTCAGCGGCAGCCTGGACCGCATCAAGCGCGAGGAGGGCCGCGACAAGCTGTACCTCTCCCTGGCGCAGGATGAGGGGCAGGATGAGCTGACCAGGGCGCTGCAAAGCGCTTTTCCCGGGCTGCTGGTCACAAACAGCAGGGATGGCGAGGGCCTGATCCTGGACACCCAGGGCCAGGCGCTTCAGGACCGGCTGCTGAAATGGCTGGCCGGGCAGCAGGTGACCGTCCGCCGCTTCGGGCTGTATGAGCCCAGCCTGACAGACATCTTTATTGAAAAGGTGGGTGAAACGGCATGAAGGACTTTCTGACGGTTTTTCAATATGAGTTCAAGATCCAGCTGTTCAAGCGCGCGGCCATCGTGACCATGGTGGTCATCATGCTGATCATGGCGGTCGTCACCAGCCTGCCGCGCATCATCAGCCTGTTTGACAGCGGGGAGCCGGGCGGCCAGAAGGCCGATGGCGGCATCAGCGGCTTTGAGAAGGCCGGCTACCTGATGCCGGAGGATGAGCAGACGCGGCTGGCGCTCCTTGCGGTCCTGGGCAGCGAGGCGCCCGGCTACGCGGACCGCGCCGCCCTGGAAAAGGCCCTGGCTGACAAGGACATCGAGGTGGGCTTTGTCGTGGCGGACGACCTGTCCTATGAGGCCGTTTATCAGGACCGCTCAATGACGGAACAGCGCGACCAGATCATGGGCGACATCCTCACCGCGATGAAAAAAGAGCGCATGCTGCTTGAGCACGGTCTCAGCGGCGAGGATTACGCGGCCATTGAGGCCGCGCGCGCCCAGGGCACCACCACCATCCTGGGTCAGGACAGCACGAGCAACTACGCGATCACCTTCCTCCTGTTGCTGCTGGTATACTTTATTGTGCTGATGTACGGCAGCAGCGTCTCCAGCGTGATCGCGCGGGAGAAGGACAGCCGCACCATGGAGATCCTGATCACCTCCACCCGCCCCACCAAGCTGATCATCGGCAAGGTGGCCGCCTCCGGCCTGGCGGCGCTGATCCAGTTCGGCCTGGTGATCCTGGTGAGCTATCTGGGCATACAGTTCAACAAAAGCACCTATCCGCCGGAGGTGCTGATGATGATCTCGGGTACCATTACCCCCGGCTACATGTGGAGCTACGCCTTCTTCTCCTTCTTTGGCTTTATTCTCTACCTCTTCCTCTATGCCGCGCTGGGCTCCACCGTCTCCAAGATGGAGGACCTGGCCAGCGCCACGGGCCTGGTGCAGTTCCTGTTCATCGCCGGCTATCTTCTGGCGACCTTTGCCGCGCAGATGCCCAACAGCGCCGTGGCGGTGGTCGGCAGCATCATCCCCTTCACCTCCATCATGGTCATGCCCATCCGCTTCGGCCTGGTCACCGTGCCCTGGGTAGAGGTCGTTGCCGCCGGCGTGCTGATGCTGGCCTTTGTCGCCTTCTTCGCCTACCTGAGCATCAAGATCTACCGCTGGGGCAGCCTCAACTACGGCAACAAGACCAAGCTGACCCGGATCGTCCGCGAGGCGCTGCGCCGGGAGCATCGCTGACAAGCCGGTTTTTCTCCGCCGCCGCGCCCGGAAGGGTACGGCGGTTTTTTGTTAGCTTGGTTTTGCTTGTCCTTTAGGTCGGTGTTTTTGTTCGATACTGATGTAAAGCTTGGAATCAGACAATGTCACAGGGCCGTTTTCCGGCGATGTCCATCGCCGTTTGGGGCATCAGGCTGTTTCCCCGCGGAAAAGGGTAGCGCCGGCAAGCGGTTTCACAATTCATTCTTCATTCACAAACTCTTAATTATATCATCATCCTTCAGCAATGATGCCTTCTGTCGGGAAGTATTCCTGCGCCGATCCTTCTCTTTTTGTCTTCATACATGGAAGCGTCGATTTTTTTAATAAAATCATCGATGGACCCATGCTCGTTTTGATAGATGCTGTAGCCCATTGAAAAATGTATCTCGTAAGGCTTCTTTCCCGATTCATTGAACTGGGTGACCTGTGCTTTGATGATGTCAACCAGCTCGCCGATTTCTTTCTGGGAGTTGATATGCATCAAGATGATAAACTCATCGCCCCCAAGCCGGCACAATACCCCTTGATGGCCTACGGCTGCGCGCAAGATCCTGCCGGCAATGGAGATCGCCTCATCCCCTTCAGCGTGTCCGAACCTGTCATTGATGCTTTTTAAGTTGTCAATGTCCAGCATGATTCCGGCCAGCGCGTCGGCGGCGCCCCCATTTTTGCTGTGCATTAACAGGATGTTGTTAAAGTACTGTCTGTTGTATAATCCCGACAGGATATCCACATAAGCCGCTTCTTTTTGAACGTTGATGAACAGGGAGATCATCCCGATGGACACGCCGAGCCATATAAGGGAGTATCCATAAAAGAAGAACTGCAGCAGGCTTCCGATGATGATGGGAATCATAAAAAGAACAGCGGGCAGAAACAGATACTTATGCACCTTCTTGCGGTACCGGTAGATCAATATCACCCCATATGCCATATAGGAATAAGTAACGGCATATGGAATGATATATAAGTTCGTTCTTTGATAGATATTGTCTTGATTGACCGTAAAAAACACAGGCGTCGCCAGGTTGATCAGGCAGCCGATGATCACCAGCGCGGCAGGGATCGCCACCACAGGATAGATCCGCCTGATTCTTTTCATATCTGTAAACAGTTTATAGTCCGCGAATACTACCCAGGAATACGCGAATACAATCGTGACAACAAATAAACTGTCATTCAGCGCGATCGACAAAGCGCGGTATCCACAGGCCGTTTTGCCATCGATACACATCACAGCCGTTTCAGTCAGGCATTGCAGAATGTTTAGAATGATCATCGTGTAGTATATCTTCTCATCCAGCAATCCATGATGCGTTGGTCTTTTTGAACTCAATAAAATGATGAACAACAGCAGCACTGCCGTTCCGTTTGCGATATATATGGCTGGTAAATTAATCATTTTGATTTACCCCCTTTTGTACCCATAATCATTATATCTCTTTTCGTCCCGGTTTGCCAATAAAATCCCCCACTTTTACACTTCAAATTTATAACCTGGCTCAAAATTCTTATACAGTACAAGGCGTCTGAGCCTATTTTTTTGTCAAATTAGAAGAATTAGCATATTTACCGTTTATTACCGTTATGGTATAATAATG